>Ga0209842_1000152_pt1 | contig 12146 bp, 5 predicted proteins | sample GWRWS3_10_20_FD_187220 | JGI IMG/M metagenome (GOLD analysis project Ga0209842, IMG submission 187220) | Riverbed sediment microbial communities from areas with vegetation nearby in Columbia River, Washington, USA - GW-RW S3_10_20 (SPAdes)... | ecosystem: Environmental > Aquatic > Freshwater >...
CCACCCCCTCCGCCACTAACGAGCTAGTAGCGAACAGCAAACAGCAAGATTCTCTGGCTCGTCGCTACCAGCTATTTGCTATCCGCTATTCGGTCCTGCCAGGGGTAGGATTTGAACAGGGGGTTGTGAAGGGGGTGTGCCACACAAATAGAGTGATGAGTTAAAGAGTCGGAATCGAACTCCGCCATTGCTCCACCTTACCAGTCCCAGCATTCCAGGCCATCCATGAATCCGCAGCTCGACTAGCCTCCAGCCAATCCTCTCGATGCCCATGGCTGCCCCGTTTGGAGGGGGCAGCCATGCCTTGGTAGGGGGGATGCTACCTCCTCGGTATTTTCAGGCTCACCCAACTCTCTTATCTTCTCATGTGGTCACATGTTCCTTCCAAATGGCTACGCAAATCGGTCCACAAAAAGCGACATGCCGTGTGCAGGCACTCGTTGATAATGATCAGTACCACAGCAGGAGGGCTGTATGGAGAAAGAGATAGGGAGTGTCGGGACGATCCGAAAGGAGCTGGACGGGAAACCATGTCAATTCTGTGGCTGGGAGAAATACCAACTCGTCCTTCGATCTGATGCGCGACCGGAAGGAGGCGCACTCTTTGCTCGATGCAGTCGCTGTCACCAGCCAAGAGATCTTGCGAAAGATATCCTAAAGATCAAAGCGAGTTGATACATTAGTTACTCCGGCTGCGATGGTCACCGAGGAGGTCAGGCACATGTTTGGAGAGACTGAGATCCAGCGTGTTGAGGTGTGGAGGCACGAAAGGAGCTCCTCGCAACGCCTGCGCACGATGTTCCCAAGTGTGGCCACGTATCTGGTCTTTAAGGCTTCCGAGTGCCGGGAGTTCGGGAAGTTCCGGTTGCGTCGAAGACAGAATCGTTGCAGCAAGGCGCTCACGGGTTGATGGTCGCCCGAACGCCTCCGTCGTTGCCATCCACACTCAGAATCTTCACGCGCGAGATAACCCAGCGCAATCCCTTGTGCGGGTCTATTCCTCTGAGGTATCATCGGGCCCTGTTGTTGGCGCGGGATGTTCCCGCTTTGTCATCTTGCTTGGAGGTGAATCTGTAGGAGCGCGAGCAGTGCAGATTGACGCAATATAAAGATTGAAACCTATCGTCGTGTGTGGAGAGGTGGCCGAGTGGCCGAAGGCAACGGTTTGCTAAACCGTCACAGGGTCAAAAGCCTTGTCGCGGGTTCAAATCCCGCCCTCTCCGCCACCACATCCCCTTCCCTTCCTGGCCGTATCTTGGCCATCTGAACCAAGAAACGCCTGTAACTAACCTTTCCAAAATGAGCCCCTCTCCAGGCTGGCCGTTCTGAGGCCGGTGTTCTGAAAAGGACCCTTCCTGTTCGTGGGGAGCCAACCCCAACTTTTTGGGGGTCCCCGCCTACTTTGTCGGAATTGTCGATCAGACCGAAACCTTCTAAGCTTTGTTCTGTCCTGGGCTGCCGTGCTGTGACAGGCGACATGAGGCCGTATGGTGGTGATCAACACTCCAGCAGGAGGACCCCATGCAGAAAATGCCCGGAGGAGTAGAGAAAGTTCGCGCAGAGGTCGGGAAAATCGGAAAGGTATGGAGTCAGTTGGAGGGCAAACCCTGCGCGGCGTGTGGATGGTTACGGTACTATATCGAATTTCGCGTCAAGGCGAGACAAGAAGAGGGTGGCCTTGTTGCTGTCTGTAACCGATGTCATAGAAAAGTGAAGTCGAGAGAAATGTGACAAGGCTCTCATCGATATAATCGGGAAATCCATAGTGCTCTGCAGCCGGGTAGCCTTGTGGCCCCCTATCCTTCAGGCCATTGCCAGCACGTGAATTCCCAGTCGTGTCCCTCTGCGGCCAGCGCACCTGCGTACCCAGGCTGGGGTGCGAGCGTCCTGACTAGCCATTTCGCATCTTCTTCAACGGCCTCAATAGTGGTCACCGTGGCAACTTGCTCTCTTGGAGCAATCGATACCACGAACTGGTCCAAAGGAAGGGACAGACCAGTGCCCCTCGCCTTGATGTAGGCTTCCTTGCAGGTCCAATAGGTGAAAAATTTTTCTGTCCGCATGTTCGCTGGCAGAGCACGGAGAGCCTCGGTTTCACCGGCAGCAAAGAATCTCTCTGCGACCCTTGTATCATCAAGATCATAACGGATCTGTTCGAGATCAATGCCCACTTCTCTGTCACATGTCACCGCATAGAGGGCGAGACCATGGGAGTGGGACACATTGAAGCAGATGCGGCCCAACTCAGAGTCACCGGCTAGTGCCGGCTTGCCGTGTGCACTGTAACGGAAGCGGAGCTGACGGGGATCCTGGCCGAGATACCGACCGAGGAGCACCCTGAGTAGCCCCCGAGCCGCAATAAAATGCTCTCGATGGATTGGAAAATGATAGCGCTCAGCTCTGATGCGTTCATCCGCTGAGAGGGTGTGCTGGAGGCTCAACAGGTGCGGAGTCGATAGGGTCAAGGATACGCGCCATACGTGAATCATATGTCTGTCCAAGCAGAGGTGCTCTGGAGGAGAGAGCCAGACAAGATCTTGAGCATGGTCCATCGTGCTGACCACTGTGCGCGGTTCACGGGAGAGGGGGCTACTTCCCTGAGAAACCACCCTCACCCACGGTCCCTGTCGAAGTCCTCTTGGCACCATATATATTCACCAAACCATCATCGGGCTGGCTCCATATGCCTACCACCCGTCCGCTATCTAACTTGATGACTTGATCTCCCAAATGAAAATACCGGTCATCGTGAGTCACCACCACAACGGCTTTACCTTTCGCCCGGAGTTCTGGTAAGAGCTGCATGTAAAAGATTTCTTTGTATTGGGGGTCCTGATCCGCTGCCCATTCATCAAAGACATAAATGGGACGATTCTCGAGGTAGGCTGTGAGTAGAGCAAGACGCTTGCGTTGCCCCTGAGAGAGGGCCGTGGTAGAGAGCTTCCCTTGAGAAACCTTGACCTTCTCAGCGAGCTGAAGCACAGCCAAGTATTTTCTTGCTTCGGCATCAACGTCCGGACTTGTGAGACCCAATAAATCGTCAAAGAGATAGAAATCGGAGAACACGACGGAGAAGTGTTGGCGATACCATTCCCGATTGTCGTCTGAAACCAACGCTCCGCCCATGTAGATCTTACCGGCCTGTGGAACATATAAACCGGTCAATAGCTTCACGAAGGTAGACTTGCCACTCCCATTTCCACCAACCACAAACACGATTTCACCAGGTCGTAGGCTAAGGGTAATGGGACCGAGGGAGAAGGTGTTATCCGGAATCCCCTCCTGGCGATAGCCAAATTCGACGCCATCCAAGTCTAGAGACTCCCACTGCCGGGCCGTGTTGACCGCAACGGACGGATTCTCGTCAGCGGCAGCAGGTGCCAGCGAGATACCCAAGTCCTCAAGTTTTTTTAGTGACACTTGGCCGCGATAGAACGTCGGTAGGGCACCGATGATTCCCCAGATCGGATTCATCATATAGAGCGCAGCAAACACATAGCCCGTGAGGGCCTCAGCAGGGATATGCTCCAGTGCGGGAAGAGAAAAGAGCAATATCCCAATCATTCCATAGAACGTCAGCTGGGTCCAACCTTCAAGCAGCCCGTATTGCGTGCCCGCGATGAGGTTCTGGTGTTGAAAGTGTTCTGCGGTGGTTTTGATGTGTTTGGAGACAAAGGCGTCCCGACGAGCCTTGTGCAGCTTAAGCTCCTTGAGACCTTCGGTCAGTGCGCGAAAATGACCCAACAACCTGTCCCGGCTTTCACGCGCGCGATAGATGGCTTCAAAGGCCCTTGCGTGCAACACTTTGTAAATAAGAGCCCCTAGGAGGGTCATGGCGAGCATCCCAAGAAATACGGTCCAAGACAGCCAGGCGAGGTAGACTGAACATCCCACCAGCACGGCAAGGTTAATAGTAAGAGACGGAATGGTTTGAATGGCCCCAGCAATGACAAGCAAGTCGTCGGTAAGAGTCGTCAGGATGCGGGAAGTTCCCACAATCTCCATGCGACGAAAGGGCGAGGCAGTGATCTTTTTGCACAGGTCCAAACACAGCTCAAGAACCGTGCGCTGAGCAAAGCGAAGGAGGAGTGCCTGCGAAAGAGCATTGGTCCCAATTTTTCCAAGCGCGAGGGCCGCAAACGCCAAGACCAATGTTTTCGAGGTGATCCCTTCGTGATGCAGGGCAGTATTAATAAGGGCGACGAGACCGGCACTCAAAACCCCGCTGAGAAATCCCGCCAAGGCCACTAGGAGGCTCACGCCACGGGAAGCCTGGTAGAGGAAACGGAGGAGCTTAATAGATGTGGAGGGCATTATTGTTTCGCGCGTGCCTGCGCGAGAAGGGTTTTCAGGAGCCCTGCAAGGACTTGGACATGGGGTTTAACAAACAAACGACCGGAATCTTCGGCAGGGATCTGATCGGTGGAGTATCCATCCGCAGCCAGCGTGCCCCAGGCTAGCCGGGTATCTTGCGAAGGCGCGACGGACCTGCTCGAAGCTAGAATGAGGGAGAGCTTTCCCGAGTAAGGTTTTGGCCTATACCGAGCAGCGGCTTGGCGATTGGCATCAGATACTCGGTCCCTGTATAGGACTGCCCGGTCCCCTCTATACATATCGCCATACGCGACCATATCGCGGATAATGCGCATGCGATGGCGCATGTAGGACGACCATTGGCCAGGTCTGAGCTGCAGTAAGACCCTTCCGTGTCTCGCAATGCCGAAAAGTAGGAATAACGACGGCCGCATCCAAAAGGGTACGGCAAAGCGAGGCACACGAAGAGAACTCGGCGGCCAGGTTTCCATCAGGGTAAGAAGAGAGACCTTGTGCCCTTGTTCCTGAAGCTGCTGGGCCATTTCATAGGCTACAACTCCTCCAATACAGGTCCCGCCAAGATAATAAGGCCCTTCGGGCTGAACCTGACGAATTTCGTTGATGTAGTGAGCTGCCATGTCCTCAATCCTGGTGAACGGTTTCTCAATCCCATCCAGTCCCCGTGACTGCAGACCATAAAAGGGTTGATCAGGACCCAAGAGCTTGGCCAATTCAAGGAACCCAAGGACGTTGCCTCCCAACCCCGGAACCGCAAAGAACGGGGGAAGGCCACCACCAGTCTGAATGGCAATTAGAGAGTTCCAAGACGCCGACCACGCTTCTTGTGTCAGAATGTTAGCCAACTGTTCAATGGTGGGAGCTTGAAACAGCGTTACCATGGGGAGGCGCCGTCCCAGTGATCTTTCGATTTCGCCGAAAATTCGCAATGCCAGCAGCGAGTGCCCGCCCAGTTCGAAGAAATTCTCGCGTACCCCGATGCCACTGACGCCCAGCACCTGTTCCCAAATAGCCACCAGCTGAATTTCCAACCGATTCCTCGGCGCCACCTGAGGTGTCGAGACCTCGGGCCGTACTTCATGAGGTGGCGGGAGCGCGAGTCGGTTCACCTTTCCGTTGGGGGTCAGTGGAAGCGCTTCCAATATCACGAATGCTGTGGGCACCATATAGTCCGAGAGCTGTTCTCTGAGACGCTGTCGTAGTTCAGCGACGTTTGGCATCTGTCCGTCCTGCGGGACCATATAGGCTACCAACCGCTTCTCCCCTGGTGTGTCTTCACGCGGCACCACCACGCACTGCTGGACCGTGGAGTCTTTGCTCAGCACGGATTCAATCTCGCCCAGCTCGACGCGGAATCCTCGGATTTTGATCTGGTGATCGGTCCTCCCAAGACACTCGATGCACCCATTGGGAAGCCACCTCGCCAGGTCTCCAGTCTTGTAGATCCGCTGCCCACCACGGATAAATGGACTGACGACGAACTTCTCGGCCGTTAACTGCGGAGATGCAAGATATCCACGCGCCAACCCATCCCCTCCGATGCAAAGCTCGCCGGATATCCCAACCGGAACCGGTTGGAGCATGGAGTCAAGAATATAGACCTGCGTGTTGGCAATGGGTCGTCCGATCGACACAGGCCCTTCCCCAGACTCCACCTTGTTCACTGTCGACCAGATGGTCGTCTCAGTTGGACCGTACATGTTCCACACCGAAGCACCACGCTTCAGCAAGGCCTCGGCCAGATCACGCGATAGCGCCTCACCACCGCACAGGATCTTCAACCCTGGACTCCCTTCCCAGCCTGCTTGCAATAAGAGCCGCCACGTTGCCGGGGTCGCCTGCATCGTCGTTGCACCTGTGCTGCGCAACAGCCTCATCAACCTCGCTCCATCCACCGCTTCCTCGCGGCTCACCAGCACCACGCGTGCTCCCGCCAACAGCGGGAGGTACAGCTCAAGCCCCGCGATGTCGAAGGAGAGTGTCGTCACCGACAGCAGGACGTCCCGTTCCGTCAGGCCCGGCTCTCGACGCATCGACTCTAGACAATTCACCAGCGCCCGATGCTCAATCTCCACACCCTTGGGCTGCCCGGTTGACCCCGACGTGTAAATCACATAGGCCAGGTTCCCCGGCTTCGTCATCGGCAAGAGATTTTCCGGGCTCTGGCGCCTAATGGCTTCCCACTCAGTATCAACCAGTACCAGATGCGCGCGGTGGTCCGGCAGACCTTCCGCCAAGTGGCGTTGCGTCAGGAGAACCGATGCTTGGCTATTAGCCAGCATGAATGACTGACGCTGGTTCGGAAACCCAGGATCCAGCGGTACATATGCTCCACCAGCCTTCATAATTCCGATCAGGCTCACCAGCATATCGAGGGACCGCTCCATGCACACTGCCACGAGCACCTCCGGTCCCACACCCAATTGCCGCAGATGACGCGCGAGTTGGTTGGCCCGGGCGTTGAGCTGGCCGTAACTCAACGTCTCGCCGTCGAAGACCGCCGCTACGGCCTGAGGCATCCGCGCTGCCTGAGCCTCGATCAACTGCGCGACGCAGGTCTCCTTCGGATAGTCTGCTTTCGTGTTGTTCCACTCCACTAGCATCTGCCGGCGTTCGCCTTCCGCCAACAACTGCAACTCAGAAATACGCACTTCCGGTCCAGCCACAATCGACTCGAGTAAGGTCCGATAGTGTCTAAGTATCCGGACCGCCGTCGTGGACTCAAAGAGATCCGTATTAAACTCAAGATGGACCTTCCGCGATATAACTGGATCAATCGTGAGGCTCAGGTCGAACTGGGCCGCGCCTCGGTCGATCTCGAAAGGGGTCCACGAGAGATGTTTAAAATCGACTCTCCCCAAAGGCGCATTCGCAAAATTGAAAAGCACCTGTACGAGTGGAATGCCGCCAATATCCCGGTCGGGATGGAGCTCCGCGACCAGTTTCTCGAAGGGCAGGTCCTGGTGCGCATACGCCCCGAGCGCCACGTCACGCACGCGAGCGAGTAGCTCCCTGAACGCCGGGGCACCCGAAAGATCCGTGCGCAGAACCAAGGTGTTCACGAAACTCCCGATCAGTCCCTCGATTGCGAGCCTATGGCGGTTAGCGATCGGAGATCCGATCGCGATGTCCTCGTGGCCCGTGAAACGATGAAGAAGCGTCAGGAAAGCGGCAAGGAAGGTCATGTAGAGGGTCACACCCTCGTTCAGGCTCAACCGCTTCAATCCCTCGACCAGTGATCTGGGGAGATCTAGGGAGAGGTAGGTGCCGCGAAAGGTCTGAAGAGCCGGCCGAGGGCGATCGCTCGGGAGGGCCAACACAGGAGTGCCCACAAGCTGCTTCTTCCAATACGACAACTGAGATTCTAGCACTTCACTGCGCAGCCATTGCCGCTGCCAATGGGAGAAATCGGCATATTGGATGGAAAGCGCCTGACTGGAGGTGACATGTCCCTCACAGAAATCGTTATAGCACTGGACCAACTCTCGGCCGATGACCCCAAAAGACCATTGATCCGAGATGATATGATGCATGGTCACTGCCAAGACGTGATCTTCATCACCTAGCTGCACGACGACTGCCCTTATGAGGGGCCCTTTGGTCAAGTCAAATGGATGACGTGCCTCGTCGGTCACTGCTCGCACCGCTTCCCCCATCCGACGATCTTGGGGCAAGCTCCGCAAATCGATTTCCGAGACCTTCAAAGTGAACGACGGGTGAATCACCTGCGTGAGTCTATCGCCGATTTCAGTAATAGTCGTTCGAAGCGACTCATGGCGCTTGACCAGTTGGTCCAAGCTGAATGTAAGGGCCGCTTTGTTCAATGGCCCTTCCAACCGGACAGCGGCAGGTATGTTATAGGCGGAGCTTTCAGGCGCCAGCTGATGCAGAAACCAGATGCGTTCCTGTGCGAAGGAAAGGGGCAGTTCACCTTCTCGAGAAACCGGCTTCAGGGGAGGAACGGGAGAGTCAGGCTGGCCCTCCCTGCGTGTGAGCGCGAGGCGCTCGGCCAACCTTGCGACGGTTGGGGCCTCGAAGAGGACGCGGAGGGGAATCTCTATCTGAAACACCTCGCGTATACGGGACACCACCTGAGTGGCGAATAAAGAGTGGCCACCTAATTCGAAGAAGTTATCATGGATGCCGACCTCCTTCAGGACGAGAATCTCCCCCCACATTTCGGCCAGCGCCTGTTCAATGGGATCACGCGGAGCCACATAGACAGTCTTCAGGTTAGGAAGGCTCTCACGTGTATCGATCGGTGCCAAAAGGGCCCGACGGTCGACTTTGCCGTTGGCTGTCAATGGCAGGGCATCCAACTCGACAAATGCCGAGGGCACCATAAATTCGGGAAGCCGTGTTTTCACAAAATCACGGAGATCGCTCGACGTCAGGTTGGTTCGTGGTTCTGCTACGAGAAAAGCCACGAGCCGCTTGTCTCCGGGGAGGTCCTCTCGGACAACAACCACAGCCTCTCGTATGGCCGGGTGCGTGCCAAGCACCGCCTCGATCTCCCCAAGCTCAATCCGGAAGCCACGGAGCTTGACCTGGTAGTCTATCCGACCCAGGTACTCGAGATTCCCGTCTGACCGCCATCGGGCCATGTCACCAGTCTTGTAGAGGCGCGAGCCCGGTCCTTTGCTGAAGGGGTTTGGAATGAACTGCGCGGCGGTTAGGTCAGGCCGTTCCAGATAGCCTCGAGCAAGGCCAGCCCCCCCGACGTACAATTGGCCATGGGCACCGATAGGAACCAGCTGCAGGTGCTCATCCAAGACGTAGACCTGGGTGTTTCGAATGGCATGCCCAATTGGCACCTCCCGCAAATCAAGAGCGGACACGGGTTCATGGGATAAGTCGCACATTGTAGTTGCAACGGTCGCTTCCGTTGGGCCGTATGTATTCACAAGCCGCACCCCGCTCCCAACACGCTCCAGCCATGTCACTAACGCCTGACGAAGCGCCCGTTCGCCACCGATGAGCGTTACGCGTATGGAAGGAGGGAACACCAAGGATTCTGCGCTAAGCCGCAATGTCAACTCATGCCAATAGGCGGTCGGAAGGTCAAGCACAGTCAGTCGCCACTCGTGGCACTTCCGCAGAAACTTGGGGACGGAATCCAGCATCGAATCCGTGCGGAGGACCAGCGTAGCCCCCCTTAACAGACAAGGAAATATCTCTTCAGCCGCTGTATCGAAGCTGATCGAAGCAAACTGGAGCACGCGATCACCGGGAGCCAGACCAATCTCATCACTGACGGCCTCGGTGTAGTTGACCAAAGACCCATGCTCGATCATCACGCCTTTAGGTTTTCCCGTTGACCCTGATGTGTAGATTACGTAGGTCAAGTTCTCCGTTGTCACGCCGCTCGTAGGACGTTTCTCGCTCTCCGTAGCAATGACCTCCCACTCACTGTCTAGGCAGACTACACGCGCCCCATGTGTTGGGAGTTCGGCTCGAAGTTTATGCTGGGTCAGCACAACTGGCGCTCGGGCGTCCTCCAGCATGAAGGCGAGCCGCTCCCTAGGATACGCCGGATCAAGTGGCAGGTATGCCCCACCCGCCTTGAGGATGCCGAATAAACCCACAATCATCTCCAGCGATCGCTCCACACAGATCCCCACGAGCACCTCTGGGCCTACGCCAAGCCTTTGCAGATAATGCCCTAACTGATTGGCTCGTCTATTGAGCTCGAGGTAGGTGAGCTGCTGGTCTTCAAACATGACTGCCATGGCTTCCGGTGTACGCTTCACTTGGACCTCGAACAGCTCATGAATACACCGGTTGCCAGGAGACTCCGTCTTCGTGTCATTCCATGCGACCAGGAGCTGGTGCCGTTCATCTGCGGTCGTAAGAGGGAGCTCCGAGATTCGCTCCTCGGGCTCCGCCACAATGCCCTCCAGTAACGCCCGAAAATGTCCGATCATCCGTCCGATGGTCGTAACGTCATACAAGTCAGCGCTGTATTCGAAATTGCCATATAGCTGTTCGGGTCCATCGAAAACCTCAACTGTCAGGTCAAACTGCCCGGTCTGTTGCGGGATGGCAAATGGTTCTAACTGAAGTTCTGTTGCATCTGCCGTGGTTCCATGTTTCCCTGTAACGACAGCATCGTCCAGTTCTTGGAATGGCTTGAACTGCTGTAACACAAACATGACTTGCGCCAGTGGCGAGCGGCTTGGATCGCGGGTTCGTTGAAGTCGCTCGACCAACAGTGGGAACGGGTAATCCTGATGCTCGATTGCCGCCAGTACGGTATGGCGAACGTTCCCGAGAAGCGATTTGAATGTTGGATTGTCGGAGAGATTTCCGCGTAGGACAACGATATTGACAAAATCCCCCACGGTCCGAGCAAATGCAGCTCGACTTCGACCCAACATGGGAGATGCTATCAGGAGGTCCTCTTGACCGGTGTACCGGTACAACAAGACTTCAAAGGTTGCCAAGAGGATTGTGTACAGAGTTGTGCCCTCGGCCTTCGCGAGTGCCCTCAGCTTTCGAGTCAGCTCCTTACTCACAGTGAAGGCGTGAGAGGCGCCCTTAGCAGTCTGCACCGGCGGTCGTGGGCGATCGTGGAGAAAATCTAATACCGGTAATTCGTCCGCTAGCTGCTGTCGCCAGTACTCCCAAAGTCTCTCCCCTTCAGGTCCAGCCAGCATCGCACTCTGCCAGCGAACATAGTCCGTATACTCAGCATCCGGAGGAGGAAGAGATGACAGAACGTGGCCTTGCTGCGCCTCACAGAACAGGCAGAGGTCTTGCACGAGCACCCTCATGGACCAACCGTCCACTGCGATATGGTGGGCTGCTAAGAGCAGGATGGCCTCTTTCGTCGAACGGGTGAACAGGTGTGCCCGCCACAGGGGTCCTCGTGTAAGATCGAAGGGAGCCTCCGAGGCCCTGACTATTCTTGTCTTTAACTCATCCCAACTCCAGAGCGACGCGTCCACCTCCTCAAGGTGGACCGACGGATAGGCGTGGACCTGTTGAATCGGTACCCCATCGCTAACTCCATAGGTCGTCCGAAGCATCGCATGGCGATCAGCCAAGGCCTCAAGCGCCTGTCGGAGAGCTAAACCCCTTATTGTGGTGGGAAGGGGGACCGCAAATGCCGCGTTGGAAGCCGGACTTTCTGGTGCCAGCTGGTGCAGGAACCAGAGAGCCGACTGATTGTGGGAGAGGGGATGCCCAGCCACTGCCTTTGAAGCTGCCCGCCCCTGGATGATCGGAAGAGTTGGAGGACCCATGAGCTGGGCAAGCACTTGAGTCGCAAGCTCTTTGATTGTCAGACCTTGGAGCAAGCTGGAAAGAGGCAGACAGACTCCGAACCGCGTCTCGAGTTCATACATAAGCTCGGCAGCCCTCAAGGAGTCGAGTCCGAGTGTGTTCAGTGGCTGCCGCTTCGTGAACCGAGACGGGGCTATTCTTAACGCCTTGCTAACGGACTCCTGGAGGCAGGATTCCAAAAGGGTGTTCCGCTCTGCTGCGGTCAAAGCGAGAATGGTGTCTCGACTCACACTCTCATGACTCCCTTCCAAGTCGGCGGAGTCGAGAATACTGCTCCCGATTACCATCAAGCGATTCGAAAGAAACGCATCCCTGCAAGCTCGGCGTTGGATCTTACCGCTGGAGGTTTTCGGAACACTTCCAGCTCTGACGAGAATCACGGCATGCACATGTAACTCATGGTGATCTGCGACAGCCTGGCGAATCGTTCCGGCTATCTCGTCGATGTTGGGCGTCTTGATGCGACGCTCGATCTCTTGTATAAGCACCAATTGTTCTTGGTTTCCTGCCTCAATTGAAAAGGCCGCACC
>Ga0209842_1000154_pt1 | contig 12131 bp, 12 predicted proteins | sample GWRWS3_10_20_FD_187220 | JGI IMG/M metagenome (GOLD analysis project Ga0209842, IMG submission 187220) | Riverbed sediment microbial communities from areas with vegetation nearby in Columbia River, Washington, USA - GW-RW S3_10_20 (SPAdes)... | ecosystem: Environmental > Aquatic > Freshwater >...
GTTCACGAAGCGACGGGTATCGCTTTGACTGAAAACTACGCGATGCTTCCCGCCGCTTCCGTGTGCGGGCTCTATTTCGCTCATAAGGAAGCCCACTACTTCGCCGTGAGCGCCATTGGCAAGGACCAGGTGGAGTCCTACGCTGTGAGAAAAGCCATGACGGTTGCAGAGGTAGCGCGCTGGCTCGGACCGGTACTGGGATATGATCCGGCGCGCACGTAGCGGGCGATTCGGTCTCAGCGCGGTCTATGCATAGGGCACGGGAACCAGTTGATCCGTCGCGGAGCGAGTATCTTCTTCCCACAGTTGGAGTAGCTTTTTAGTGATGGCGCCAGGTTTACCGTCGCCAATAGGTTGTCCATCCCATTGAGCCACCGGCGCTACTTTGATGGAGCTGCCGATCAACATCATTTCAGCGGCCTGCCGCCCTTCACTGACAGAAACATCCGCAAGTCGGATCTCTTTAAGGTCACCTTGTGCGACCAGACGCTCGGCGAGCTTGAGCATCCGCTGGATGGTGATTCCGGAAAGGATCGCGTCGAAGGACGGATGGCGCAACACGCGGTCTTTGGTGACAAAGGCGACGTTCATGTTGGAGCTCTCTGCGACCATGCCGCTCTGATCGATGAACACACCATTGTCGGCGCCGTGATCCTTGGCTTCCACCACGACTAAAACATTGGGCAAATAATTGGTTGACTTGGTGCGCGCAAAAAGTGGCGGCTTGATGGGGATCTGACTGGTAATAACTTTGACGCCTTCGGTGTAATAGCTTTGCGGGTAGAATTCTTGGTTGAAGACGATGACGTAAAAGCTGCTCCCGATGCATTCCGCCGGACCGAGGGCAAAGCCGCCGGGTCCCGCCGATAACCAGTAACGAACCGAGCCGTCGCGTTTGCCGCTGGCGGCGGCGGTGTCCAAAATGATTTGTCGCAGCTGTTCTCTCGGGAACGGAAGCGGAATCCGCGCTAGCTCCGCGGAACGAAGCAATCGATCAAGGTGGGGATCTAATTGATAGAGCATGCCGTGGGTCAAGGTGGCGGTATCGAAGACCGCATGGCCACGATGGACCATATGATCGTCGAGCGGCAGAACCATCAGCGCTGGGTCGGTGACAATACCGCCGAGAACGCTGGAATACATGGAGTAAAAGTTAGCCGCTTTGGAATGGACGGCTTGACGGAGACGAGCGATCGCCTCGTCCGACGTGAAGGTCCGAGTTTTCTTCGCGCTCGACATAAAAGGATTTGCGAAATCAGGTCAGAATAACAAGATCCATGGGCCGCTGCTTTTCTGTCTTGCTCTCCGGCCACACCAGCATGCTAGATTTCATTGGAATGATGGAGAGAAACGGCAATTAGCTGTCGAGTTCCGGTTTTGGAAGCGTAACGAAAGGAACACCCTCTTCGGCCAGCTCAGCTGTTTCTTTAGAGGTTGCCGTGCCATGGATGGGCCGTTCTTCGGCCTTACCCTGATGGATCTGCCGTGCCTCTTCGGCAAAGCGAGAACCAACGTCTTCAAAGTTTTGCTTGATGTAGTGGTGGACGTGAAGCAGCATCTCTTTGAACTCAGCGGGCGATGGCGGTGTCGGCGGCGTTGTCGCCGGTTGCTCTGCCTTTTTCGGCGGAGCCGGCTGCTCCTTCTTGACATGGACGGCGCAGGCATGAGGCATCTTCTCTACTCGCTTGCTGCCGCATGTCGGACATGAGATCAGCTTTTTTTCCGCCTGCTTTCGAAAATCTTCAAAGCTCGGAAACCAGCCTTCAAATTCGTGACTTTTCTTGCAGATAAGGTTGTAGACGACCATACGATCCTGCAGGTATGAATAGGTTTGTTTTAGCAGGTTGTCAAGGGAGTAGGGATCTTCTGGCCAGCGAGCAAACAATAATAACTTTGGGTTCAGCCCAACCCTTGGCGGATTTATCTGTGTTTCCGGTAGTTTGATGAGGCACGTTGGCGTGCTAAGATCGCTTATCGATGAGCAATGAATTGGCGATAAAGATCGTGCGCAAGGTTTCCGCGGTCCCACGGGAGACATGGGATGGTCTGTTGGGTTCTGGCTCGCCCTTCATGAAATGGGATTGGTTGGATAGTTTCGAGCAGACCGGCTGTGTCAACGAAGAGACCGGCTGGTTGCCACACCATTTGGTCGTTGAGAAGGGCGACAAAATTGTCGCTGTCTGTCCGTTGTATCTCAAGCTGCACAGCATGGGAGAGTTTATTTTTGACTGGGAATGGGCGGAGGCGGCCCACCGCGTGGGTATCCAGTACTACCCCAAAATGTTGGTGGGCGTGCCGTTCACGCCCGTCACCGGCCCGCGTTTTCTCACGGCGCCTGGCGAAGAGCGAAAGTCTCTCATTCGCCTCATGGGTCAAGCGCTCGCAAAAGTGGCCGCAGACAACAAAATATCTTCAGTTCATGTGAACTTTTGCTTGGTCGAGGAGAGGCAGGCTCTGGAAGAAGTCGGGTTTTTCCCCAGAGCCGGTCTGCAATTTCACTGGCAGAATCAGAATTTTCAGGCATTCGACGATTATCTTGCAAGTTTTCGCAGCGATCGGCGCAATAAGATCAAGCGGGAGCGACGGGAAGTCGCTCAACGAGGCATCACCATCCAGGCTTTCGAAGGGGACGATCTCACACGAACGCAAATGCGCACTATGTTTCGCCTCTACAAAGGCCATGTCGATCGCCATTACTACGGCCGCCAATACCTTACGGCTGAGTTTTTTGATGAGATTCACCGTCGGTTTGCTTCTCACGTTTCCCTGATGCTGGCCGAGCGCGAGGGGAAAGTCATCGCCGGCACCTTCAATGTGCGCGACGGCACGGCAATGTATGGCCGCTATTGGGGCGCCTTTGAAGAACACCCCTTTTTACATTTCAACGTCTGCTATTATTCCGCCATCGAGCATTGCATTCGGTTAGGCTTGGAACGGTTCGAAGCCGGCGCCGGCGGCAGTTTCAAACAGCTTCGAGGTCTGGACCCTGCACCTACCGGTAGCGTTCACTACATCGTCGAGGGAAAGTTTCGGCGCGCCGTGGAGCGATTCCTGCAACAGGAACGGGAGATGATCCGTCAGAAGCGGGACATGTTGCTCGATGGAAGCCAGCTCAAACGCGACACGGAAACGCCATGAAAGGTGTCATCGCCTCGTTTTCTTGACTCTCTCGACGTTACTGGTTACGGTGGCTTGCATGTTTCGAAGGGTTATCGCGTGCTTGGTCCTCGGTATGTGGTTGGGTTTGTTGGGGGTAGAATTCTCCGAGGAGCTAGGATTATTTGTCTTCACCAACGAGGAAACGGATCAAGCAGCGGATGATGCATTGGGAAGCCTCGGGCAGGCTATCTCGGCGCCAGATCAACCGTATTTCTCTATCGCGAAACATTGGCTGAGTAAGATTGCAGTTTACTCATTGTCGGATAGCGCTTGCTGACAAACCGTTAGCTCTTTCCAGCCAATATAATCTGGCGGCAACCGTACCCAAAGGACATATCCCTATCTACGAGCTTTACCTCGATTTTCGAATCTGATCTGACCCTCCCTAGTCGTTCTATTAGCAACTCCCTGAAATTTCTGTGGATCTGTTCGGGCGTCAACGGATCCAGGACGATTGAATGAGAGGAGAAAGTCGTTGCTATCGGTTGGATAAAAGAATCCGCGCTACTGTGATGTCGGTCATGAAATGTATCACGCGAGGATCAGCCGACCGGAGCGGCGATTTTCAGCATGAAAAAATCGAAAGGATTCTCGTCAGCCCGGGAGGTATTGGGAGAACGCGGTTCTCATTCTGAAAGGAAAACTTGTAGTATCTTCAAGGGCGCTGGTGATTGACGGCAGGACCTCATCGAAGTAGCCCGCGAGCGGCGCTGTCTCTTAAAAGCGTCAGCGCTTAATGTCAGCAAAAATGAAATCTAAATCCACCTTAATGCTGCATATGGCTCTTCTCGCCGCTCTGTGCGGAGTTTTGTATTTTGCCTATTTAGGATCCACTCCCTTTTTTGACAAGGGGGAGCCCCGAGAGGCGCTCGCTGTGCAAGACATCGTCCAACGCGGCGAATGGCTGGTTCCGTTGAAAAAGGCGACGGACATCCCATCCAAGCCACCGCTGTTTCACTGGAGCGCGGCCATCTCGTCTCTGATCACGGGTCAACTCAGTGAGTCCGCGATCCGTTTTCCGTCGGCTGTGTATGCGACCTTGGGTGTGCTGTTTCTTTATGTCCTTGGACGAAAGCTCTTTGGCGCGAACGTTGCCCTCCTAGGAGGAGCGATTCTCGCCACCACGACCATTTATCAAAACCAAGCGCTAAGCGCGCGCGTCGATATGACCCTCTGTTTTTTTGTAACGGTGAGCCTGGGGCTATTTTATTCGTTGTATCGCGGATTCTTGACGAGGGAGATTTGGTATTACGTTTTCTTTTCGCTCGTGGGCATCAGCGTATTAGCGAAGGGTCCGTTGGGGATTGTGCTGCCCGCCCTCGTGGCTGGGGCATTCGTGGTATTGAAGAAAAGATGGGATCTGGTTTCGAAGTTTTGCTTGCATCCAGGCGTCGTCGTGATGCTGATCCTCGGCGCAGGTTGGTACGTGATCGCGGTGACGCGTGGCGGAGAAGGCTTTTTTGATCGCCAAATTATCGAAGAAAACCTCAGCCGCTTTGCCGGCGGCTCGGGTCATAGTCATCCTCCTTATTACTACATCCCCTATCTTTTCGCTCTTGGCCTTCCGTGGAGTCTTTTTCTCCCTTTCCTGCTGTGGGATTCCTTTAAGAAAGGATTTCTCTCGGACGACGACAGCCTCTTTCTAAAACTATGGTTTTTAGCAATGTTCGTTTTCTTTTCCGTCTCAATGGGGAAGCGGCCGGTCTACATTCTGCCGATATATCCGGCTTTATCACTACTGATGGCCATCTGGTTCTATCAGCATGGCGCGGCAGCCGGGACGAGACGTGTGCTTTACCGGGCCATGGCGGCATTGGCTGGGGCGGCGGGACTCATGCTCATTGTCGTCACGCTGGGAGCCTTGTGGCGCCATGACCCCGGTTGGTTTTTTTCGCCTGTCGAACGCCTGCTCAAGGCCAAAGACCGCGCCAATCTTTTGGTTGTCAAGAATGCGTTGGCGACGTTTGGCTGGTCTTTCACGGTTGTGGCGCTGCTGTCGGGGCTTCTTTGGCTGTCCCTAGCTCGTTCTTTGTGGGTAGGGAGACTTCGCTCCGCGGCCTGGCGACTTGTTTTAATTGCGGTTGCCGTTGCTTTCATTACTCGGGCCGTAGTCATGCCCGTGATAGCCGAAGCAAAAAGTTATCGCGAGTTCATGAGCAAAGTAGATCAACAGGTCACGGCCCACAGCAAGCTCTTACTTTACGGGTCATTTAACAGCGACCCGGTGATTTTTTATCGCGGCGGGCCGATCGAAACGCTCGATCAACCACTGGAGGAACTCGCTTCGAGGATCGGGTCCGGTGACCTGTTTATCATCATGCCGGAACAACTGTTTGTCGAGATTCAGAAACAAAGGCGGGACCTCCCGCCCCCGTTGTTGAAGAGCGCGGGGACGGGTCCCGAGGGCGATGCGCGGCTGGTTCTGGTGCGGGGTGGAGAACTCTGACAAACTAAGGAAGCTCGTCGAAATGATCCTAAAGAGTAACAATGGCCCTCTTCACGAGAAACCCCTGCAGGTCAGTTTCCTTGACAGGTTCCTAGCTTTCTTCTAACGTCGGCTGCGGAGCTAAAGTCATGAAACCTGCCGTGAAGAACATCATCGAGCCGCTGATCTTTTTCGCCGTGCTCTTGATTCTGTGGGAGATCTTGGTCGAGGTGATCAAGGTTCCCTCTTTCATCTTGCCGCCGCCGCGAGATTTGTGGACATCCTTCATAAAGAAATTACCCATTCTGGGCAATCACTCGCTCATTACATTCGTCGAAGCAGTGGGTGGATTTACATTCTCTTTGTTTCTCGGGGTGGCATTCGCCATTGCCGTGGTTTATTCGCGCCATCTGCAGAATACGATTTACCCGCTCATCGTGATTCTCTACGCCATGCCGAAGAGCGCCTTCGCGCCGCTCATGGTGATCTGGGTGGGATATGGACTCATGTCTAAGATCGCGATTGCTTTTCTGGTGGCGTTTTTCCCCATTGTGGTGAATACCGTCGTGGGGCTTAAAGAAGTGGAGCCGGAGCTTCTCGAACTGGCGCGAATTAACCGCGGATCGCAGTTCGATGTCTTCAAGAAGATTCGGCTCCCTAATGCGATACCCTTTATGTTCGCCGGGATCAAAGTCGCGATCGTTCTCTCTGTGACGGGCGCCATCGTGGCGGAGTTTGTCGCCGCCAACGAAGGGTTGGGCTATCTCGTGCTGCAAGCCAACTACAGTCTGGATACGGCCTTTGCCCTGGTGGTCCTGCTTATTTTGGCCGTTCTGTCTTTAGGTCTTTTCTGGCTGGTCGAGATCGTGCAAAGAAAAATCGCTCCCTGGAGCGCCGAGGTCCGCCAGGTCGAAGGTTCTTTCTGAAAATATTTCGGAGGATAATAATGGAATTGCTCAAAAAGGATTTCTCCCCCCGGGCTCGCGCGGTAGTTGCAGCCGTTGTCATCGCGCTGATTGCTTTGACATACGTTGGCTCATCCGGCGCCGCCGAGCCCAAATCTGGAACGATACGTCTCGATTTCATCATCGGCGGAAAGCATGCGCCCTGGTTTGTGGCCCTAGAAAAAGGCTTTTATGCAAAAAGAGGCTTGACGGCGACGATTCAGGCGGGCGGTGGGTCTGCGGATACCGTGCGGGCCATCGCCGCGGGAGGCGCCGACTTCGGATTCGCCGACATGTCCACCGCGATTGTGGCTCGATCGCGCGGAACGCCAGTGCAGACAGTGGCACAGTTCGGATATGTTCCCACGACCATCATGTGGCGCGAGGATACGGCGATCAAAAAGCTGAAAGATCTGGAAGGCAAGTCTTGGGCGATCAGTCCAGGGCAGGCTCAGTGGTACTTGATGCCGGCCTACTGCCGGATCAACAAGATCGATTTCAAATCCATCAAGATCCAAGAAACCGCGGCGCCGATTCAACCTGCGGCGCTCGTGGCGAAGCGGACTGACTTCATCGTCATGTACCGCGCGTCAAATGATGAGGTGGCGGAATTGGCCGCAACCAAACAAGGAATGAAGCTGAATAGGATCTTCATGAAAGACACGGGGCTCGATATTTACGGCACCGGCTTGATTGTGAAAGATGAGGACCTCAAGCTGCGACCGCAGTTGGTCCAGGCCTATGTTGAAGGGACGATGGAGGGACTGCGCTATACGCGAGACCATCAGGAAGAAGCCCTACAGATCTTGCTCAAACACAAACCTGAACTGGACTTGGCTTTGACGACCCTGCAGCTCAAAAACGCGCTGTACGAGGTGTTCATTCCGCCGGAGTCCGTGCAGTCGGGCCTGGGCTTCATGAAACCAGATATCATGGATAAAACGGTCCGTATTACGAATGAGTATTTCGATGTGGGGCGAAAGGTGACGGCGACGGAGGTTTTCACCAACCGATTCATCAAACAGTAACCACAGGAGAGTTCCGAGATCTCGACGTGCCGCTCATCGCCCTTCAAAACGTTTCGAGAGTTTTTACGAGTGGCGCGAAGACCGTTTATGCCCTCGAAAATGTTTCATTTGATATTCAAGCAGGAGATTTTGTTTCCCTGGTGGGCCCCAGCGGTTGCGGCAAAAGTACGCTGCTCAAGATCGTTTCAGGGTTGCTTCCCGCTTCCTCCGGAAGCGTTGCCGTGAGTGACAAAACGGTTGATGAGCCCCTTGAAAATGTCGGCATGGTATTTCAATCTCCGGTGCTCTTAAAGTGGCGGCCGGTGTTGGGCAATGTGCTCTTGCCGGTGGAATTCGCGAAACTGGACCTGGTCAGCCACACGGAACGGGCTCGCGCGTTGCTCAAGCTGGTCGGCTTGGAAGGCTTCGAAGAGATGTATCCCCATCAGCTTTCCGGTGGCATGCAGCAGCGAGTCTCCCTTTGCCGCGCTTTGGTCATGGACCCACAGCTGCTGCTCATGGACGAGCCCTTCGGAGCGCTCGACGCCATGACGCGCGACGAGTTGGACATCGAGTTACTGCGCATCTGGCACGATAGAAAGAAGACTGTCCTCTTCGTCACACACAGCATTCAGGAAGCGGTGTTTCTCTCGGACCACGTGATCGTAATGTCCGCCCGACCGGGCAGGCTCTTGGAGCAGATCTCGATCCAATTGCCACGGCCGAGAACTATGGAGATGATGAGTACAAGCCAATTTGGCGAATACACTCTGAAGATACGCGCCCTGCTTCAGGGTGTTGACGGTATTCCCGCTGCTATCCCGGGGTCCACCGCATGAATTTGTTTCGTTCATAGGCTATACTACTTGCAATTTCGATCTCCATTCAGCTAACACTCACAAGCATTTCACCTTTTGAATGGCACCATCCGGAAACATGACTTACGCCAAAGCAGGCGTCAGTATCGACGCAGGGGATGAACTGGTGCGCCGCATCGGTCGCATCGCGTCGAGAACCAAGAGATCGGGAGTGCTCGCGGGTGTCGGAGGATTCAGCGCGCTCTTCGATCTAAAGGGCCCAGGCTATCGCCACCCGGTGCTGGTTTCTTCCACGGATGGCGTCGGGACCAAGCTCAAAGTGGCGGTCATGATGAAGAAACACGATACCGTCGGCATTGATCTTGTGGCCATGGGCGTGAATGATATCATCACTCAGGGCGCCGAGCCGCTTTTCTTCTTGGATTACTTTGTCTGCGGCAAGCTTGACGTCGATGTCGCCGAGATGGTTGTGAGGGGTATTGCCGCAGGCTGTCGTCAGGCGGGTTGTGTATTGATCGGGGGCGAGACCGCTGAGCATCCCGGTGATTTTTCCAACGGTGAATATGATCTGGCTGGCTTCGTCGTCGGAGTCATCGAAAGGAAAAGAGTTCTCAATCCCGAGTCCATTGTCCCCGGAGATGTTCTGATCGGGCTTCCGTCCAGCGGTCTTCATAGTAACGGTTACTCGTTGGCGAGAAAGGTCTTGCTTGAGGTAGGTGGGCTGAAACTCCGTCAACAGGTGCCGGAGCTGGGGAGGAGTTTGGGCGAGGAGTTATTGGAGCCGACGCGGATCTACGCGAAGATTGTTCGTGGTCTGTTCGCAAAATATCCGATCAAAGGCGCAGCCCATATCACGGGCGGAGGTATTCCGGGCAATCTGCCGAGAATTTTGCCTGAAGGACGGCGCGCCTGGATCAACCGGGTAAGTTGGCCGGTTCCGGCGGTGTTCGATTTGATCCAAAAAATCGGACGCGTTTCACAAGATGAGATGGATCGGACCTTCAATAACGGCCTGGGCATGATCCTGGTTGTCGGCAAGCAGCATGTGGACGGCGTTACCTCGCTGCTCAAGAAAATGCGCGAGCGGCACTTTATGATTGGCGAGATCAAAAAAGGCAGGCGAGGGGTTACTTTTGTTTCCTAAGGGACAACCCATGCGACGCCCAGTTCCCATCGGCGTGTTGATTTCCGGCAGCGGTACTAATCTTCAATCCATCATCGATGCCATCGAGGCGAAACAACTGGAGGCGAAAATCCAGGTCGTGCTCAGCAATCGCGCCGACGCCTACGGCCTCGTGCGGGCTAAAAAACACGGGATTCCCGTCGAGGTCCTGGATCACAAAAGGTTCGCTAGTCGAGAGGCCTTTGATCAGGCGGTGGTCGATATTTTGCGAGCGCGTGAGGTGGAACTGGTTGTGCTTGCCGGGTTTATGCGGCTCCTGTCCCCCGTATTCGTGGGCGCTTATTCCAACCGCATTATGAACATTCACCCGGCATTGCTTCCGGCATTTCCCGGACTCCATGTGCAGAAAAAAGCCGTGGAGCACGGCGTGCGCTTCTCCGGCTGCACGGTTCACTTTGTCAACGAAGAGTGCGACGAGGGGCCGATCATCATTCAAGCCGTGGTTCCGGTGTTTCCCGAGGACACGGAGGAGTCTCTCGCCGCCCGTATCCTGGAGCAAGAGCACCGCATCTATCCCTGCGCGATCCAACTTTATAGCGAAAGCCGATTGCGCATCGAAGGACGCAAGGTCTTTGTCGATGGCCTCGCCAAGGAAGAAAATCAGGTGCTTGTCCAGCCGCCCTTAAAAAGATGAAAAAAACTAAGCCGGTGCTTATTTTGCTGATGAAGATCCTGGTCAGCGCGGGGCTTTTGGCCTTTTTCTTCACGCGCATTCATTTCGAGCGCTTTTTGCATACCCTTGCCGCGGCGGATTTTAGCTACGTTGCCATAGGGTTAATCGTATATCTCGCCACGCAGTTGCTCAGCTCGCTGAGATGGGCGATTCTTGCTCGCCCGTTGGGCTTTGATACTCGCTATAAGGATTTCAGTCTCTACTATCTCATCGGGATGTTTTTCAATCTCTTCGCGCCCAGTACCGTAGGAGGCGACGTCACGCGGGTTTACTATCTCGCTCGGGATGGAGACAAGAGTCCGGGGAAAGGTTGGGCCGTCTCCACAATTCCGGCAGCCGTGTCGGTATTCATGGATCGTGCCGTCGGGATGGCCGTTTTGGTCTGGCTCGGCGCTGCCGGGCTTGCGTTATTCCCTTACTACGCCGTGCCATCGGCAATACGTTCTCTGACCTTCGCTCTCTCCTTGGCTCTGATTGCCGGGGGTTTGCTGGTTCCTTTGCTTCGCCGCATTCTCCCAGACGACGGCCATCCGATCGTTGTCAAATTAAGACTCGCGATGAGAGCCTATCGCGACCATTGGGGAGTTCTCCCTCAGGCGATACTTCTTTCCTTTGTCCTTCACCTGGTTCAGGCTTGGATTCACCTCTTGATGGGTAAAGCTCTCCAAATCAATGTTCCCTTTTCTTTTTGTATCATCCTGTACCCGCTGGTCGGGACCTTCGCCGCACTCCCTGTCAGTCTTAACGGTATCGGACTGCGCGAAGGGGGATATCTTTTCTTGCTGGGTCTCATTGGGATCAACTCCGAGAAAGGTATCGCCTTCGGGTTGCTGGTGTTCCTGATTGTGGCGGTGGATAGCTTGATCGGTGGAGCGCTGTTTCTAATGAAGAAGAGTCCTAAGCCGGCCGATGATGCTTTGGCGAAGTCAATTTAGCTCAGGTAACCGCGGAATAGAGTGGCGAGACCTAAAAACGAAAGGAAACCGAAGGCATCCGTGAGACCGGTTACGATAATACCGGCTCCCATGGCCGGATCGAACTTTAGGGCCTTTAAAACCAGGGGAATGACTGCGCCAGAAAAACCTGCCACCAAGCCGAGATTGAGAATCATTGCGCTCGCAAGAACCAATCCGAGGTAAGGATTGCCTTTCCAGAGAAAGGCGGCTACGGCGATCACGCCACCGGCGGCAAGGGCGATACAGATATTGACCAAGACTTGTTTAACGACGGCCTTCCAGGCAGAAGAAAATTCGAGTTCACCCAGTGCAATGGCGCGAATAATGACCGTGGCCGTCTGAGTGGCGCCGTTCCCGCCGACGCCTGCGATGACGGGCATGAAAGTGACCAGAGCGATGATCTCGTGCAGGGTACCTTCGAATAAGCCTACCACGGAGGCCGCCAAAGTTGCTGTCATCAAATTCAAAATGGTCCATGGCAGCCGCATTTTTACCGAGCGAGAGACCGGCGTGAAGACGCGGTCCTCCTCCGCCAACCCCGCCATCTTGTACATGTCTTCGGTGGCTTCTTTGTCGATAATGTCGATGACGTCGTCAACCGTAATAATCCCCTCCAATCGTCCTGATTCATCGACAATGGGCAAGGCAAGCAACTCGTATTTTGACACCAAGCGGGCCGCTTCTTCCTGGTCCATCATGACGTTGGCTTTGATAGGATCGGCGATCATCATGTCGCCCAGAGAGCGATTCGGCGGCGCCACCACTAAATTCCGCAAGGGGACGACGCCCACCAGCTTGCCGGCCTCGTCGACCACGTAGAGATAGAAGAACGTTTCCAATTCTCCGCGCTCGCGGATCTTATCAATGGCGCCCTGGGCAGTTGTGCTTGGGAGGAAGGTCATGAAATCCGTCGTCATGATGCGCCCGACGCTTCCTTCCGGATAACTAATCAACTCCCGGACTTCA
>Ga0209842_1000160_pt1 | contig 12019 bp, 13 predicted proteins | sample GWRWS3_10_20_FD_187220 | JGI IMG/M metagenome (GOLD analysis project Ga0209842, IMG submission 187220) | Riverbed sediment microbial communities from areas with vegetation nearby in Columbia River, Washington, USA - GW-RW S3_10_20 (SPAdes)... | ecosystem: Environmental > Aquatic > Freshwater >...
TGCAGGCGGAGGTCCGCGCCAAGCTCGCAGAGGTGCAGGCTTCGCGCGCGCGAATCGTCGAGGCCGGCGACGCGGAGCGCCGCCGGGTCGAGCGGAACCTCCACGACGGAGCCCAGCAGCGGCTCGTGACGCTGTTGCTCGCCGTTGGACTGCTCAAGGAACAGGCTACTCAGACCGCAGACTCCCCACTGGCAGCTCAGGTGGACGGGCTGTCGACGGAGCTCCGTCACGCCTTGGAGGAGCTCCGGGAGCTCGCCCGGGGGATCCATCCAGCGATCCTCACCGAGGAGGGACTTCCCGCCGCTATCGGCTCACTGGCCGATCGGTCCTCGGTTCCGGTGTCCATCGACAACGGGTCCGTGGGCCGCCTGCCCGAGGCGGTGGAAGCTACGGCGTACTTCGTCGTTGCCGAGGCCCTCACCAATGTGGCCAAGTACGCTCACGCGTCTCGTGCATCGGTCAGCCTGGCCCGCGAAGGGAACGGGTTGCTCGTCGAGGTGGCCGACGACGGGCGGGGTGGGGCGGACGTCAGGCGGGGCTCAGGGCTGCGGGGCTTGGAGGACAGGGTCGCTGCTCTGGGGGGCGAACTCTGCGTCGAGAGCAGTCCGGGGGCCGGCACGATGGTCCGTGCGGAGATCCCGCTGCGATGAGCGTACCGCGGGTCAGTTCGATAGTCGAACAGCCGGGCGCATCGTCGGCCGCTTCTGCGTGGTCGTCATACCACCCTGCTGCCCGCCACCAACACAGCCGCAGGAGCCCCCCGACAAGCCCGCCGGGCTGGGAGTCGAGCCACCGTGCGGACCGCAGCGTCGGTGTTCGCCGCTTGCCGCTCCTCTGCCTGAGACCGCCGAAAGAATCGGAGGTAGCCGAACAGGAGCGCTCCCGACGCCCCGGCGAAGATCGGGACCACCCACACCGCCGCCACCCAGATGTCTGTCATCCGAACCACCACCCTTCTCCGGGCCCTGGGTTTTCCGTCACCGGCGCGCCGGTTTTGAAGACCCTGTGACCGCTGTTTCCTCGTGATGCGAACGTAGCGAGCCCAAGCCTCCAGCACATCGGGGAACGCATGCGTTTCTGGCTCAGGGCGAGCCCCGATGATGTGTTAGGCGTGCGGTGCGACAGAGACCCTCGCCGAGGAGGGGCGTGTCCCGCTTCGGCATCGTTCAATGATGTCCCTGCCGGTGGCTTCAGAGAACGACGATGCCGTCGTACGTGGCAGGACCGTCACCGATGAGCGAGAGCTTGAGTGAGCCCTTCGCTCCGTCCAGGCTGCCGGTTCCCCCCGTGATGTGCTGTTCACCCTGGATGAGGATGACCGCGCCCGTCTCGAGATCCAACCTGCCGGAACCGTGCCACGTCGATTCGAGCGTCCCGCACCGTCCATCGACGCACGCGTCAGTGATGATCTCTGTGCCATTCACGCGGATCTCGCCTGTGACGAGATTGAGGGAGATGGCCTCATCGAAGGTGCCGGTGCCCGAGATGTCGCCGGACCACGTCTCCTTCTTCTCGACACACTGGATCCGCAACACCATCCCCGTCAACGTCGGCTCACCGCAGGTCCCAGGGGATGTCTCGAAACTCGTGCCGGTCACACGCACCGTGGCTGCGTTCGCGACGCTCGTTCCGGCAAGTACGAGCACAGCGCCCAGTGCCCACTCCCAGTGAAGCCCTTGCGATCTTCATCCTCCTCACCCCCTACTCAGCCGCGACCTCCAAGTGCGGTCATGGGATCGACACCGAGGTGGGGATCATGACCGCGTCGACCACGTGGATCACGCCATTCACCGCTTCGATGTCCCCTTCAATCACGGTCGCCCCGTCGACGTGGAGCACACCGTCGACGAGCGTGAGCTGGATCGGGATCTGGAGAGCCTCGACCTCGCTAGCGCCAGCCTCGACCTCGGACCGCAGGTCACTCAAGGTGTGGGTTCCCCTGAGGACGTGATGGTCGTAGACGACTTGAAGGTCCCTCACGTTGTCATCGTTGCGGAGCCAATCGAGGGCATCTGGGGGAAGCGCAGCGAACGCGTCGTCCGTCGGCGCGAACAACGTGATGTCGAGCTGGGGCGCCGTGAGGGAGTCGAGGGCTATCCTGGGCATGTCTTGCTCGGTGATCTCAATGAGCGTGTCGAACCGGTCATCGGCCGCCAGGATCGCCGCGATCGTCCCCTGCGGGTAATCTGCGGGACCGTCCGCGGTCGATTCGCACGCGCCCAGTGCGACCGACACGATCAGCCCTGTCATGAGGGCGGGTAATGTGCGCCCCAGCAGGCGGGAGGGATCCCGGATGGCGCGCCGCAGGGCGGCTCGCGCCCTCGATCTTGTCCCTCCCATGCGCCTTCGCCTCCATCCATGTCGGGCCCTGTTGACCCGAGCACCTGGTCCACGACGGCGACGATAGGGGTCCGATCGGGACGAACGCATCGGGGCCACCACCCAGCTCGGCTTCGGGGCTACCCCCGATGAGGTAGGTGTGCTTCGATGCCACCATCCGGACATGGTCGCGACGGCTCTTCTCGTGGACGACCACGCCGGCTTCCGAGCGCAGGCCCGCGTGCTCCTTAGGTCGGCCGGGTTCGAGGTCGTCGCCGAGGCTGAGGATGCGGCCGGCGCCCTCGAGACGGCAGGGACGCTGCGACCCGACGTCATCCTGCTGGACGTCCAGCTTCCCGACGGGAACGGCTTCGACGTCGCCCGTGCCGTCCTGGACGGAGACGATCCCCCGATCGTCATCCTGATCTCGAGCCGCGAGGCATCCGACTACGGGACGCGGATCGACCGTTCCGGAGCGCGCGGGTTCATCTCCAAGGCGGAGCTCTCCGTCGCCGCCATCACCGCCCTCGTTCGGGGGGATCCGTGAACCGCCGGCGACGTGTCGCGCTGTGGGTCCTGGCAGTCGTGATCGTGATCGTGGGGGACGCCGGATTCCTCGTGTATCGCGTGGGGCCGTTCGGCGGGAACCTGGCATTCGATGTCACCGTCGACGCTGCCATCGGCTTCGCGACGATGGCCGCGGGCATCGTGACGTGGTCCAGACGCCCCGAGGGCACGATCGGTCCGCTGCTGTTCGCGGCGGGCGCCGCCTGGGGCCTCACGGGCGTCTACGCGTTCGGCGCCTTCCCCTACCTCGTCGCCGCACCCGGCGACACGCAGGTCTTCACGGACCTCCTGGTGGTCGTCGGCTCCGTCCTGCTCCCGCTGCACTACGCGATCCTCCTGCACCTGCTGCTCGCTTATCCGGAGGGAGTCCTCCATGGCGGGCTCGAGCGAGCCTTGGTCGTAGGGGTGTACGGCCTGGTGGTTCTCCGGACCATCGCGATCTTGTCGGACCCGGTCGACAACGCCATCCTCTTCTTCGCCGGCTATCCGCCGTTCCCGTTCATGGGCGTCGCGGCGTTCCTCTACTTCAGCGCTGTCGCGGTCGCCGCGTTCGTCATCCTCGGGCGCCGATGGTTGAGATCGACGCGCACGGCCCGGCGGATCGTGACGCCGGTCCTGGGCGCGGCTCTTCTCCTTGCAACGGCCGAGATCGCCGCCGCGTTGGTGAATCTGTTCGGCAGATGGGGCCCCGCATGGGGGAGCCTCGGCCTCTCCACCAACTCGAGGGGCCCGGTGTTGGTCTCTGCCTGGGGCATCCTCGCGAGGCTGGCCGTGCCGGTCGCGTTCCTGTTCGGGCTGTTCCGGAGCACCATCGAGCGCTCGAGGGTCGGCGATCTGGTCATCGAGCTCGGCGCCAGGCAGGACACAAGCCTCAAGGAAGCACTGGCGCGCACGCTCCACGACCCGTCGGTCGAGCTCGCGTACTGGATCCCTGCCAGGAGCGAGTTCGTAGATGCGGCGGGACGCCCCGTGTCCCTGCCAACTGAGGGATCGGAGCGCGCCGTCACGATGGTGGAGCGGGAGGGAGAACCGCTGGCCGCGATCGTCCACGACCGCTCCTTGCTCGATGAGCCGGCCCTCGTCCAGGCCGCATCTGCGGCCGCACGCCTCGCCATCGACAACGAGCGGTTGCAGGCGGAGGTCCGGGCCAAGCTGGCAGAGGTGCAGGCCTCGCGGGCACGCATCGTCGAGGCCGGGGACGCCGAGCGCCGCCGAGTCGAGCGGAACCTGCACGACGGGGCCCAGCAGCGGCTCGTGACCCTGTCGCTCGCCCTCGGACTGCTCAAGGAACAACTCGCTCAGGACGGAGACCCAGCATTGGCCGCTCAGGTCGACGGGTTGTCGACGGAGCTCCGTCAGGCGCTGGAGGAGCTCCGGGAGCTCGCCCGGGGGATCCATCCGGCGATCCTCACCGAGGAGGGACTTCCCGCTGCCGTCACGTCCCTGGCCGATCGGGCGCCGGTGCCCGTGTCGGTCGAAGAGGGGCGCGTGGGCCGCGTTCCGGAGGCCGTGGAGGCCACCGCGTACTTCGTCGTCGCCGAGGCCCTCACGAATGTCGCCAAGTACGCACACGCGTCCCGGGCGTCGGTCCGCCTGCTCCGAGATGGCGACCGGTTGCAGGTCGAGGTGACCGACGATGGAGTGGGCGGGGCGGACATCGCAGCGGGGTCAGGACTGCGAGGCCTGGAAGACAGGGTTGCCGCCCTGGGCGGCGGGCTCTCGGTGGAGAGCAGTCCGGGAGCTGGCACCTTGGTCCGGGCGGAGATCCCGTGCGATGGGCGCTGAATCGGGCGCGGTCAAGACGTTCCTGATCGCGGACGTGCGCGGCTTCACCAGGTTCACCAACCGGCGAGGTGACGAGGCCGCCGCGGAGCTCACGACCCGGTTCTCCGAGCTCGTGCGTCGCGTGGTGGAGGAAGAGGGCGGCGCCGTGGTCGAGTTCCGCGGGGACGAGGCGCTCGCCACGTTTGACTCCCCTCGTCGTGCGATCAGGGCGGCCACCGACCTTCAGGCCAGGTTCGAGGCCGAAACGTTCGGCCAGCCGACGGGCGTACCGCTTCCCGTTGGCATTGGCCTGGAGGTCGGCGAAGCCGCTGCGGTGGACGACGGGTACAGAGGCAACGCGCTGAACCTCGCCGCTCGCCTCTGTGGTCTCGCGGGCCCGGGCGAGGTCTTGGCCAGCGCCGAAGTCGTCCACCTGGCGGGGCGGGTGGAGGGAGTTTCCTACGAGGACAAGGGCTCGATGGAGTTGAAGAACGTGGACGAGCCCCTGAGGGTGATCAGGGTGGTTCCCGAGGGCACCGACCCCGCCGAGCGGTTCGCGTCTCTCGGCGAGACATTCGCAACCAAGCTAGGAGACGAGCCCATCCGCGTCCTGTTGGCGGACGACTCTGTTCTGTTCCGCGAAGGACTGGCCCGCCTCCTTACAGATGCGGGGTTCCGGGTCGTCGATCAGGCCGGAGACGCGGACGAGCTGATGTCGAAGGTCCGCACGATCGAACCGGACCTCGTGATCACCGATATCCGGATGCCTCCCACCAACACCACGGAGGGCCTGGAGGCGGCTCGCGAAATCCGTGCTGAGCTTCCTACGGTCAGGGTCCTTGTGCTGTCCCAGTACGTCGAGGCTCGACATGCCGTGAACCTCCTCGAGGGCGCGCCCGACGGGGTCGGTTACCTGCTCAAGGACCGGGTATCCGATGTGTCGGAGTTCGCGGACGCGGCGCGCCGCGTGGCCCGGCGAGGCTCCGTCATCGACCCAGAGGTCGTGGCGGCATTGCTGCGCCGCGCGCGCACGCGGAGCCCCATCGAAGAGCTCACCGACCGCGAGCGCGAGATCCTGGTGCTGATGGCCGAGGGTCGGTCCAACCAGGCGATCTCGGAGCGCCTCTACGTCTCCCCAAAGACGGTAGAGGCCCATGTGGCGCACATCCTCAGCAAGCTCGGTCTCGTGCCTGCCGCCGACGACCACCGTCGGGTGATGGCGGTCGTGATGTACCTGCGCGAGCATTGAGGACCGGTCTATCCGAGATGCGGTCCGCCCCGGGTCAGCGCCCCGGCGGGGGCTGTGCTCTCCGATCCACGAAGCGGCGAGCAACCGTTGCCCGCCGAGGACGAACGGCCCGTCGTCTTCGTCCCTTTCGTCAGTGCCCCCGTGCCCCCGGCCCGAACCAGACGAAAGGGACGAAAGCTGTCAGCCGCGCTCGTCCAGATAGAAGCGACGTATCGCCTCGGGGCTGAGGCGACCCTTACCCCCCAGAATGGCGGTGGTGAAGCATGACCCCGTCCTACCGACAGGCCGGCCCGGGCCTGAACTCCACGCCCGTCCTCTGCCCAAGATGAGGAGCACCCTCTATTTGCCCGATAACCCGCTCCGCGTCTAGGATGCGGCCACCCTGACCCCAGTCGAGGAGGTCGACATGGCCAGAAAGTGGCGGAGAATCTCCCCCCGCTGGTTCCCCGTGCTGGTGGTTGGCTTGTTACTGCCGGTCGTCTCACCCGGCGCTACCGCCTCCGCTCAGATCCTCCAGAACGTCGATGTCAGCCTCCGACCGGGAAATGAGGCCGAACACGCCATCGCCATCAATCCCACGAATCCTTCCAACATCGTGGCGATGTCGACGCTGTCGGAGTCGACCGCGGTAGGACTGTTCGAGGGCATCTCCTTCGATGGGGGTCAGACGTGGACCCGGCAGTTCATCGGAACCGGAGAAGGGGACCCGCTGGGACCGATCTGCTGCGACGAGCAACTCGCATGGGACGAGTTCGGCAACCTGTGGATGGTCTACCTGTTCCTTGGCGGCAACGGCAACGTCCCCGTCGCCCTCTCCACCGACGGCGGGCTCACCTGGACGAAGGTGACAGAGATCGTGCCGGAGGGGGTGCGGGGCCACTGCACGGACTGCGCATCCAAGGGCAACGGCGCCCACACGAAGGGCACCCCCAGTGCGGATCAGCCCTCCATCTCGGCCGCGGCCGGAAGTGTGTGGACCAGCTACACGGTGTATCCATCAAGGACCGTTCAGGCCTCGGGGGCCTCCGTCACCGGCCTCGGCCAGCACGGCGATTTCACCGAGCCCGAGACCGTGCCCACGTCGCTCGGCATGGGCAACTACGGCGACACGGCGGTGGGACCGGACGGCCAGGTCATGACGGTCTACCAGGATCAGGACAACGGCCAGGGAGGAGCCAGGATCTACACCGCGGTCGATCCCGATGGTCTGGGGCCAGAGGGATTCGACGTGCCGCGCCTCCTCGCCCGGACCCGGGTGGGAGGCTTCGACTACCTCCCCATACAGCCGAATCGATCCTTCGATGCAGAGGCCAACCTGGCGTGGGACCGGAGCGGCGGTGCTCACAACGGTCGGGTCTACGCGATCTGGACCCAGGAAGTGAAGAACGAGAGCGACAACTTCGACATCATGTTCCAGTACTCCGACGATGACGGAGCGACCTGGACACCGGCTATCCGGTTGAACGATGACACCGGGACCAACAGCCAGGGGAATCCGGCCATCGCCGTCGATCAGACCTCGGGCGATATCGCTATCTCCTGGTACGACGCCCGTAATGACCTCGGGGACGGCGGGCCCGGTGACACCGACGGGATCCCCAACGACGACACCCAGATCTGGGCAACCTACTCCACGGACGGTGGGGTCACGTTCGTGCCGGACTTCCAGGTGAGCGAAGGCACGTCGAATTCGAGTGCGGAGGTGACAGGGAGCAGCTTCAACTTCGGGGACTACACGAAGCTGGCGTTCGATTCGGGAACGTTCTATCCAGCATGGTCCGACAACTCGAACAGCACCGGGGACAACCCGGACGGCACGCTGTCCAAACTGGATCTCTACACCGCGGCGGTCACGATCCCGTAGCCGCCGAGACCGGCCGCAGAGGCGTCCGGTACCGGTCAAGGCGGCCGGGCAAGCTACGCGCTTTGCCTTCACCTGTACGGTGAACGAGCGACGACAAGGCCATGGGCAAGATCACGTTCCCAGCCGACCCTCTGATCCTCGACCACCGGCTGAGGTCGTGCGGATTCGGGCGTTCGCGACGTGGCGGGCGAGGACCTCGAGAAGTTCGACGTGCCGACCCTGATCCTGCACGGGGAGGACGACCAGATCGTGCCGGTGCAAATCTCGGCTATGAAGTCCGCCGGAATCATCAAGGACGCGAAAGAGGTCATCACCCGGGCGCGCCGCACGGGATCACGGCCACGCACCAGGACGAGATTGACTCCGAGCTGCTCAGGTTCTTGGAGAGCTAGCGGCGGTCGCCACCCGACGATCCGGCCTGAAGGGGTCCAAAACGCTCGTCCGGTGGCCTCCCTTCACTTGGCGACGTCCGAGCCGATGGAATCAGCGAGGGCTGCGGCTAGGAACCGGTAGGCCCACTCCTCAGCGAACCTTCTCGAGTCGGCGAACACGACCTGTACCTCCGGGTAGCGCACCTGCAGGCGGGCCAGCATGTCCCCGAGCCAGGCACCAGAGACATGCTCGAGTTTGAACAGGGCCGAGTAGCGTCCTTCGACGACCACGGCAGCCGCGTAGCCAATCGTGCTGTTCGGTGGGTTCAGAGCGACCTTCGATAGCGAATCTCGTTCATCTCGATCGGCAGGACGTCGTGGGAACGGCGGCGCTTTGTACCGTCTTCCCGCATACCGTGCTTCTCGTAGAAGCGACAAGCCCGGCCGTTCTCCCGGCGCACCCAGAGCGTGAGGACGTCGTGTCCGGCGGCACGCGAGTGCTCGACCGCCGCATCCATCAGGGCTGGAGCCACTTCCGTCCCTGCAACCTCTTCCGTGACGTAGAGGCTGCCGAGTTCGGAGGTCTCGGCGGGAACGTCGGCGTCTGGGCTCGGTAGCACGTACGCGTAGCCGACGACACGACCGGTCAGCTCCGCGACGAAGACGGCTGCGCCGGAGGAAAGCTCGGCGAGCCCTTCAGCGAAGTCGATGGTGGCGTCCTCCACCGACAGGGCTTGCAGGTCCTCATCCGCGATGAGATCGCGATAGCTCCAGCGCCGCGAGGCCACGCTCACCTCCGCGATGGCTCGGGCATCGCTCGGTCCTGCCTCACGAACGACGAGTTCGCCAACCACGAGCGCAGCGTAGCCCGGAGGATGCGACTGCGAGGAGGACCGGACGCTCGGCGAGCCGGCGCTCTACGGGCGCGAAACAGTTGTCGCGTTCCGAAGCCTCGACATCTTCGATAGGGCGTCGGCAATGATCGGACCACTCTGCGGAACCCCGCAACTCGTGATGTCTCGCAGCGGGACCCTGGCGAGCGTCCCGTCGCGCGTGAGCACCATGTACGTTTGCGCCTCCTCGTCGAAGTAGGCGAGCCGGCCCACGACGGTCCGAGCGAATCCGCCGCGCGACGCGACCTCGAACGAGCGCTCAAGGGATCGGGTCTCGGAATTGTTGTCCCACGAGGGATCCAACGGGGACGCTGGCCGTACCCGCCCTCCCGTCGGAGCTTCGATGGAGACCGGATCCATGAGGGTGGTCATGCCGCTTCACGCCAAAGGGAGCGCCCCCGGCCCATCGCCAATCGGTCCCACTGGGTGCTGCGGGATCGGTCCTGGAACGAGCGCTCAGGGGATGGGATCTCCGAACTGTCGTTCCACGAAGGGTCCAACGGGGCTGCCGGCCTAACTGGAGACCTCTTCGGGGCTTCGATGCCGACCGTATCCATGAGGGTGGTCATCGTGCCTCCTCGGTTCGAGGGGCTGTCCACGGCCTCTTCGCAAACGGTCCCAATGAATGGGTGCTTCTCTCTGATTGTCTCACTTCGGGAAAGGGGTACGACGGACACTGGGCGCACCGGGAGCCCGCGCCGCACGGCGAGCTGCCCCGTTTTACGGACCGTCTGTGGCACGATACTCAGACGGCTGCCCTGAAGCCACAGCCTGAGACCGCCATAACACTTAGACGTTGAAGTCGGTCTGTTGCTCGGAGCCGTAGTAGCGCGTATGAACGTAGTCATGGTCGGCGAGGACTCGCAGAGCCTTCGGGACATCGTCTTCGTTTGGAATGCGTACCCACATCGCACTGCGATCTTCACGGGCGTAGCCCAAGTAGAGCTCCCGACCCTCGGAGTCGGCCGTGACTGACCCGACCACCTTGTCCGTGACATTTCGCCGACCCAGGTACACCTCGTAATTCTCCAGGATCTGCTTGCCGGTGTAGAGCTTGACATCTCGCGAGGCGAACCCCTGGCTGACGAGAGACGACTCCGCACGCTCCGCCTCATCGGCGTCCGAGAGGATTACGACCAGGTAGCCCTCCGGCCGGAACTTCCAGGGATGTGGCGAAGGATCTTCGGCCCAGAAGTCCATGGGGAACGCATTCACAGTCTCGTCCATAGGCGGACCTCCTTCGAGAGGATCAAGCGATCAACGCGACACCCATCGCGAACAGCCAGACGGACCACGCGATGTAGAGGATCGGGATCGCTGCAGCTGCGAGACTCCATCCTCGCTCTTCGTTCGGCCCGAGGAACTCCGCCGAACCGACGGCTATCCCGGCGCCGATGATGATCCCGGGCCAACCCAGCCAAACGGGCAACGCTGTTCCATCGCCGACGATGGCGATGCCGACCAACGCGGACCAGATGCCGGTGAAGAGGTAGCCGAGGTGCTCGCCCACCCCGACCCCGAGGTACTGGTGTAGGGCGCGGAAGACGGCGGCATGGACCTCGCGCTGCTCCGGTCCGAGGGTCGGGTCCGCGTAGGCCCGGGCGAGGGCGGGTACGACGTACACCCACCTCAAGAGTCCGAGCATCTGCACGAAGCCGGCGAGGACGCCGATGGTCGTCGCCACCGGAACGATGACGCCGAACCCGAGCACCTGCCCGAGCAGCACAGCCCCGGCGATCAGCAGGAGTCCAGACAGCATGAACGTCCACCACAGGAGGATCAGGCCCGAGCCGCCGGCCCGGAAGCGCTCGAGTACCTCGGACGTGGATCGTCGCAGGATGTCCGGGTACTCGAAGCGCTTGCCGAGCAGCGCGAAGTTAGCGTTGAACCAGAGCGGTGCCACGATGAGCACCACTCCCGCGGCGGTCTCGACGCTCACGCAGCAGGTCTAGCAGCAGGTCCCCGGACTTCGGGAGCCGCTCGGAACAGGCGTGCGAGGAGGAGCCAGGTCAGCAGTCCGAAGACGAGCGCCCCGCTCGCGCCGAAGATCGCGAACCGCTCATCGATGTTCCGCGAGATCACGTACGAGGTCACGACCCAGCCAAGCGCCCAGGCAGGTGGGTTCGCAACGGCCCACCACACCGCACCCGGGATCCGATCTCGTGCGAGCACCAGCGCCTGCATCGTCCCCACCGCGAGACCGGTCACAGCACCCATGAGGGCGAGGTCTCCTCGGCCGATCCCGTAGTCGACGACAGCCGCCCCCGCGACCAGGCCGACAGCCATCCCCGCGATCGTCGCCGGGATCCAGAGCCACGAGACCCGCTGCCGCAGAACGAACCACTCCGCCGCCCCGACGATTGTCCCTACGATGAGTCCACCGGCGAGCGCCGCTCCAACGGAATCGACCCCGTCCACCACCAGGTCTGCGATATACCCCGCGACCGGGAGGCTGACCAGGATCGCCACTATCCATAGCCACATCCGAGGCGGCCTACTCGTCGCGTCGACTTGCGGCGAGCGACGCTCTCCCATGTCGCGCGAAGCACGCCCATCGGGCGGCTGAGCGATCTCCTTCGTTTCAACTCGAACGTCCATGAGTCTTCCCTTCGTTCGGATCGTTGTGCCAGACCGGTGGGTCGATCCGCGCGAGTTTCAGGAACGAAGCGCCTCAGGCACGGAAAGATCGAGCCGGACAGCTCGGGCGAGATGGCGGATGGCGATCCCGTGACTCCTACGTCTCCCGTCAAGAACGGGAATCGCTGCCAGTTCCTCTTGTAGTGTACGTTTTTGCCAACCTCGCCCGTCTGAGCTGCCTATTCGAGCGTCCGACGCCGCTGGTGGTGAGAGGGCCGAGAGACCTCGACCCCTCCCACCGTCAGGGACCGCGTCCTAGCCAACTCGAGACCGCCGGAGACCCGCACTTTCTCCGAGGCCTATGGCCAAGATCATCGTCCTGTACGAGCTGCTCCAGCCGACCGACAAGGTCCTT
>Ga0209842_1000166_pt1 | contig 11913 bp, 10 predicted proteins | sample GWRWS3_10_20_FD_187220 | JGI IMG/M metagenome (GOLD analysis project Ga0209842, IMG submission 187220) | Riverbed sediment microbial communities from areas with vegetation nearby in Columbia River, Washington, USA - GW-RW S3_10_20 (SPAdes)... | ecosystem: Environmental > Aquatic > Freshwater >...
GGTCCTTCTCCTCGAGGACGACGGTTCCGAGGAAAGCGTCGACGGGTAGCGGGGTCGGCGGCTTCCCGGCGAAAAGCATTGCGCGCCACGTGCGTGCTTCGTCACCTTCAACGCGGACGACAGAGCAGCGCGTGCACATGCGCTCACCGCCGACGTCGGCGGCTCGCGCCGAGCTGCTCCACGTCCTCGTGCTTCGGACTTCGACCGAGCCGACCGGATCGGAGAGTTCTGGGGCTACCCGGAGAGTCGCGCCTTCGCCGAGTTGCTGATCGACCTGGAGGAGGACCGAGTGCTACGGGCGGTACTGATCGGGATGCTGCGGGAGGCCGACCGCGGTCGGTGAAGGGCCGGGCTGAGAGTCGCCCCCCAGGACGGCCGCCCGAACTAGCCGTTTGTCCAATCGCGTTCGCGTGGCCGTCCGGCCGATCCCTGCCGAACTAGCCGTTTGGCCAATCGTGTTCGTGGGCCGTCCGGCCGATACTGAGCCCATGAAGCTGGTCAGGATTCTTCTCATCGCGTTTGCGGTGGTCATCGTGGGCACGATCGCCAACGCCGCTACCGGCGGCGTCCACAGCAAGCCCACGCCAAGCCCCCAGGCGACCGTCTCAGACTCGCCGGAGCCCACCGAGACCGAGGCCCCAGAGACCGAAGCGACGACCTCGGACGAGACCGGCACCGCACCCAACTTCTCCGGGTGCGTCGGCCGGACCGGGCTCGACAACGCGATCTGCCGTCACGAGGCGCTACTGAAGGTCAAACCAGACAACCCTGGCCCTACCAACTCGCTCGCCCACCTGCAGGCGAACCTCGCGGCGCATGCCGCCAAACAGGCGGCGAAGGATGCAGGCATGCACGGGAACTCGGGCACGCACGGGAACTCAGGGTCGCAGAGCCCGTCGGGTTCGTAGCGCGGTTCGAGCTAGCGAAGAGGCCGGGAACCCCCCTTACCCGGCCTCTCGCTCTTGTCGGCAGACCGTTCCTCCACTCCGAGGTCTACCCAAGCCGTCGTGACGTTGGGCACGGCTCTGTCCCCAGGAGTCCATGTATTAGGGAGAGGGAGAACCGTCGCGCCCAGCCGTGACCTTCACCCGGGCGCAATGGGATGCATCGGCAGCGACCGCCTCCCGCTTGAGACGGTTCCGGAACAGCCTGCGGTGGTCCACAACAGCCATCTCGTTTCAGGCTCTCGCATCACAGCCTCTCGGTTTCGTCCAGACGAGTCATCCCAGACCGTCCGCCCTCGTTATCGTGCCGCTGGGCTGGGTCGTTTACCGCGACGGCTGCGGATTGTCGAAGCGTGCTCACGGATCCCGAGTTTGGGGGAACCACATTTTTTGGTCCCCCTTGTGTCTCCCCCGTCGCGTGCGATCACGAATCGACCGCCCTTTCGTTGGAAAAGGCGCTTCCGTCACGAAGCGACAGTCTCTCTGCTGACCCGATCAGTCGTCGAGGATGAACACGACAGCGCGTCGCAGGCGCTCGGGGAAGTCGTTGGGGAACTCGTGTCCGATGTCGGGTACGACTTCCTGTTTGGCCTCGACTCCCCCCGCAAGAAGGTCGGCGTACAAATGCTCGACTTGATCACGCGTCGTGTCTCGATCGCCGGTGAGGAGGTAGGCGCGGAGGCCGCGGGCTCCCGCATCCCGCGCCGCACCTCCGACATCCGGCAGGTCGGGGTAGGCGGAGACGACGGCCACCAGCCCGCGGCAGGAGAACGGATCCCCGGTCAAGGCGATGGCCGCCGCCCGTCCACCTCCTTGGGACGCTCCACCGATGACAGTGGCCGAGGCGGCGTCCGGGTAGCGATCCACAGCCTCCTGGCGGGCTAGGAGGACGTCCCGTGCGGTAATGGCTGCGTCGGCCCACTCGGGCTCACTGTCGGCGCCTACCTGGGTCGACTCCGGAACAGCAACGACAAGACCCTATTCGGTGGCGGGCCGCCAGTGCGGGACAGACTCTGCCGCAGAGCGCGCATACATGTGCAGGCCGATCAGGAGGCCGCGCACCGGTTCGCTCTTCGGCGCGAACAGCAGCACCTCTGGCTTCTCAGGACGGTTCGAGTTCGCCCGCTCGGCTGACTGGCGGGCGTCCTCCATCATCTGGCCATACCCGGCAAGCGCGCGGGCTGCGGCTAGGTCTGGATCGGTATGAAGGGAGTTCTCAGGCCAGAACATCCCCTCATCGACCCCCCGACGGAGTCGCTCCAGGGCGCGTTCAGGTTCGCCCCTCAGCGAGTCGACACACGCCTGCCAGTACGTGATCCGACTCCTGCGATTCGGGAAGCGTTCAACCGCTCCATCCAGGAGCACATGTAGCTCCTCGTACTGACGGTCCGAGTAGAGCGTGAACACGCGGTCTCGGAAGTCCTCGAACTCACTCATCGTTGGCCCCCGGCTAGGTGTGCAGCTGACGGTGTCCGTTCACGCTCGGGCGGCCCTCGTCTTGTCGCGGAGCCTCTCATACGGCGTCTGGCCACCGAGCCCTCCATGGGGCCGGTTGAAGTTGTAGAAGGTCTCCCACTCCTGGAGGCGATCGTTGAACAGGTCGGTGTCGTCGATCACGACGCCGTCCAGCATCCGGTAGAACTCTTCTTGGTCGATGCGGTGGGATCGCTCGACCTTGCCGTTCAGGCGAGGCGTCGCCGGCTTGATGTAGACGTGGCCGATCCCGGCATCAAGGACGTGGTAGTGGAACTGCGCCTGGAACTCGGCGCCGTTGTCGGTCTGGATCACCTCGACCTTGAACGGGAGCTTCTCGAGCACGTAGTCGACGAACTGGATCGCGGTCTTCTGGTTGAGCCGGTCGTAGATCCGCAGCACCCGGATCCTGGTGCAGTCATCGATCGCGGTGAATTGGTAGTGCTTCTTCCGCGAGCCCTGCAGCGGAGCGATGAACTTCACGTCGATCTGGACCCGGTGCCCGGGCAGTGGCTTCTCGTAGCGCTTCCACCGGTCGACGTGACGCCGGTAGCGCTGGGAAGCAGGGAGCCGGCTCATGTCCAGGCGCCTCAGGATCCGCCAGATCCCCGACGGAGAGATCTGGATGTCGTGGTAGCGCTTGAGATACATCGCGATCTTGTGAGGTCCGAAGTGATAGCTCTGGCGCAGGTAGATGATCTTGCCGACGACCTCGTCCCTCGTCGCGTTCGGGCTCACGTGAGGCCTTCGCGAACGGTCCCGCAGCCCCTCGAGACCGTGCTCTTGGTAACGACGGAGCCAGATGTAGTAGGCCTGGCGAGTGATCCCGAAGTACCGGCACGTCATCGAGACGTTGCCGGTCACCTCCTGGGCGTGGCGGATGATCGCCAGACGTCGTGCCGCTCCCCGAGCGAGCTCCTTCTCGGTCACCGGTCCTCCTCTCCTTCGGAGGACCCGATGTGTACACGATGTCCGTCAGTTCCAGAGCTAGGCGACTGGTCTACGCGCACCACAATCGTGGCCGACCCGTGGAACCGATGCTCTCTAGGCGTTCTGCTCGGTGCTTCCGAGATGGGGTCCGCGGGATAGCGGATTCGTCACGAATCGACTTGGTTACTCGGACGATCGTGGGAGCTAACTCTTGGCTGAAGACCCGCTCGTCGGGCTCTTCAACCACGATCGGGTCCGTCGACGTCCACGCGTCCGGGCCCGGAGCCGAAGTAGAAGCCGACCGTCGCGATCTCTCCCTCGCCGTACCGCTCTCGATGAATGGTCTCAGGTTCGATGTAGACGAGGTCGCCTGCCGAGGCCTGGATGGTCCCGTTGCCGGAGCCACCCGCATCGACGTGGACGGTGCCCGCCAGGACGTAAGCGACAACGTGATGGTCTCCGTGGTGATGCCAGGTTCCCCAGCCAACGGGCGGCTCGCCTCGTTGCACCGCGACGGCGAATCCCTCACGCTCGATGGCTGAGCGGTCGTTGGGGATCTCCGACTTCGATATGTGCATGACGCCCACGGTCGGCTCCTCTCGTCCTCGTGCGTCCAGGCTTCGCGGCCTGGGCATCTCGGAGAGCGTACGTCCCACCAAGTGTCTTGTGGGAAGCAGGTAGCTGGTGTCGTTTCCGGCGGGGAGCGACACCAGGGCGCCGGGGGGAACTGGGTCATGGGATCACAAGCAGCACCCCCACAGCGCCGCGATCGCTCCGGGCCGAGTCCTCAGATGAGAAGTCCTCGTTGCGGTCGACGGCGCCAGGAAGAGATGCTTGCTGAATGGGTATGGACTTCGTTTTGCGGTTGGCCGATGGCACGAGTCCCGTGACCTTGCCTGATCCAGGGAGCGGAACGTTCACTGCCGCTGGAGATTTCGATAGCGTCCTGTTCATATCGAGCGACGCGCTTGAAGGTCTGAGCAGGGCCGATCCGTACGGGGACAACGTCGTCTTCTCGCACGATGAGGCCGAGGGGATGCTCAGGGACATCGAGATCCTCTTGGCTCGGGACGTTGAGCGACACGGTCCGGACCCGCAGGGGTATCGAGCCTCACCGAGGCGCGGGCTCCTACGCCTCCGAGAGATGGTTGCGTTCTGCCGTGACCATCCCGGAAGCACGATTGTCCAGAACGGCGACTAACGGCCCCATCGTCCGTGCATATGGGGGGAACTCAATCAATGGGGTCCCACAAGATATTCAGCACGGACGCCTACTCGCTCCCTCTGCGTTGCTCTCCTTGCGGCGGCAGGTGTTCGGTTGGCGTGGAATGCGTTTGAGTCCTTCAGCAGACGAACGGCCGCAACGCGTTCTTGTCGCCTCGATGCCGTCCACGGTGGATCGCGTTCGACAGTGTCTCTTCGGAGCGGAAGCGCTACTGGTACTTCATCTCCATAACTGGTGCGAAGTCTGACGAGTCGGCTCCATCCAATGAGCATGCGGCGCGCGTGCGATGCACCCAGCACGCGTTTGACCGCGTCCGCGAGCCGGAGCCAGACTCGGCGAGCGCCGTCGGCTCACAGTAGGGGGAGGTTCAGCATGATCGATTTTCTCGTTGGGGTCCTCGTGACCGTGGTGGCCGTCGTCGTCGTGCGCCGGCTCGTCGGGATCCGGCGCGGGCGCTGGGCGACGACGCTGATCGCGGTGGTGATCGCCAACGCGGCGGCTATCGAGATGCTCCGCCTTCTCTATGGAAGTCTCCGGGACGTTCCGGGGCGAGCCGTCTTCGGTTCGTGGGCTCTCGTCACGATCTTCGCCGTGTTCGCGGTCCTGCTCGTTGAGCTGCTGACGCGGCAGCGACGGCGTCCGCATCGCAAAATCCCACACCCGATCCGTGGCGCGCGCGCCATGGGGAGGCGGGTCCTCCGCTACGTGGAGGTGGCGCGGATCTGGATCCATCGAGGGCTCCTCCACACCGGCGACGACTCCGAGGTCGCTGGATCCCGGCTCGGGCGTTCTCTTCGACTGTCCTTCGAGGACGCGGGCGGTCTGTTCGTCAAGCTCGGACAGGCGATGGCGCAGCAACCGCAGCTTGTCACCCCCGCGGTCGCCGCGGAGCTCGCTCAGCTGCAGGAAAGCGCGGCGCCGGCAGATCTCGATGCGGCGCGCAACGTCATCGAGGAGGACCTCGGACCGCTGGACGAGGTCTTCGCCGAGTTCGGCTCCGAGCCTCTCGGATCGGCCTCGATCGCGCAGACGTATCTCGCGCGCCTGCGCGGCGGCGGAGAGGTCGTCGTGAAGGTGCAGCGCCCCGGAGTCGCGGAAGCCATCGAACATGACCTGGACATCCTGCGCCGACAAGCGGATCGATTCGACCGACGGACGACGTGGGCGAAATCGATCGGACTCAAGGAGCTCGTGGTCGGGTTCGACGAGCGGACGCGGGAGGAGCTCGACTTCCGGATTGAGGCTGCGAACGAATCGCTCGCTGCTCGAGCAGCCGGCGAGGACGACGCGATCGTCGTTCCGGCAGTGATCGATGGGCTCTGCACGCAGCGCGTGCTCGTCGAGGAACGAGCCCCGGGCCGGGGCGTTGGGGCATTGGATGCGTTTGCGGGCTGGGACGAGGGGAAACGCACCGTGCTCGCCGACGGCCTGCTGTCCCTGATGCTTCGCCAGATGCTGTCCGGCGAGCCGTTCCACGCGGACCCGCACCCGGGCAACGTCTTCCTGCGGCCCGATGGACGGCTCGAGCTGATCGACTTCGGAGCGGTGGGACGCTTGGATCCGTACGAGCGGGCGGCGTTCCTCGACCTGCTCCGCGGCGTTCAGGGTCAGGATCCGCCGCTGCTCCGCGAGGGGCTCCTTCGGATCGGGACGCCCGCTCGACCCGTCGACGAGGAGGCCCTCGACCGCGAGCTGGGACGCCTGCTCTCCCGAGGGGTCGGAACCGACGGCAGGTTGAACCCGCGGATGTTCGAGGATCTGCTGTTCGTCCTCCGGGACTTCCACATCGTCCTGCCCCGCTCGACGACGACGCTGCTTCGCACGTTTGTGACCCTGCTCGGAACCCTCGAGATCATCGCTCCGGGGTACCGGGTCACGGAGGCGGCGCAGCGCCTGAGCGGCGAGCTCCTGGCCGCGCCGGAGATGCCGCACGATCTGCGTGAGCTGGTGACCGATCAGGCGGCGAGGAACGCGCACATCATCCAGCGGCTGCCGCGCGAGGTCGACGCGCTCGTCCGCGTACTGCTCCGCGGAGACTTCGGCGCTCGCGTGCGCCTGTGGTCGGACGAGGAAGACGTTCGCGTCGCGCGTGGGATGGTCAACCGGGCCGTCATGGCGATCGTCGCCTCCGCGCTCTCGGTGGCGTCTGCGCTCATGCTCTCGGCCGGATCAGCACCGGCGCTGAATGGGGTGCCGGTCGTTAACGTCCTGGGCGCAATCGGGACGTTCTTCGGTGTCCTGCTGCTGCTTCGAGTCGTCATCCAGGTCGTTCGAGAGGGAGAGTAGCGGACGCAGGAGTCGCTGCGCCGTATGGGTGGTGCCGACCTAGTAGGACCTGAACGAGCGGCGTCCAGCCAGAGTAAGCTCACGTGATGGCGTCGGCCCAGGCGGGCGAGCAGACCCGCAAACCCCTCGGCTGGAAGCGGATCGTCGGTTACGTCATTTCGGTCCTCATCGTGATCGGCATCTTCTGGTGGGCGATCCCGAAGTACGCGAACTACTCCGACGTGTGGGCGGCGATGAAGACGCTCACGCCGATCGAAACATGGTCGCTGGTGGCGGCGACGATCTTCAATCTCGTGACCTACTGGTGGGCGAACCAGGCGGCCCTGCCCGGCCTCGGGATCGGCAAGGCCGCCGTGCTCACGCAGACGACGACCTCGGTCGCCAACACGCTCCCGGCGGGCGGCGCGATCGCCGTCGGGCTGACGTATTCGATCCTCGACTCCTGGGGATTCAGCGGCACGAGCGTGGCGCTGTACGTCGGGGTGACCGGCATCTGGAACATCTTCGCCAAGCTCGCCCTTCCGATGCTGGCGCTCGTGTTCCTCGCGCTCAGCGGGCATCTCACGCCGACCTACATCCTGGCGGCGGTCTTCGGCGTCATCGTCCTGGGCGTGGCGGTCGGCCTGTTCGCCGCACTGTTCCGGAGCGAAGAGTTCGCGATCAGGATCGGGAACTGGCTGGGTCGCGTCGTCTCGTGGTTCCGACGCCTCTTCCACAAGCCGCCCGTGACCACGTGGGGTGACGGCGCGGCGCGCTTCCGCCGGGACACGATCGCGCTGGTCGAGCACCGATGGTTCCGATTGAGCTGGACGACGTTACTCAGTCAAGTCGCGTTGTTCTTCGTGCTGCTCCTGTCGTTGCGACACCTGGGTGTCTCCGAGCAGGAGGTGTCCACCGCCGAGGCATTCGCGGTGTACGCGTTCTCGCGACTCCTCTCGGCGGTGCCGATCACCCCGGGAGGGGTCGGCCTGATCGACCTCGGGTACATCGGAGGGTTAACGGCGTTCAGCGGCGAGGAGAAAGCTGCGATCGTGGCAGCGGTCCTGCTGTTCCGCGCACTCACGTACGCGATCCAAATCCCGATCGGCGGGTTCACGTACATCATTTGGCGGGTCAAGTCGAACTGGCGCCGCCCAGCCGACGCGGCGGCGCAGCGGGAGCGGGCGAGCTACTTCGCGACCTAGGTAGCGGCCGTCTCGATCGCCGCGCTGCGGACGTCCACCATCCGGCCGTCCACGTATGGAACGCTATTGCCCGACGACTCAAGCGTCACGAATACACATGGCGAAGAAAATCAACCCGCTCCTGAACGGCCGGTTGACTTGAACAAGGGCGTGCCCGAGACGCTCACCCGTTACCAGAGGTAACGAGACGCTTCTCCGAGCATCACAACTGATGATCCGAAATGTCGCCCCTCTCGTCCGTGTTCGGTCCGGCCCGCGTGTTCTCAGTTGGTGCGCGTGCGGGGACGCCGGTCAGCAGGTTCACCGCGGACGCGACTGTGACTCCGAGCGCCGCCCCGCCGATGAGGTCGAGCGGCAGGTGGGCGCCGACGTACATCCGGACGAAGGGAACCACGATCGCCAGGACGATCGCGGCGATCTGCCAGGGGCGCCCGAGGTACGCCAGCACGATGATCGTGATCGCCCACGCGACCGCCGCATGGCCCGATGGGAAGCCGAGGCTGTCCGGGGAGAACGTCTCTCGTTCCACAACTCCCTCCACGATGGCGGACGGACGGCCACGGTCCACATATCCCTTGATGACGATCGCGAGCACGTAGACGCCTATTCCACTGATCGCAAGCGACAGAGCCATGAGCCATTTGCGAAAGAGGAGAGCTACGGTGGTGGCCACCGGCACGGTTACCACCGTCCCGTATTGATTCAGAACCCAGAGGTACGGGCGAATGCTGCCAGGCATTCCGTTGATCGCCTGGAAGACGGCGACCTCCCAGCCGTAGACACGACGCTTGGCCAGCAGGGTGCTCGTGACCAGCACGGCCGCGCCGGTTGTCATCAACACGAGATCGAGCCGACGCCGGCGCATTCCGCGTGCCGTCATCGATGGGCTCGCTCGAAGATCGTCAGCGCAGCGACCAATGCTGAGGCCGCCAGCTCGTCACGCACTGAGAGGCCACATCCTTCAGAACTCGTCGGGCCACGAGGCACCACCATAGACTCCCCGCAGGGCCCCACGAGCCCGGTAGACGATCCACGCGACCGTCACGCCAAGGTAGACCCACCCGGGCATGCGCCCGGAACGCGACGCTGCCGTTACCTTCCGCCCGAGCCGATCCTGCCTCGGGTCGGCGCCTGGCAGTCGCTTCGTGACGGAACCGACATCGGGTCCTGGGAACAGCCTCCCCGGTTCCGTCAGGGTGAGGACGGGTAGCGCCACTCCTGTGCGGAACTAGACCTTTGGGGTCCCCCATGACTCACGAGTTCCAGTCCGCGCCTGAACGAGGAGAGGAGCGCTGCCCGAACCAAAGACTGGATGGGCTGCGCAGTCAGGCGGGAGGGACTCGCATTGGCAGACCTGCCCACTCTCGCCAGGCGTCCGCGGCAATGCCTCGCGACATCCAGTCATCGACGTGAGCAAGCGTCTTGTCGAACGCTCTACCCAAACCGGCGGAGGAGCTGCACTCGAACTCACGTCCGTTAACATCGTGGTTGCCGTGGTCTCTATCGCACTCGCATGCCACTGAGAGGTACGAGGCAAGCCGTCACAGGCGAACAGAGTCAGGAGTGATCAGACGAGTAGCCACCAGCCTGACGACCGGTGTGCGCTACGCTCTGACTGATGTTCGAACGCTTCAACGAGCCTGCTCGACGAGCCGTTGTCATCGCACAGGAAGAGGCGCGGCGTCTCGGACATCAGTCCATTGGGACCGAGCACTTGTTGTTGGGACTCATCGCGCAGGGTACTGGCGTCGGCGCACGGGTCCTGCGCGGCTTCGACGTGTCGTAAGACGGGTCGCAGCGCGCGTGCGCGAGCTCAAGCCGCCGATCCTCGGCACAGAGCTGCCAGATCACCTTCCGTTCGACGAGTATGTCAAAGCCGTAATGAGGTCGTGCGTCGGCGAGTCGGATCGCCTCGAGCGGGACTCGATCGGCACTGACCTTCTTCTGCTCGCGATTGTCAGTGAGATCCAGGGTCTCGGAGCCCCAAATCTTCGCGAGCATGAGCTCGACTATTCCACGCTCGCCTCTGCCATCGAGCAGCGGCTCGCCGAAGCCGAGGCGGCCCCGATGGAGGAGATCTGGGCGAAGGCCGCGACAGCGAGCCAGTCCGTCAGTCGGGTCGTTCCACCCGTTTCGACGCCCAGATGTCCCATCTGCGCCATGCCGATCGGGACTAGTGGCTCGCTGCGGATGGAGACGGTAACGACCAGCGATGCGAATTGCATCAACCGCTCGGTAGCGCTGGCATACTGCGGACGCTGCGGACGCGTGCTCACAGCGTGGGGTATCGATGAATAGCTGGGGTACGTTGCATCGCCGCTGGCGCCCTGGAGGAAGCAAGCACCTTCGGGTCCCCGAATGTCACCCCACCATCGGAACCGACACTCGACTCGCCGCCCATCAGCTGTCGGTTCCGCCGGAAGTGACATCGCTTGCTGGCACGACAACAACTACGGCCGTCTGGTCTTCCCCCTACTCAGTGGACCTCAGATCACGCCACCCACGCGTTCGGAGGCTCCTCCACCGTTCATGCGCCGAGGGCGCGCTTGATCCCTCGGGTCGCCTGACGGATCCGGTGCTCGTTCTCGACGAGGGCGAAGCGCACGTGCCGGTCACCGGCGACCCCGAAGCCGACACCGGGCGAGACCGCCACCTTCGCCTCCCGCAGAAGGAACTTGGTGAACTCCAGGGACCCCTCTTTGCGATGTGGTTCGGGGATCTCCGCCCAGACGAACATGGTCGCTCGCGGTGCCGGGACCTCCCAGCCAGCGCGGGCCAGCCCGGCGATGAGCGTGTCGCGCCGGGAGCGGTACACGTCTCGGTACTCCTGGGTACGGTCCTCGCACTCGTTGAGCGCAATGATCGCCGCGATCTGGATCGGCTGGAACACGCCGTAGTCCAGGTAACTCTTCAGCCGAGTCAGCGCCTGAACCATCTCGGCGTTACCGACGACGAATGCCAGGCGCCACCCCGGCATCGAGTACGACTTGGACATGGAGAAGACCTCGACGCCCACCTCCTTCGCGCCGGGCACCTCGAGGAAGCTCGGCGCCTGATAGCCATCGAAACACAGGTCTGCGTAGGCAAAGTCGTGGATCACGGCGACGTCGCGCTCGCGGGCGAACGCCACGAGGTGCTCGAAGAACGACCGCTCGACGCAGGAGGTGGTGGGGTTGTGCGGGAAGCTGGTGATGATGAGGCGCGGGCGAGGCCACGTGCGTTCGAACCCCTGCCGCAGCTCTGAGAAGAAGTCCCCGTCCGGTCCGAGGGGGACCGAGCGGACGTCGGCGCCGGCCAGCGCCACCGAGAACGTATGGATGGGGTAGGTGGGCTCCGGCACCAAGCAGGTGTCGCCGGGGGCGACGAGCGTCCAGGCGATGTGCCCGATCGCTTCCTTCGCCCCCATCGTGACCACAACCTCGGTCTCCGGGTCCAGCCGGACCCCGTAGCGGCGCTCGTATCGTTTCGCGATCGCCAGGCGGAGGTTCGGGAGACCACGGCTGGTGGAGTACCTGTGGTTCCGCGGATCGCGTGCAGCCTCGGCGAGCTTGTCCACGACCGGCTCGGGCGAGGCAAGGTCGGGATTGCCCATACCGAGGTCGACCACGTCCTCGCCCCCGCGGCGTGCCGCCGCTTTCAGGTCGTTGATGACGTTGAAGACGTAAGGGGGCAGCCTGTCGATCCGTCGGAACTCCTTCACGCTCACCCCCGCCTGCGATGCCCACGCGCCCCAGATCCGAGGCCGGTCGCGCTCCGATGCAGTCTCGCAGAGCCCTCCGCCGCTCCACCACTCCGCCAGACGCCTCGGCCCGCGCGGTAGGGGTCCGGCCATTGATCTCAGGCAGATGGCGGGAGGGCCAGGGGCAGGTAG
>Ga0209842_1000167_pt1 | contig 11889 bp, 9 predicted proteins | sample GWRWS3_10_20_FD_187220 | JGI IMG/M metagenome (GOLD analysis project Ga0209842, IMG submission 187220) | Riverbed sediment microbial communities from areas with vegetation nearby in Columbia River, Washington, USA - GW-RW S3_10_20 (SPAdes)... | ecosystem: Environmental > Aquatic > Freshwater >...
GTGCGCCAGCTCAACAGCATGCCAGTGGATTTTCCGATTATAGGTTCGGGCACAGGGTTGCATCCATTCAAGAGTGTCACAGATTACGACAACTTCCTAAAACGCATCGACAGATTTTCGGTCTGGGTGGATACCGCCATCGCAAACATGCGCAAAGGCGTGGAGGTGGGGATAGTGCAGCCCAGGGTGGTTATCGAAAAGACCTTACCCCAACTCGACGCAATGATCGTCGCTGAACCTAAGCAAAGCGTTTTCTTTCAGCCGATCTTGCAGATGCCGCAGAATTTTAGTGAGTCCGACAAAGCGCGACTGGCATTTGCCTATTCACAAGCCATCGAGCAAAGGATTGTCCCGGCGTACCGTAGGCTGCGCAACTTTGTCCAGGAGGAGTACCTCCCCAAAACCCGAGTGACCTACGGCCTCTCGAATCTGCCGGACGGAGTCGCTTGGTACGAACAGGCCGTCAGAACACAGACCACGACAAGTTTAACGCCCGAGGAAATTTACCAGCTGGGAACGCAAGAGATCCTCCGGATCAAGCAAGAGATGGAGCGCATACGCACAGAAAGCGGTCTTCAGGGCAATTTGCAAGAGTTTTCCCGTTATCTCGCCAAAAAGGCTGCTCCCGGTTTCACCAATAGGGATGAACTCATAAAAGGATATGAGGCCATCCGGCAGAAAGTTACGCCGCAGCTGACCAAGCTGTTTGGCCATCTCCCGAAAGCGACGTTTGAGATCCGCACCGTGGAACAGTTCCGCGAAAAATCGTCACCGTCACAGTATCAACCCGCAAGTCCCGATGGCTCCAGGCCGGGAATTTTTTACGTTAACGCGTCGGCCATCGAGATCAACCCGAGGCGAGCTTCTGAGTCGCTATTTCTCCACGAAGCCCTTCCCGGCCACCACTTCCAAATATCTCTTCAACGGGAGCAAGAACGGTTGCCCCGTTTCAGGCGTTTCGGCAATTACAACGCCTTCGCGGAAGGCTGGGCGCTTTACGCCGAGAGCCTTGGTCCCGAACTCGGGCTGTACAACGACCCTTCCCAGTATTTTGGCCGCTTGAATTCAGAGTTATTCCGCGCTACGCGCCTGGTCGTAGATGTTGGACTACACCGCAAGAATTGGTCGAGGGACCAAGCGCTAAAGTTTATGAGAGGGACTACCGGAGCCAGCGAAGCGGGCGCAAGCTTGGAGATCGATCGTTACATCGCCTGGCCGGCGCAAGCCCTCTCTTACAAAATCGGCCAACTCAAGATCTCTGCTATTCGCTCCAAAGCCGAGAGAGCGCTGGGGACTAAGTTCGACATACGCGCCTTCCATGACGAGATTCTGAAAGACGGCGCGATGCAGCTAGATCTCCTGGAAAGAAAAATGGATGTATGGATAGCAAGCCAACTACCCTGATCTTCGAGCGGTTGAAGTGATCGAATTTAGGAGGTTCCTTTGAACGAAGCGACTACGGCGTTCCATGAGTTACTTGCGGAGGAATGGGACTACCAATTGGAGCAATACCCGACCTGGGCATCCCGCTTGGGAGACCGTCGCTGGAACGAACGCTGGGGCGATGAAAGCCTTGACGCCATCGACAAACGAAACCGTCACTATGTCGAAGTGTTGACCCAGCTTGGATCCATCAAACGCGAGAACCTTTCACCAGCCGATCGCCTAAATTGCGATCTTTTTCAGAAAGATTATGAGAACGAAGTCCAGGAGCACCGCTATCGCTGGCATCTGATACCCCTGAACCAACTCGGCGGCGTCCAGACAGCGAATGAGCTGGCCGATGCGCTGCGCTTCGAGACGCTAAAGGACTACGACGACTGGCTGGCGCGGCTGCGCGCGCTCCCCGAGTACATCGAGCAAACGACCGCCCTCATGCGTGCGGCCATAGACCAAAAGATTTTGCTCCCGCAGATTGTCTTGCAACGAATTCCAAGCCAGATCGATCACCAGATCGTCGACGACCCAAAGGCAAGCCCCTTCTACAAACCCTTGAGCCGTTTTGCCAGCTCTGTCGCCGCAGCGGATCGTTCGCGGCTCGCTGCGGCAGCGGAGCAGATCATCGCAGCGGATGTGGTTCCGGCTTTTCGCCGTTTTAAGAAATTTTTTGTTGAAGAATATCTCCCCGCGTCTCCCGATCAGGTCGGCATCTGGCAGCTACCTGATGGCGAAGAGATGTATCGCTTCGCCGTCCGTTTGCACACGACGACGAATATGACGCCTAAGGAGATCCACGAAATCGGCTTACAGGAAGTGCGGCGCATCCGCGGGGAGATGCAGTCCGTTGTCGACACCCTGGAGTATAAAGGCTCGCTGGAAGAATTTGGCGCATATTTGCGTAGCGATCCGCAATTTTACTATCAGACGTCAGAAGAACTGCTCCTGGCCTATCGAGCTCTCACAAGACGCATCGACCCATTACTGGTAAAAATCTTCCATACTCTCCCTCGCATACCCTACGGTGTCGAGCCGATTCCGGAAAATGTTGCGCCGGATAGCACGACGGCCTATTATCGCTCCCCCGCCGCCGACGGTTCTCGCGCCGGGACTTACTTCGTTAACCTTTACAGGCCGGAGACAAGACCCAAGTATGAGATGATGGTCCTGTCGCTGCACGAGGCGGTGCCGGGCCATCACCTGCAGATTGCTTTGGCTATGGAAAAAGAGGAGCTACCAAACTTCCGGCGCCACGGCGGTTACACGGCCTTTATCGAAGGATGGGGGCTTTATGCCGAGTCACTCGGCGAAGAGATGGGATTGTACGACGATCCCTATTCGAAGTTCGGCCGGCTGACTTATCAAATGTGGCGCGCTGCGCGTCTGGTTGTAGATACAGGTCTGCACTACATGCGCTGGGATCGAAAGAAGGCGATCGACTTTCTCCAGCAGAACACGGCCAGGCAGGAACTGGACGTTGTTAACGAAGTCGATCGCTACATCGCCATGCCCGGCCAAGCGCTAGCCTACAAGATCGGCCAACTCAAGATCTCTGCCATTCGCGCCAAAGCCGAGAAGACGCTAGGAAGCGGGTTCGATATCCGGGGGTTTCACGATGAGGTTCTGCGAGACGGCGCGCTGCCGCTGGATCTCCTCGAAGCAAAAATGGATGCGTGGATGGCGAAGTAGCATCCGTAAAAAGCCAGCAGCTTGATCGCTCTCATCATTCTAGCTGCGGTAACCGCAAACGCGCTAAAGATTGACAGCTTCTTATCTCTGAATTACTGTCCTCCTTGCCTGTTGTTCAGCCTAAAGAACGGAGGATGGCTTATGAAACCCTTGCAGATGTTTCTTCTAGCCGCTGACAAGCTGGTTCGTTGTCGCTGGGATGGTCGCTCTGAGCGATTGGAGGTCATGAACACCGCTCTCGAGGGCGAAACCCTTCGCGAAGTCGGTCAGGACCCCGCTAATCCCCAGCGCCTCTACGCAGCGACCTTAACGGAGATTCACGTCAGCGAAGACGGCGGCGAAAGTTGGAAATGGCTGCCCTCCGGTGGGATCGACTTCCGCGATATCTGGACGATGCAAGTTCATCCCACCCGTGCCAATGAGCTCTATGTCGGCACGTTGCCTGCTGCCGTCTATGTGAGCGAGAACGGCGGCCGCTCTTTTCGCGAGCTGTCGGCATTCCGCCAATTGCCGGAATACCCCAAGTGGACCTTTCCGCCGCCGCCACACACCGCCCACATTCGCTGCATCACCTTGGACGCCCGCGTGCCGGACGAAATCCTCGTCGGCATCGAGGAAGGGGGCGTGGCGCGCAGCCGAGATAGAGGAGAAAGTTGGGAGGATATCAGCGGCCCATCCAGCGCCACAGCATATCCGGAGTACAACGATCCCGCGGGGATTCTCCCCTACCAGATGGGCAAACACGAAGACGGGCGGGTTTACCGCGACGTTCACTTGGTAATCCGCCATCCTGCGCAACTCGACACGCTGTACGCTACCACGGGCATTGGCACCTATATCACCAATGATAACGGTAAATATTGGTCGAAGGCGGAGTATGGAATGGGACGAGCCTATGCCATTCCGACGGTGATCCATCCTGACGCGCCAAACCGAATCTTTCTCGGCGCGGCTGAGAATGGGCCCACGTCTTGGAAAGGATATCGCACTGTGCGCGCGGGACCCTACAACACAATTCGTTTCAGCCGCGATACCTTACAGGAGACGGGTGGGGCTCACACGCAAATTTTGCGCAGCGACGATGGCGGCAAGAGCTGGCGCCGTCTCAATGGCAGCTTGCCCGCGGGCTATCCTCACATGACCTGCGGCCTTGCCACACACCCGGAGGATGCTAATACAATTTGCGTGGCCTACACCGACGGTTCAGTGTACGCGAGTCATGATGCCGGCGAGAGTTGGCGGCAACTTGAACTGCCACCGTCCAAGCTCTACGGTGTCCGTTTAATGTCCGCATCGTAGTCCGATATCGCGCAACCGCCGCCGCGGATAGTTTAGGGTCTAGGTCTCGGGTTTCAGATCAACTCGGAACACGGGATATCCAGCTTGACAGATCACCGTTGATCGCATTAGGCTTGAGTCGAGAGAAGATTCTAGCCCTTCAATACTCCGAGTAAAGCCACGACACAGTGTCGATCAATGGATGAGCTTGGAGGAGCGAAGGCATCCCCTTCGGGATGTCAGATTGCAAATCTCAAATAGCAAATTTGAAATCTGAGATCTGCGATTTGAAATTCCTCGCGCAGCGAGGACAAGGCCCATTGCCTTCGATCCGGAAGGCTCGTCCCTTGAGCGTTGCCTGCCACTGAATAATGTGGACTCACTACGTGCGAAAAACGGAATGGAGTAATCCATGGCCAAAAACGGATTCAAAGTCTTCGACAGCGACATGCATATCATGGAGCCGCCCGATCTGTGGGAGCGCTACATCGCGCCGGAGTTCCGATCACAAGCCCCGCGCGGCAGAACATCCGAGAATGTCCGCGACTTGGGCTTGATCTTTCCGAACGTTTCCCCCGCCACCCTGCGCACGCGCGGCACCCCACACAAAGGTCACAACTACGAAAAGAACCAAGGCATCTACCGCGATCACGCGGCGCGCGGTTGGACCGGCGAAGTCCAACTCGAGGCGATGGACACGGAAGGGATTGACGTTGCCGTGCTGTTTCCCACGCGGGGACTGGGTGTGCTTACCTATCCCGACCACGACCCACGCTTTGCCGCAGCCCTGGCGCGGGCATACAACGACTGGCTTCATGACTTTTGCCGAACCGACCCCTCCCGCCTGCTTGGCGCCGGCATGATTTCGGTTTACGACATTAACGACGCCGTCGAGGAAACTCACCGGGTGGTGGAAGAATATGGCTTTCGCTCCGTGTTTCTACGCTCGAATCTGGTCAACGGCAAGAACTGGTATGACCCTTACTATGAGCCGCTTTGGAACACACTCGAAGAGTTAAATCTCCCGCTCGGTTTTCACGAAGCCTCCGCATCCCGATCGCGCCAAGCCGCGGAACATTTTGAGCCTAACTTCGGCCTCCGGCGCGTGTACGCGCAACCCTTTGAGCAAATGATGGGCATGGGTGCCTTCCTTGGCGGCGGTATTCTTGAACGCCACCCAAAGATGAAAGTCGCCTTTCTCGAAGCCAATTGTTCATGGCTGCCGTGGCTCCTGTGGCGCCTTGACGAGGGCTACGAGCGCGAGGGTGATATCTTTATGCCGGATCTCGCTATGAAACCCAGCGACTATTTCAAACGACAGTGCTGGATTTCCGTCGAACCGGACGAAGCGCCGGCGCGCTATACGATAGAAGAGGTCGGCTGCGACCAGCTCGTCTTCTCCACCGACTATCCCCACGGCGACTCCAAATACCCGCACGCCGTCGAAAGTTTTCTCGAGCTCAAATTACCTGACGACGACAAGCGCAAAATTCTTTGGGATAACTGCGCTCGCTTCTATGCACGCGCGCAAGCAGCGACCTCCCGACCATCTCAAGAGAACAATCAACCCATCCAACAGTAAGGAGGACAAAATGGAAACCCAAACGGCAACTCAGTCGCAGACACAAAGTGAAAATGCCATGCAGCGCTTCGTTCGCAAAACCCGCGCGCTCTTCGCTCAAGAACCGGACCTTGACAAGCGTTGGAACTCCTTGAGGCCGATACTTGCCGAGCTTCTAGCCGATCCTGAAGTAATCGCCGCATCGAAGCAGTGGCCGGATTGCGTGCCAGCAAACGGCCGGGCTGAGAATCTGCTTTTTTACGAGGATCCGGATTACGGCTTCGCCATCAACGGATTGACCAAAGGCGAAGCACGCCAGGGCCAGCGCGCGCGCATCCACGACCACGCCCACATTTACACGCTTTACGGCGTGCTCGACGGTCATGAGAAAGTGGTCCGTTACGACCGGCTGGATGATCGCTCGAAGCCTGACTACGCCGAAATCCGGGAGAGCAGCGACGTGCTCGTCGGCCCGGGGGAGATCGACCTCGTCAAGCCCTATGAGATCCACACCGAGATCACCGTCGGCGAACGCACCGTTGCTGTGATTATTCGTAGCCAGAAAGGCGGCGACTTCAATCAGGGACGATATGTTCCCGAAGAAAATCGTTACTATGAAAGCCTGGGCCCACGACAGACCCACTGCGAGATGCTGCGAAAAGATTAACCAAACTTATGAACCAATTCGGAACAATTCGGAAATACCCGTGACTCGCGCAAAGACGCAAAGGGCGCCAAGTATAAAAATCACAAATTCGAAACTCGAAATCCGAAATTCGAAACAAATCCAAAATGCTCAAAAATCAGAAAATTCCAAACAGGTGCTTCGGAGTTGTTTTGGATTTTCTCGGATTTTGGGTTCATTTGGCTTTGAGTTTGTTTCGAATTTCGATATTCGGATTTCGGATTTTATTGACTTGGTCTCTTGGCGTGATAACTTTTCCTTAAAGTCGTTCTGTTGAAGGTAAGAATCTAAGGATATTCCAGCTCACGAGCTCAAGAAGGAGATGACCATGGCACGACCCGAAAAAATTGGCCAATCGTTAGAATCGATCGAAGCATTGATCCACTACCTTGAAGAGAGCAGCGAAAAACCGGCCAGCTACGGCGGTGTGAGACAATCGGTGGCCGACCAGCAGCGCAAGGGTAAATACCAAGAGCACAAAATGACGATTTACAACGGGCGCGCCATCACCGATCAACTGTCTCTGGAGCGCGAAGGATTCATCTTCGTCAATCATGAGACCCAGATGAAAAACTTCTACGACGAGGACGAAATTCGCGACCTGTACTACAAGGAGACCGAGGAGTTGGTCAAACAGACCTCCGGCGCCAAGCGCGTGGTGGTTTTCGACCACACGCTGCGCTCCGCCGACCCGGCGACGCGTGAAGAGAAGCAGATCAGCGGGCCGGTGCGCAACGCCCACAATGACTACACCGATTGGTCCGGGCCGCAGCGCGTGCGCGACCTACTCCCCAACGAAGCGGAAGAGCTTCTCAAACGCCGCTTTGCCATCGTCCAAACCTGGCGGCCGATCAACAAGCCCGTGCAGCGCGAACCGCTGGCGATTGCTGATGCGCGCAGCATAGGAACGAAGGAACTAGTCGCCAGCGCGCGGATTTACCCGGATCGGGTCGGCGAGACCTGTCACATGACTTTCAACCCCGACCATGTTTGGTACTATTTCCCCAACATGCAGCGCAATGAAGCGATCGTGTTCAAAACCTTCGATTCGGAAAGAGATGGCCGCGCCCGCTGGACCGCCCATTGTGCGTTCGACGACCCTACAAGCCCGCCGGACGCCCCGCCGCGGGAAAGCATCGAGATGCGGACCCTGGCATTTTTCTAATCACCACGCGCAACCATCCACACCAACGAGAAAGGCCTGCGCTGGCGTAACGCAGGCCTTTCGTGGTTTTAGCCTATTGCTTGTAAAAGCAATCAAGAGTCTTCGTCAAGAGACTCGTTTCTTATCGTATCCAAAGTTATTGCTTGGCGCCCTGGCGTTTCTTGGGCCGCTTGCGGCATATCGTGCTGTCGATCCTGGCTGCCATATTTCCTCCCTTCTTTACTGCCTATACTCATACCACTCGGTACCCCCACGTCCAAGTGACCAGGACAGTATCCCTCTAAAAATCATCATGTTTTTTACTTTGATCTAAGGTACTTGGCCATTTACTCTAAAGTAAAAACTCACAGTGCCCAGGTGACTGTATCAACACGAAGATGAGAAAGATGGGGGCAATGCTTCTATAAATAAAGAGAAGTGGAGGGAAGTTTAAAGCACCAAATATTCCCTCGCGGAGTTGCTTCAGCCATGGGCCCGCTCGTTCCTGGTATTCAGTGGTGCGATACGTTCGTTCAGTCAGCACGGTAAGTTTCTATCACCAGGATAAAATGAATTGCCCCAAGCTAACGGGGCATCAGAAAGGGGGCGTCACCCCGACTGTTTTAATCGGGGGGCCAGTTGCGGTCTCGCCTGGATTCCCGATAGCAGCATTCGGGAATGACAGACTCTAAGAGGTCTGGGAATAGCTCTTTACGTAGCAAGCTGCGGGGAATCGACCCAAATCGAACAAGAAAGTAAATACTCTGGGTGCTTGTCTTCTCGCGATCATCTCCTGTAGACTTGAAAAAATTGGGATTTGGTATCAAATCATAAAAAATTCATCTGGAGGTGTGAAATGGACAGCATAAAGAAAATAACCGTAGTTGATGCCGAAAAGCAGGCCCAATGGGGCAAACCGACGGGACGAAACTACGTGCGCCCAACTCAAACCGATCGCGCCCATATTGCGCTCAACTGTTATGAGCCGGGAGTCAATGACGAGTTGCACTGTCATCCCGGTTCAGATCACACCTTCTTTGTGGTCGAGGGCGAATGCACCATGAAAGGCCTCAAGGATGATGAAGAGTTCAAGTTAACCAAACACCAGGCAGTGCACGTTCCCGCAGGTTTTTTCTACCAACTGAACAACACCGGCACGGGCCGTCTGATCCTTTATCAGGTCAGCACGGAACCCAAACCGAAACCGAAGATTGGTAAGGTTATTTACGGCGTTCACACCGGCCTTAAAGAACATCTATTGAATCCTGTCGATTGATTGCGAGGCGGCTATGACATTCGAGCAAGTCCTCGCGTGGTGCCGCGCCAACGGCGCCGACGTTCGCGGCGTTTACCGCGGCAAAGACATTTCGATTTCTCACGCCGACGAGCGATTGCCTGACAACTTGCCGGCGCTCGGCGAGATTTTTCATTGGGATCTCAAAGTCGGCGATCTCCATCACGCTGTCAGCGCTTCGGACCTGGAAAGAATGGTGAACGGCAAACTCACTATCGAAGGTTTTAGAAGCACGTTGAGGGGAGCGGGTTAACGCTGCTTTATTCAACCTCGCCTACAGCGGTTCCGACGCGCTTCGGCGGCGCGTCGGAAGCTGTTTCCAAGTGACAACTTTTGTTTCAATTTTTCGGAGCCCCGTGTAGCCTGGGGCTGACACCCGGCGGTCTGCTAGAGTTTTCAGCGGAGCGTATGGCCCTTTATAAGCCGGAGCTTTATTCTAGGAAAGAGGGCGAGTCCCACTTGAGATGGCGCTCCATGAAATCCACGACCAATGGCCATGAGAGATCAGCCGCGTGCCCATGATAACCGGGCGCGCCGGGATCCACATAACCGTGCCCGCCGAATGGAAAGAAGTGCCATTCTAACGGTTGGCCGTTGTCCCTGAAGGCATACATCATCTTGTCCTGAACCGGGACGACCGTGGTTACGTCATCGGCGCCATACAAGATGATGGACGGACAGCGAATTTTCCTTGCGGCCACCGATGGGTGAACTGGCCGCAAAGGCGTTTCCGGTTCGTCGCGCACCGTCGGATAATAACCGACAAAAGCCCGCACCTCGGGAGTCGCAGCGACGAGATGAATCGCGATCCGTCCGCCCATGCAATAGCCACAAACGGCGACTCTGTTTTTATTCACGTGAGGCTGGGCCAGCAGATGACGCCAGCCTTGGGTTAGTACTCGGGTAAATTCGGGATCCGGAGTCTTGGCCTGTATCTGCGACCCCGTTTCGATGTGAGTCGCGGCCGGATAGCCAAGCTGCTCGAAAACGTTAATCGCAAACGTGCTGTAGCCGAGCTTCGCAAACTTGCGCGTCTCGATTTTGATGTACTCGCCGAGCCCACCCTTCGGATGGATAAGAAACAGCGCCGGCCCTGGCTCCTTTCTCTCGGGATAAGCCATAAACCCCGCTATCCCGTCACCTTTCGTGCTATATGACCGCTCGATGATTTTCATACGGGTGTCCCTTCGTTCTACGTGCTATATGAGCACGGAACCTAGCATGTTCCAAGCACGCGGGTAAAGAGTTCACGACTCCCAAATGCAATCCGCGCGCCCATCTGGTCCATTCATTCGGCTTTCCCGCTTCATCGGCTTTCCCGCTTCATTGACAGCTTGAAACCGCCTGTGTTAGGCGTTACGCGACAACCAAACTGAAGGAGACCCAATAGTGCAGCATCGGATCTTGAAAAAATGGATGACAGCCTTTGCGATCAGCATAGCCGTCGCGTCTATCAACCCGCGCAGTCCGGCGCTGGGCGCCGACAAGATCAAGTTGGCGCTACCCGGCAATTCTATGGGCTACCTGCCGCTGTTCGTGGCGGTTCATCGGGGCTTTTTCAAAGATGAAGGCATCGATATCGAGTTGCCCCGGTTGATTCCTGCCATGGCTCAAAACGCGTTGATGTCGGGAGACATTCAGTACCATGGGCTCGCCGACTCCGGGCTGCGGCTCGCGGCGCGAGGCGCGCCCATCAAAGCGATTTTCTACGGCGCCGACCGTCCCATGTACTATTTAGTGGCGCAAAAGGAGATCCGGTCGGTGGCGGAGCTAAAGGGCAAGAGAGTCGGCGTCAGCCAATTCGGCGGCACCTCCGATCTGTCTGCGCGTCTCGCCCTCAAGCATTTCGGAGTGGAGCCTGAGCGCGACGCCTTGATTATTCAAATCGGCAGTGAAGGTACCCGTATGGCCGCCCTCAGAGCCGGCTCCGTCGCGGCGATCATCGTCCCTGTCCCGGCCGTCGTATTGCTGAAGCGGGACGGCTTCAATGAAATTTCCTTCGTGGGCGATGTCGTGGAGTTCGCGAGCAATGGCTACACGACCACGGACCAGCGCATCAAGGAGCATCCGCAAGAGGTGAAGAAAGTCGTCCGGGCAATCTACCGCGGCCTGCGTTTCGCCAAGGAAAATCCTGAGGGAACCATCGGGATTATTCAAAAGGAATGGAAAGTCGAACCGGAGGTGGCGAAAGAATCTTACGCGGCCATCGTCAAGGCTCTCAACGACGACGGCATCATCGGCGAAAAGCAGTTAAAGATACATTTCGATATCATTCGGAAGACAGAAAAGAATATTGGCGATATTCCAGTAGAAAAAGTGGTCGATTTTCGCCTGCTCAGAGAAGTTCGGCGCGAGCTCAGCGAAAAATAGGCTCGCGCCGGTGTTTCTGGAAAAAAAATCAATAATCAGCAGTGTTCGATCCCATTGTCGGTTTGATTGGACATGGCCGTCCGCGCGTGTTGCGGCGCCAAATCCGGTTGGATCTGAAATCGGTGAATAGCCGGAAACCAAGCCGCGATTGTTACGAGGACAATCAAAGTCGCCAGCCCGCCGGTCATCGCTGATGCCTCCGTGCCGAGCCAGGCGGCAACCACGCCGGACTCAAACTGACCTAGCTGCGGGCCACTGCTTGTGAAGATGCTGTTGATGGAAGACATCCTGCCCCGCAGCTCATCCGGCGTGCTCAACTGATTGATCGTAGAGCGAAGAATTGCGCTGATCGTATCTCCCGCACCCGAAATCGCCAGCATCAAGACGGAAAACCAAAAGACGTGGGAGCCGGCGAACAAAACCGTGGCAAT
>Ga0209842_1000168_pt1 | contig 11834 bp, 9 predicted proteins | sample GWRWS3_10_20_FD_187220 | JGI IMG/M metagenome (GOLD analysis project Ga0209842, IMG submission 187220) | Riverbed sediment microbial communities from areas with vegetation nearby in Columbia River, Washington, USA - GW-RW S3_10_20 (SPAdes)... | ecosystem: Environmental > Aquatic > Freshwater >...
TTATTTCGGAAACAAATCTCCCCTTCCCCTCTTTTGCAAAGAGGGGTTAAAGTCCTACAGAGAAAATTCCCCTTTGAAAAAAGGGAAGCTGTGAAAAAATTCGTGATTTGGAAAAAGGCGCCTCAGAATCATTGAGAAATTTTTTGAACAAATCCATTTTCGCCTATTTCTTCACAGCTTCAGGGGGACAAAAGGGGGATTTGTGAGTTCGACTCAACTTCTGCCATCGGGTGGACTTTTTAAACGAACTTTTGAGACACCCCACTAGCCAAGCTAGCACTCTTCGGCACTTTCAAGCGGCAGTTCTTCGCCGGGTATTTCCGGCAAGGTAATTTCTTCCATCTCTTTGAGCGTCGGCAGATGGGTGAGATCCTTTAGATTGAATAACTGCAGAAACCCGGGCGTTGTCCCGTAGAGAAAGGGCCTCCCGGGAACATCCTTGCGCGCTACGGCGCGAATCAAGCTACGATCCAAAAGCGTGTTAATGACGCCATCCACGTCCACGCCACGGATAGCCTCGATCTCCGCTCGAGTGATGGGTTGCCGATAGGCAATGATCGCCAAGGTTTCGAGGGTGGCTCGTCCCATGCGCGCCGGCCGGCCGCCGAGGAATTTTTTTATCCAATCAGCATTGACTTTCGCCGTCCGCAACTGGTAACCGCCAGCGACCTCGACGAGCCGCACCCCACGCCCGCTGTTTTCCAACTCTGCCTGCAGTTCATCGAGAGTCGACCGAAGGTCTTCCTTCTCGGCGCCTTCCAGCACTTCGCCCAACCTTTGGATTGTCAGGGGTCCATCGGCGACGAATAACAAACTCTCAATAATCGACTTTATGGCTTCACGTTCCATGGTGATCGTCCTCGGGGTCCTGCATTGCAAGCACCGCCGGCGCGTTCTCTATGCCAGCTGCCGCTTCAATCTGAATCGGCCCGCTTGCTTCTTCCTGAAAGATTCTGATGGCTCGGACTTTAACCAGCTCCAGCATCGCCAGAAACGTGACGATGACCTCCATCCGGGTCGTCACCTCGGCAAAAAGCGACTCAAATAGAATTTTCCCTTGAGTGCGCAATTGATCGAGCAGCAGGGTCATCTTCTCCCGCACTGTGATCTTTTCCAGCATCACCTCATGGACGACGTCCTTAGGCAAGCGATCAAGAACCCGCTTCAGTGCCGTTAAAAGTTCGAATACCGACACCTCACGAAATCCCGGCGGGATCGCTTCGGCCGGCGCCGCGGAACGAACGAACACATCCCGCGTCAATAGTTCCCTGCGCTCCAGTTGATCCGCGACATCCTTATAGCGCTGGTATTCGAGCAGCCGCCGCACCAACTCCTGCCGTGGATCTGTCCCCTCCTCTTCATCCTCTTCGTCGTCGGCCATAGGCAGAAGCATGCGCGACTTGATGTGAATGAGGGTGGCCGCCATGACCAAGAATTCCCCGGCGACGTCGAGATTGAAAGTCTGCATGACCTCCAACGTCGCAAGGTATTGTTCGGTGATGGTCGCAATGGGAATATCGGTGATGCTGACCTCATTCCTTTTAATCAGATGAAGCAGCAGATCCAACGGCCCTTCGAAGATTTCGAGTTGTACTCGGGTGCTCACAGTCCTACGGCTTCCCGCACTTCAACCATGGTTTCGGCAGCTTTTTCATGAGCGATCGCGTTGCCCGTTGTCAGCACCGCCTCGACCTGCTCAGGGTCTTTCTCATAGCGGGCCCTTTGCTCGCGGAAGGGCGCCAGATCTTCGATCACATGCTTGATCATCACCTTCTTGCAATCCAGGCAACCGATGCCGGCGGTGCGACAACCCGTGGAAACTTCTGCGATCTCTTCGGGGGTGCAATAGATCTTGTGCAGTTGGAACGCCGGGCATTTTTCCGGTTCGCCGGGATCGGTCCGCCTTACGCGCGCTGGATCGGTCATCATGCGGCTCAATTTCTGGTCGATTTCCTGCGGTGTGTCGGACAGAAACACGGCGTTGTTGTAGCTCTTGCTCATCTTTCGCCCGTCCAACCCCGGCACCTTCTGCGCCTCGGTCAGGAGAACTTCAGGCTCCGGGAAGATGGGACGGTAAATCTGGTTGAAGCGCCGGACAATCTCGCGGGTCAATTCAACGTGGGGCGCTTGATCGACTCCCACGGGAACCTTGTTGGCTTTGTAAATAGTAATGTCCGCGGCTTGCAAAACCGGATAGCCCAGAAAGCCGTAGGTCGACAGATCCTTTTCCACTAACTCCTTGAGCTGGTCTTTATACGTCGGATTGCGTTCCAGCCATGGCACCGGTGTAATCATTGAAAAAAACAAGTGGAGCTCCGCATGCTCTTTCACCTGTGATTGGCGAAAAATCGTCGAGCGATGGGGATCGAGGCCCACGCTCAACCAGTCCATCACCATCTCGCTGGTGCTCGGCTTGATGCCCTGTGGAGAGGCGTAGTCCGTCGTGAGCGCGTGCCAATCGGCGACGAAAAAGTAGCAACGATAATTCTCCTGGAGTCTTAGCCAGTTTTTCAGCGCGCCATGAAGATGACCCAAATGAAGTCGCCCCGTAGGCCGCATACCGCTAACGATGGTATCCATAATTGCCAAGTCTAAAGGAACTTGAAATAAAAGTTAATTAAAAAATCAGTCGGTGGCCCGATAATTTTGTCCAATGCGTGGGTCATCAGCAATATGATCAGAATCAAAAAACCATAGGGTTCAGCCCGCGCCAACATCGAAGAGTAGGGCTCGGGAAGTAATCCCACCGCCACTCTGCCTCCGTCCAATGGGGGAAGCGGCAAGGCATTAAAAACCGCTAAGACGACATTGATCAACACTCCATTTTTGGCCATGAGCGCGACGGGCGCGAGAAAGTTCACCAAGCCGGACGTAGAAGAATCGATAGCCGCCGCCGAAATGAGCGGCAAGCCAATCTTCAAAACCAGGATGCAACTCGCCGCCAACAGAAGATTCATGACCGGTCCGGCCAATGCGACCCAGACCATGTCCCGCTTCGGATTCCTCAGATTGTGAAAATTGACGGGAACGGGTTTCGCATAACCAAACAAGAATGGGGCGTTGGAAATGATCAACAGCGCCGGCAACAAAATGGTTCCAATCGGGTCAATGTGAGCAATCGGATTGAGCGTCAGCCGGCCCATTCTCGCGGCGGTAGGATCCCCTAGCCGGTAAGCGACCCAGCCATGAGATACTTCATGAAAGATAATCGCAACTAAAACGGGAAGAGCCCACAGGGCAATTTGTTGGATGGTGTCTATCAAAACCGTCTCGTTTAATCGCTATTTCAACATGAATACGGCAAGTTCTGTAAAAGCACAAGCTAGAAACTCAAAAGCCTGGAGTGATGGAGTAATGGAGTGATGGGTTGTTGTAGCGTCCATTTCCTTCCAATACTCCACCACTCCAGTACTCCATCATTCCAAGTCTTATTTTCTGTCGCCCCGCTCTCTCGGATGATGTCGCCGGTGAACGTCCTTGAGTCTGGCACCGTTCACGTGAGTGTAAATTTGCGTCGTCGAGATATCGGCATGACCGAGCATTGATTGCACGGAGCGGAGATCGGCGCCCCCTTCGAGAAGATGGGTCGCAAACGAATGGCGCAGGGTGTGCGGCGTTACTCGTTTTTCGACGCCGGCGGCCAGTGCATGACCTCGAATAAGCTTCCAGAACCCCTGCCGCGACAAAGGCCGGCCCGAGCGGTTGATAAATACAAAAACGCTGGCTCTACCCTTGGCCAGTCGCGGTCTTGCGCCATTCACATAGTCGAGTAACTTTTGCCGGGCCCATTTCCCGAAAGGAACGGCTCTCACCTTCGAGCCTTTGCCCTTCACGGTCAGAAAATTTCCCTGAAAATTGATCTGCTGCATCTGCAAAGAGATCAGTTCCGAAACCCGCAGCCCGGTGGCATACAACAGTTCGAGCATCGCCTGATCACGGACGCCAAGGGGTTCTTGGGAGTCCGGCTGCGCCAGCAGCTTTCGGATATCATGCGCGGAAAGTGTTTGCGGCAACTTTCTCCCCCCGGCCGCCAAATGGAATGGCGGTACCGGATTCTCGCTGATGACCCCTTCGGTTTCTAAGAAACCATAGAATCGCCGCACCGTGACGGCGTGCCGGCCGATGGAACGCCCGCTCAACCCCTCGCGCCGCAGCGACGACAAGTAGGAACGGAGATGCACGGTTTGTGTCTCTTCCCAGGATGCGACGTTCTGGGCCACCAAAAATTCTGATAGTCGAACCAGATCGCGGCTGTAGGCCTCAACCGTATTTTTGGCCAGCCCCTTCTCCACCGCGATCATGGTAAGAAACGAATCAATGTAAGGACTGAGCGACTCTTTCATCTGGCGGCGCTAGACTTTCGTAAAGGGATAGCCGAATCTCTTCCAGTCGACCCGGCTGTTCAATCTTTTTTCCATTTTCGTCGGTAACGTAGAAAATATCGGCCACCTGATCGACGTTGGTCGATATCTTGGCGACGTGGATAGACAAGCCGAGTTGATGCAGCGAATAAGTGATCTTGAACAGGACCCCGATTCGATCCTCGGTGAATACTTCGACAATCGTGAAATAGTCCGACGCTTCGTTATCAACCTGAACAACCGTGGGTACTTTCGGCGCATGCCTCTGCAGGAATGAGGAGCGCTGGGAATTTTCCACCAGCCGGGCAACATCCAGTCGACCCTCCAAAACGTCATTCAGGGTCGAGCGAAATTTACTCCACTTTTGCTCCGCCATGACGAGCTCGGAACGGCCTCGGTGCGAGACCCGAAAAACGTCCAGGATACGGCCATCGCTCGAAGTAAAAATCCTGGCGTTCAGAATGTCCAGATTCAGGGCCGTCAAGGTGCCGGTAATCGACGCAAAAAGTCCCGGGCGATCCTGTGTACAGATCACTACCGAACTGCAATCCCTTTCGGGAAAGTGTTCGACGGCGGTGACCGCCCCCTTCCCGGTAAATTTTTCCATCAACTCGAAGTGAGCCGGAATATCGTTCTCTGCGGTAGAAAGAAAATATATTTCCGGCATCGCCTCCAGAAAATGGTCCGCCCTATCGGCCGGGTGATCTTTGGCGAGCTGGCGCTGGACCCGGGTCTGGATTCTTCGCAGTCGCGCCCGCACATCTTCACGTTGAAATTCGCCTTTTTCCATCTCCTCGAGAACGTTTAACGTCTTGACGTAAAGCTCCCCCAGAAGCGACGCTTTCCACGGATTCCAGACATCAGGGCCGACTGCTTTGACGTCGGCAAATGTCAGGAGGTAAAGCATTTTGAGGTTGTTGACGTTGCCCATTGTTTTTGCGAAGTCAAAAATGGTTTTCTCGTCCTCCAAATCCCGCCGGAACGCCGTGTGGGTCATCCACAGGTGATGGCGCACTAAAAATTCCACCAGCGCTCCGTCGTCCGCGTTGAGGCGCATGCGCCGCGCGATGGGCTGCACCAAACGGGCGCCGATCTCTGAATGTCCCCCGCCAAACCCTTTGCCGATATCGTGAAACATCAGCCCGAGATAGAGTAACTCGATCTTATCCGCGTCGCGGGCCAATTGGGTGAGCAGGGGCAGCCCCTCTTTGTAGTCTCCGGCTTTAAGCCTCTCGATCTCTTGGATCAATTTGAGAGAGTGCTGGTCCACGGTGTAAGTATGGTAGGCGTCATGAAGGACCATACAAAGCAGCCTGCCAAACTCGGGGATAAACGCGCCGAGAATCCCGCAACGGTGCATTTCCAAAAGTGTCTCGTAAACCCTTTCCTTCCACTTGAGGATCTTGAAAAACGGCATGTTTGCCGCTGCAGAACGACGAAATCGATCATCGATCAATCCAACATGCTCCCGTAAGAGCTCCCGCGTTTCGTGACTCAGCTCGCAGCGGTGCTTCTGCATCTCGGCGAAGACATCAATGAGATTGCCCGGCTCGGACTTAAGAATACTCGGCTTTGTCACGTAGAGCTGTCCGTGCGAAACGCAAATGCCCTCCCGTATGGTCTTGGCGAAACTGTAAAGTCCACCCACAAGTGGGCGCAGCGCATCGGTAAGACGGTGAATGATCAAGGAGGTGAGGCGGCTTATCTGCGCGGCGTGGAGATAATAGTTGCGCATGAAAACTTCAACGGCCTTCAAAGTCCCCTCACCTTCGAAGCCAAGTGCCTGGCTCACTTTTTGTTGCTCTTCGAAGGTCAACTGGTCCTGGTGTTTGCCCGTCGAAAAATGCAGCTCGTTTCGCACGCGCAACAAAAAGTCCTGGGACGCTTTGAGCTTGGCGACATCGTCAGGACTGACGACTCCCTTTAAGGCCAGCCCATCGAGATCCTTAGTGCCGGCTTTTACCCGGCCGATCCATCGGGCCGTATGGATATCGCGGAGGCCGCCCTCGCCGTCCTTTACGTCGGGCTCCAAAAGATAGACCGATCCGCCGTAGCTTTCATGACGCAGGCGATTTTCCGTCAGTTTTTCCTGGACGAATCGGCTGACCCGCTTTTTGACCAAGCGGCTCTCCACCGCCTTGTCAAACTCCTGGTAGAGTTCGTAATGACCGCAGAGGTAGCGAGCATCCAGCAGCGCCGTCTTTACTTTCATGTCCGAGGCGGACAAGGCAATGGATTCTTTGACGGTGCGAGTGGCGTGACCCACCTGGAGTCCGGCGTCCCACAGCGTGTAGAGCAGCCTTTCGGTTACCGCCTCGACGTAGGGCGAGATTTTCCAAGAGTAAAGAAAGAGCAGATCGATATCGGAATAGGGATTGAGTTCTCCCCTGCCGTATCCGCCCTGGGCGACGACGGTGCAGCGTGGATTTTCACTGGGATACCTGCGAATGAAGTCGTCGCTTACTCTCCCGAAAAGATAACGGATCAATTGATCCATCATCGTCGAATAGACCGATACCACCTCGAGCCCGCCGGCACCTGCTCGGTGTCTTTCCAGGAGCAGCCCCCGGCCCTTTTGTACATAGCTCCGCGCCGCCCGTCGGAGGTCCGACTCCGCCTGGGTTTCGTCTAAGAGGGAGCGGGAAAGTGCGATTGCGTCCAAACCAGCGTTTCCTTTATAAGGTCTTGCTTGCCAAGTTGCTTTCCTTGTACTTCAGGATCCCGTCGTACAATGCGTCAACCACAGCGTTCTGGTAGGTTTCTTGACTCATGGCGCGCCCTTCGGTTTTGTTGGTGATGAAAAACATTTCTACCAAAACGCTGGGCATGCGCGCTCCCACCAGTACGTAGAAGAGCGCCTTTTTAACCCCAAGGTCCTTGACATCGGCAAGCCTGGTTGACATGCCGTCTACCAGCGAATGCTGCAAGTGATGGGCGAGGGTAATCGAGTCCTCCAACTTCATGTTCTGAGTCATATCGCTCAAGATAAACTGCAAATCCGAAACATTCCTGCGGGAAGTGACATTTTCTCGCGCCGCAAGCCTCAGCGAACCCTCGTCATTGGTGTTATCCAGGTAATAGGTTTCTAAACCCTTCGCCTCACCGTTTGGGCTCGCATTCATGTGCAAAGAGACAAAAAGGTCGGCGCCTTCGGCGTTGGCGATGGCCGTCCGATCTTCCAAGGGAATGAATCGGTCATCCCTGCGGGTCAGAACAACCTCCACCCCCATTTCTTGTTTTAGTTTCCGCTCTAGCTTTTTCGCCACAGCCAGAACAATGTCTTTTTCTGCGATTCCCCCGACGCCAATGGCTCCAGGATCCTTGCCGCCGTGTCCCGGATCCAAAACAATCTTGCGGATTCCCGAAACCGGAAGCTGCTTTCCCTTTTCCGGCAGGGTCCCTGTTCTCTTCTTGCCTTTGTCGACAGCGGCGACAGCCTCCCCATTTTTCTGTCCTTGGATATCAATCACCAGTCGATAAGGATCAGCCAACAGGAAGGCATTGTGCTCCCGTAAGGTCGTCAAGTCTATCACGATGCGTACGATATCGGCAGTGAATTGGCCCACGCGCAATTGGCGCAACACACCATCATCGACCACAATCGGATTCCTGGAATCCATCGCCAGCTTGGTACCGAACAGGTCGACGTAGATCCGCGCGGGCAATCCTTTAGACGGATCCTCCTTGAGACGATGGGCTTCATAACGCACCTCGTGGGAGAGGTCCATCGTCACCCGACTGTAGGTCTTCGACGACAAAACGCGCACCGAGAACAGACGCGATCTGTCCGGCGAAGCCAAAACCTTGGTCGACTGCACCACGCGATCGGCGTCAAGCGCATCGTTATTAGCAGGATTCGCGCTCGGGTTTGTGGCCGGAGCTTTCCTCTGAGCCTGGGCAAGACGATAGGGAGCTCCCGACCCCCCTGCGCAGCCCTGCGGTACCCACAGCCCCAAGCCTGTGAGTCCGATTATGCCGAGCAGAAGTCTCTTACTCATAAGACACTCTACAGCTCGTGCCTACTTTTTTGCTTCCTCCGACCATTTGTGAAGCAAGTTCAGCGCCTCAATTGGCGATAGACGGGACACGTCGAGTTTTCTTAGTTCCTCGCTCAATTTCCTTTCAATGGATCCGAACAAGGCCATCTGCACAGGTTGGTCTACGGCAGCCGCGCTTTTTTCCGTGTCGGCTCGTTTTCCCTCGGCTTCGCCGCTCTCCAGGTTGTGCAAGATTTGCTTGGCCCGTTCGATGACCGCCGGCGGCAAGCCGGCCAGCCGTCCCACGTGAATTCCATAGCTGTGGCTGGCGGCGCCTTCGACTAGATTGCGCAGAAAAATGACGTCGCCCTGCCATTCCTTGACCGAAAAGTTAAAGTTCCTGATCCTTTCCTTGGTTCGCGCCAGATCGGTGAGCTCATGATAGTGAGTTGCAAAAAGAGTTCGCGGCCGCCCCTGCATGTCATGAAGACGCTCGGCCACCGCCCAGGCGATGGATATCCCGTCAAACGTGCTCGTGCCCCGGCCGACTTCATCCAGCAGGATGAGACTGCGCTCAGTTGCATGATGCAGGATCTTCGCGGTCTCCTTCATCTCCACCATGAAAGTCGACTCGCCGCGGGCCAGCGAGTCGGTGGCTCCAATGCGGGTAAAAATACGGTCCGCTATGCCAATACGAGCCTCCGTTGCAGGCACAAAACTCCCCATCTGACCAAGAATGACGATCAAGGCGACCTGCCGCATATAAGTCGACTTGCCTGCCATATTGGGTCCCGTCAGCAGGAGGATCTGGTTCGATGCCGGGTCGAGAATGGAGTCGTTGGGAACAAAGCCGCCGCGCCCTAACGTGGCTTCTACCACCGGGTGACGCCCCTCTCTGATGATCAGCGCCAAGCCGTTATTTACCCGAGGCCGGGTAAAGTGTTGCGACTCGGCGACTTCCGCAAATGACAACAGCACGTCCAGCATCGCCAGAGCGACGCTCATCTCCTTCAAAGCGACAAAATGAACGGCGACTTGTTCACGCACCCGGGCCAGCAAGGCAATCTCTAACTTCTCGATCAGTTCCTGGGAATTAAGAATCTTGGCCTCATACTCTTTCAGCTCCGGGGTGATATAACGCTCGCCGTTGGCGAGGGTTTGCTTGCGAATGTAGTCCTCCGGCACCTCCTTAAGATGCGACTTGGTCACTTCAATGTAATAACCGAAGACCCGGTTGTATCTCACCTTCAGGGATTGGATTCCCGTGCGCCGTCGCTCTCCAGCCTCGAAATGGGCTATCCATTCTTTGGCGTGAGCCCGCATGCCGCGAATCTCATCGAGCTCGGCGTCAAAGCCGGCACGAATAAAACCGCCCTCCTTGACCGATAAGGGCGGGGCATCGACGATAGCGCTTTCGATCAGCGAAACAACTTCGGGTAGTTCGGCAATCTTTGTTTGCAGCGATTTCAAGATCGTCGAGTTGCAAGGACTGAGCTGTTTGCGGACACCGCCCACGTGATCTAGGGTCTCACGGATCGCAATCAGATCTCTCGGCAGCGCGCTTCCAGCAACGACTCTGCCACCAAGACGTTCAAGATCGTTCATCTTACCTAGCCAGAGCTTTAATTCCTGGCGCGTTTGGAATTGGTCGACCAGCTCCTGAACCCCTTCATGGCGATCTCTTATCGCTTGCTCATCAAGCAGCGGGTACAGCAAACACTGACGCAATCGCCGGGCGCCCATGGGGGTCAACGTCCGATCGATGACGGCCAGTAATGAACCTTTTTTATCGCCTTGATAGTTGCTGACGAGTTCGAGATTGATTCGGGTCGTTTCGTCGAGGACCAGATAGCTGGAGGCGACATAAGGTTCCAAATCACGCAGGACCTGAAGCGAGTCAGCAACATTGCTTTCGAGATAACCGACCACCGCCGAGGCGGCCCTGATCCCCGCTTGCCAATGGGAAGCTCCCGCAACCTGTTCTTTGACGAGTCTGCTGGTCGCCGTTTCTGAGAAAAAAGAATCCGCCAGCAACGTGAGATGGACGGCGGGGAAGGCTTTTTGAAGCTGTTCTCGAAGCGCAGGCGCGCGTTCCGCGACCAGCAGCTCGCTCGGCTTAACCCGACTAATCTCGTCAAACAAAAATTGCGCGTCGGCCAGTTGGGTAAAACGAAATTCCCCCGTGGTGATGTCTGTGACTGCCAGGCCAAAGTCACCGCGCCCTTCATAGACGGCCGCTAAGAAATTGTTGTCACGAGCATCCAGGGCGTCGGCGCTGGTAACGGTGCCGGGGGTGATGACGCGAACGACTTCCCTTTGAACCACGCCCTTAGCGGTCTTTGGGTCTTCCACTTGCTCGCAGACCGCCACCTTGTGGCCGGCGTCCAAGAGTTTTCGGATATAGGGCTCGGCGGAATGGTAAGGCACACCGCACAAGGGCACAGCGGAGTCTTCGTTCTTGTTCCTCGATGTCAATGCGATATCGAGAATCCTGGAGGCGGTCTCGGCATCTTCGAAAAACATTTCGTAAAAGTCGCCGAGGCGAAAAAAAAGAATGGCATCCCGGTACCTCTCCTTGATTCGGAGGTACTGATGCATCATCGGAGTAATCTTAGCTGGCTCCATTCGCGGCTAAGCTGATCCCGTGCGTTTTTCCTGGAGGCGGCGCAACATCCCGGCGGTTTTCCCGCGGATGGCTTGAGCTGCCCGTTGCACATCACCGTTCAGTTCCCGCACCAAATTGCCAATCCCCAAGGAGAGCACAAAATGGCGTTCCATGGCGTCGAGGATTTTTTTGCGGTCGCTGGTAATGACAAAAAGCTTTTCCCCGTCGGTCACGTATTTAAGGGAATCGAGGGGCTGCTCTGCTTTTGCGGCATATTGCCTCAACGGTTGTAAGCAGCGACGAATCTTTTGCAGGCTGATTCCATGATAGGTCAGATCCTTCACAACCTTGAGGCAGACTAAATCGTGAAAGGAATACAGTCGCTTCGTGCCCCGCCCCTGGGCCGGCTTGACGGAGGGTCTGACAAACCCGCGCTCGTCCCAGTATTGAATCTGTCGCAGGCTTACTCCGACGATGCGGCTGGCCATCTTGCTATCATACGCCTCTTTCATGAATGTCGCCCTCGTGGAAATGAAAACAACCGTGTTTTTAGAAGGTAAACGGATGGCAAGCAGTTGTCAAGAAATACTGGCCGTTTATGCAGACCGGTTCATGGTTGACGCCCACTTGCGAATATGGTGAACAATGATTATGGCGCTGCCCGATAACCTCTATCTAGGAACCGTGAGCTGGTCAAAATCGGACTGGGTCGGACCTTTTTATCCGGCGAATCTCAAGCCTGCCCAATTTCTGGAAACCTACGCGAGTACTTTTCGCACCGTCGAGATCGACTCTACCTTCTATCGTATTCCGCCACGCTCTATGGTCAGCGGCTGGAGAGACAGGACACCCGACGGGTTTGTCTTTGCCGCTAAAATCCCGCGGGTCATC
>Ga0209842_1000169_pt1 | contig 11795 bp, 10 predicted proteins | sample GWRWS3_10_20_FD_187220 | JGI IMG/M metagenome (GOLD analysis project Ga0209842, IMG submission 187220) | Riverbed sediment microbial communities from areas with vegetation nearby in Columbia River, Washington, USA - GW-RW S3_10_20 (SPAdes)... | ecosystem: Environmental > Aquatic > Freshwater >...
TGTTCTGCGGGCGAGCGTAAGATCATGAATCACTTCTTGGTCAGTACTCCTCCACACTAAATCCAGAAGAACCTGTTTAGTATCGCGGTGGCGCTTTCCTTCGGCAATTAGTTCCTCGCTCGACCACAAATGACTTGATCCTCGCCATCTTCAGTTCCAATCTTGACGAATTTTTATGGTTCGGGTGCCTCCGACGGGCGAAAGCCATCCAAATCCTATGTAATTCGGCAGTTCTGATATGTGTTAGCCAATCACACCAAACAACCAAAGTAACACAATGATGCCAAATGGTATTCCTAACAACCACAAAATAAATCCTTGAAACATAAATCTGGTCCTTTCGATTTTCTGCGTTTGCGCGGGCGTCGGGTCGGCGCCGCGCAAACGCCGACACATCATTCCTGCAACTTATTATATCTAGCGCCGCGCCTGGGTCTGCTTAAGCGCGTTTTCGGTTGCGTCGGTCTTCCATATGTTCGTGACTACATCGACTTTCGTAGCCTTATGGCTATTTTTGTCGAAATCGATTTGGACTTCGTAGCTAGTGTCGCCTTTGACGATTTCATACTCTACATAATCGGGCTTATCGTAATTCACCGAAGTAACTTTCCAGCCCATCTTTTCAAGCTGGCGGCGATAGAAATCCTTTTCCTCACCCGTCTTCAAGGCTTGTTCCAGTTTCTCTTCCTGGTTCTTCGCCGACTTCATTCTATCTCTGTCGCTGAAGCGGTTTGGGTTGGCTGTTGTCTTGTTTGGATAGTCAATCTTTTTCCCTTCCCTTAGAGCGCGTTCAGTGGCGTCCGTCTTCCAGGCATTGGCCGTAACATCGACCTTGGTGGCCTTATGGCTATTCTTGTCGAAATCGATTTGCACTTCGTACGAGGACTTGCCTTTGACAATCTCATACTCGAGATAATCGGGCTTGTCATAATTCACCGAAGTGATTTGCCAACCCATTTTTTCCAGCTCGCGGCGATAGAAAGACTTCTCCTCCCCCGTCTTCAGCGTTTGCTCCAATTTTTCCTTCTCATCCTTCGACGCTTTGGTTCGGTCGCGATCGCTATACATGCTAGGATTCGATGTCGTCTTCGCATCATCCGCCACCGCACTGGGAAGCGTCGCGGGAACCGATAAAAGTATTCCACCGATGGCAATCGTCATAACTGTTTTGTGCATTTTCATGATATTTCCTCCTTTTGTTAGTTTGGCCGCACATCGTTGATAACGCTGTAAATGATACGCAACAGGTATGCCACGCGCTGTAATTTGAACAACCACTGGAATTTTAATTACATTATGAGCCACTAAAAAAACTCCGGAAGAGTGTCTAGATTACGCGTTACGCGGAAAAATCCTGACACGTAGTCTGTATTTACCGACACGACAAGAGCACGAGTGTCACTGGTAATTCATGAGGCATCGCTAGGCGGACAATTGTTTTGAGTTGATCATGACGAGTCTTTTAATACGGCTCACAGTAGACTGGTTCGACCGGGCCGGTGCAGGCTGCGTTTTCGCACGCACACACGCACAATTGTAGCGCGACCTTCGCATCGGATTTTGGAAACTCGGTCACAGAAACAGTGGCATTTGGTTTGCAATTTCTTATAGGCGCATGGATCCAGCGGCAGTTTCCAGAAGAGAACGACTGGTATGAAGAAAGAAGCAAACAGCAAATCGAGGACTTCGAATTTGAGTTCTATCCAAAACCAGAACAGTAAGAAAGTGAAATTCTCCGGTGGCTGGGGACTATCCACTAATGGCAGCGCGGGCTAACTAAGGGGAGGGCTACATGAAAGCTAAGTTGATCGATGAGCGAGGGCAAAAGACGTTTGCGTTGATCTTCGACAAGGGAGACGAGTTCATTGATGGGTTGACTTCGTTTGCCAGGGAGAACGAGCTGGGTGGCAGCCACTTCACGGCGATCGGCGCGTTTCGCGACGTGATGCTTGGCTATTTCGATCGCGAGACGAAAAAATACAAAGAGATACCGATTGTGGAGCAGGTGGAAGTGCTTTCGCTGGTCGGTGGTATCGCACTCAAAGACAACATCCCTCAGGTGCACGCGCATGTCGTGCTCGGCAAAGTGGACGGGACGGCTCACGGCGGTCATGTTCTTGAAGCGCATGTATGGCCGACCCTGGAAGTCGTGTTGACCGAATCACCCAAGCACTTAAACCGGAAGATCGATCCGGAAACGGGTCTGGCGCTTATCGAGGTAGGTCCATGATCTACGGCCGCTGGAATCGAAGAAAGCAAGTTGTATAGAATTTTCCGAATACGCAGCTGAGGCAAAACCAGCCTGGAGGCTAACCATGAAGCGGATAGCCCATTTGAATGTTTCCTTCACCTTGTTTTTTTCGATTGGTTTGCTGCCATTGTTCTCCGATGGTGCGCTGAGCCAACAGGCGACTCCAAGCACTTCCAGCCCTGCTCAACGCTCTGCTCCGCATCGGGGTTCAACATAATTCGGATCGATAAAAGTGGCACGACTTGAACGCCACCCACGAACCATGCCATCGCCAACGGCCGGCCCGGCCGACCTGCATCTGTGGCAGATTGCCGCGGCGCGGGACCTTATTATTTTCTTCGGGGTGGCGTTTAGTTTGTGGGTCGTGTACCGGCTGGGCGACATCTTCCTACCGGTTTTTTGGCTCTCATTCTGGCTCACATTATCAACCCATTTGTGACTCTCATAGAACAAAGGTGGAGATGGCCTCGCCCGCTTACCATCTCTCTCATCCTGGTGGGGTTCGCCCTGTCGTTACTCGGATTGTTCGCCTGGCTTGGACCGGTTCTCTACGAGCAGTCAACGATGCTCGTCAACAGGCTGCCGGATTACCTTGGCGCTTTGGCAGCCGCTTACGGCATCGAATCGGGAAATGTCATCGATCAACTCGACGAGACCATTCGCCGATTTCAAATCGATCCCAAACAAATGGTCGGCCAGCTGTTCCGAACGACCGGCCGGGCAGTTGGAGTCCTAACGTTCGTTTTCAGCATGACAAGCTATTGGATTCTTTCGACCGCCCTGATGGCGATCTATGTTTTTTTCTTTTCGTGGCATTTCAACACCGGCGTGGAGAAGCTTTGCGCCTATGTGCCCGCAAGTCAAAGAGAGCGGATTCGCGCCATCGTCTCGAGGATGGAGCTGGCGCGCGAGTTCGCGAAGGAAGGAAGCGAGGCTGGGAGAGCCAATCCCTGATTGCCCCTTCCCTGCTGACACGGCCAGCCGACCGCGCCGCGACCGATAACAAGGAAGAGCCGCAACCGGCGGTCACATCCTAGAGTAGATCTAAATCATTCCCTTAGAGCTTTGCGCGCCGCAAAGTATCCGCACATTCCGTGCACACCACCACCTGGTGAAGTGGAAGCCGAGCACCGGCAGAATGAAGTCATTGGTTTGCAACCTCAGTGACTAATAACTACTTAGGACCGGCCAACGTTTAGCACGCGCGGTGGGCTCTTCCGGCCGCCGCCGTTACGACTTCACCCTGAAGGCAGCCGACCGCCCGGCCGAACTCCGCACGTGACGCCCGGGATCGGCAACGACAGTAAACCTCCCACGCTCAGCGGGTACGATCCGCACGAAGAACCGATTCCAGTTTTGTTTCCGAAATTCATACACGCCCGATTCCGATGTGGGTTAAAACGAAACAATTTCTGTGTCGTGATCAATTAAGTTCTCGCTAAATCAATGACGTGACACTGGCATTGATGTTGCGGTTGTCCTTCTCAGTTGTCCATCTTTCTGGATGCCAAAGGGGGTGAGTCATATGTCAGAAGAATATGAAGCGCGCCAGCCGTATAAGTGCGCCGTTTGCGGTGCGAAGTTTGATTCGCAAGATCAACTTCAGAATCACTTGAAGAGCTGCACACAAAAGAAGAGTTAGCCGAGTTCTGTTGCCGCTGTAGAGCATTTGGAGCACCTCGAGGCCGCCTAGCAGAGACGGACCTCGCGAGCTTCTTCGTGGAACTGCGAAGAGACATCGCGGCGGATCGCAAGGAACTTCTACGCTATCGATCGTCTGTCACCGAGTGACAACCCGTAGGTAACTTAAACTTAGATCCGGCGTGAAAACCAAATATTTACGGCAAGAGGAAGGAGGTTCTTATATGGCAAAGAGTAAGAAGACAGGCAAGCAAGGCCGGCCGCAAAAGAAAACGACTAAACGCCGCCGGAAACACGACACTGTTCCTGGGCAAACCAACCAGCCTTTCGAACAGGATTCCAAGCGCCGGATTGGACAATATGGAGGAGCGGGCGAACCGCCACTTATGAAAAAATAAATTTCTGGCACGGCTGTTGCTCACTTTTCTAATCGATCACAGTTAACAGTTGAATGGAGGAACGCAAATGAACGCTTTGAAGATTCTCGAACAAGATCATCAGAACGTAAAGGGGCTGTTTCAAGAGATGGGAAGAGCCAGCGATCAAAATAGACGAAAGGAGCTCTTCGACAGAATTGATACGGAATTAGAAATTCACGCTCATATCGAAGAAACGGTCTTTTACCCCGCGATAGAGCACCACGAGGAGTTAAGCGAAATGGTGGCAGAGGCACTGGAAGACCATCAAGAAGCTAAAGCTTTGCTGGAAGAGTTGGAAGAGCTGGGATCCGATAGCCATGAGTTTGGTTCGAAACTTCAGGAGTTAATGGAAGGCGTTGAGCACCACGTCCAAGAAGAAGAAGGTGAAATGTTTCCAAAGGTCCGTGAACTTTTCAATGAGGGACAACTCGAACAGCTAGGCCAAGATCTGGAGTCCGCCAAAGGCACAGCACATCGTGAAGCTGTATGAAGAGCAACCGTTTCCCCCGCCACGCTGCGGGGGCAGGTATTTTGATCCTCGTAACAAAGTCCCCCCTTTGTTGAGTGGGAGGTCAAAAAGAAAGAGCCTGCCCCCGCAGCTCCCGCCTTTTGGTAGAAGGGTCGCGTGAGAGCAGACAGGTGTAGTGTTAAACCACCGGATGCATTGATGAAACCAAAGTCTCTTTGGAAATTGCTCAAGACTATTTTCATCAAGTGGCTGGATGATGATCCTTTCCAGTCTGCAGCGGCCTTATCCTATTACACGCTTTTCTCACTGGCTCCCCTTCTGATTATTGCGATAGCCGTGGCCGGCTTTGTCTTTGGCCGCGAAGCGGCCCAGAACCAGATTGTCTCAACGATTCAGGGACTGATCGGTCAAGAGAGCGCCCAGGCGGTGCAGGCAATGATCCAGAATGCCAGCAATAGGCCTAAGACTGGAATGATTTCGACCTTGTTCGGTGGGATCGTTCTACTATTTGGCGCCGGAGGGGTGGTCGGCCAGCTGCAGACTGCTCTCAATACGATTTGGGAAGTACGAGCGCAACCTGATAGTGGTGTGCGCGACTTCATTCGGAAGCGCTTTATCTCCTTGGCCATGGTTTTGGGTGTCGGTTTCCTCCTCCTGGTCTCCCTTGCCGTCAGCGCCTTTATCAGCGGCCTCACCCAATTTATCGGCAGCTTGTTTGGAGGAGCTGCAGTCATCGCGCATTTGTTAGATATTCTAATCTCCTTTGGTTTTATCACATTGCTCTTCGCTATGATCTACAAATTTTTGCCTGACATACAGATTCAGTGGAAGGACGTCTGGATCGGAGCGGCGCTCACCTCAATCCTATTTACGATAGGAAAATTCTTCATCGGGCTTTATTTAGGCAGTAGCGGTGTCACTTCAATTTATGGCGCTGCCGGTTCGCTAATCACGGTCTTATTATGGGTTTACTATTCGTCGTTGATATTTTTATTGGGCGCAGAATTCACGCAGGTTTACGCAACTACGTACGGATCGGGAGTTGCTCCGGCGGCGCCGATCGCTAAGAGCCTCGGCCCTGCGACCGAATCCGATAAGAACAATCCCCGCCGGCTGGCTGTCCAGGGACGTGCTTGAAATTAGATGAGAGACGAAAGCGTTAAGGCCACGGACTCAGACCCCCAAAGCTTGAAATCCTACGAGTATCACAAACCGCGTACCTCCTCGATCGCATTTCTAATAATTTCCTTATTTTTCTTAGGTTCGTTATCTGCTAAAGCTGACACTAATAGAGTAGAGGGTAGAAAAGATTCCGACGATCGAAAATTGGTCTCCGCGGTGGTAGAAAGCTTAGTCTCTGCCTGGAATAAAAATGACACGGACACGGTTGCCAAACTCTTTCTGCCAGACGCGGTTTTGCTCACTCCGACGGGCTCCGTCGTTCGGTCCCGTTCGGAAATAAGAAAACGGATAATTGATGAGCGGAATGGAAAGCTCAAAAATACTACCCTTAGCCATACTGTGAAAAAAGTCTCTGTCTTAAATAACGTCACAGCCACGGTCGAAGGCCGGTACCAGCTGGATGGGATGAAAATATTGGGAGTTCCAACGGCTCCCGAAGGATCCTTTGTGTTCCGCCACAGGAAACAGCAAGGACGATGGATGATCTCAAGGGCTGAGTTTATTCAAACAAAGAAGGGAATAGATCTTGGACGAGGTATTCAAACCGAGCTGAAAGCTTTATTTAACCCCCTGGGACGGGACTCACAGAAGCTAGCTTCCCGGACCTCGAACCAATTCGCTGTCAGGATGTTCCACCCAGCGGATCACGGTGAGTGCCAAAGCCACGGTGGCAATATCAAGGCGTCTGCCACGCATGAAGTGGTCACTGCCAAGCTCAGTTAGGGTCACCCCACCGGGGAAAATCATATCGGGCAACAGCACCGTGCCATCATTGGGTCCGTACTTTCGCAGTGGAAAAAAACTCGCGCGGGCGAAAAAAGAAACGCTGCCGACGACAGGAATGCCAAAGTAGTTAACGACAAAGACATGCTCGGGAATGCGAAAGGTATCGAATCGTTGTCGGCCTCGCGCGGTAGTCATGCTTTCCGTGCCGGCAGCATCCACTTTGCCCATTAGCCATTCTAGATCCGGGAAAAGTCGTTCATCAACCAGCGGGGTGCCCTGCAGTGCGCCCATGGCGTTGATCCATGCTGCAACATGTCGGGTTTCAGCGGGCCTTAGTTTAGTCAGCGCCAGCGCGACTTCAGGACCGGATTTGCTGGCGCTGAGAATGATCAGCCGGCGGCCGCTCGGCGCGCGAGCGCGAATGGCAGCGGCTACCAGTTCCGCGTTCGCTTCAACGGCACCGTCATCTTGGGTTTCGACAAAATGGCAGGTGAGCCCTGCCTTTTTTAGCGCCGCCCGCGGAACAGCCATATCGGCGCCAACGGAAAAAAGCCGCTTGTAGAGATATGTGGGCACAACCAACACTTCATAATCATCGGCGGGTAATCTTACCCGGCCTTCGGGGAAGGCTTTGAGGGCGTAATCGTAGGCTTGCTCGAAGGCGCTCCGAAAGCGACGATTGACGGATATACGAGCGATCTGATCGGCAAAATATAAAGCGGCGAAGTCAACGGAAAAGTCATCGCTTAGATGTTTCAGTTCGTTGCGGTCGGGCAGACTGCCGTTGGCGCTCTGGTAAACGCGATCGATACGTTCATCGAGCGCCGCATCACTGCGTTCTCCTGCTAGGTAGCTGCCTAGGTAATAACGGGCCGCTTCCGAATCGACCCGGGTTTCAATTGCTTGCCCGCCCACCATGCCGCGTACCGGCAGACCGGCGCAAGCTGACAAAAACAGCAAGGCGAACAGTAATATCATGGGACTAGGTGAGCCGCACGATATACTTTGCTTGCGCGATCGAAAAACAGGGAGGGTCCGTGTGAAAACCCAAGCTGGCCGACAGTTGTAGATATTTCGGTAAGTCATTAGTGGATGCCCTCGAAGTCTCATAATCCTTTCTCAGGTTCAAGGCAAACACTATGCCATGGACTTCACTCCTCAAATTTGACCGTTTTTACGATTGTATGTGTCAGAACTTTTGGCACATATTCGTAAGCTCAATCAGGACAGACAATTGTGATCGTTCTCTAGCGTCCCGGACCACGGACCAATTCACCGTGAGGATGTTCCAGCCAGCGCATCACGGTGAGTACCAAAGCCACGGTGGTAATATCAAGGGGTTTGCCACGCATAAAATGGTCATTCTCTAGATCGGCTAAGGTTACGCCGCCCGGGATAATCATATCAGACAATAGCGAAATCCCATCGTTGGGTCCGTGCTTTCGCAGGGAATAAAAGCCTCTTCGGGCCCAAAAAGATATGCTGCCGGTGACGGGAATACCAAGATAATTAACCACGAGCACATGTTCAGGAACGTGAAAGGAATCGAATCGTCGACGGCCGCGCAGGGTAGTTAAACTCTCCTTGCCGGCCACATCCACCTCACCAACTAGAAATTCCAACTCCTGGAAAAGATGTTCATCCGCCAGCGGGGAGCCCTGAAGCACACCCGCTACATTGATCCAGGCCGCAACGTGACGAGTTTCAGCAGGTTCCAGCCGGGTTAGCGCTAAAGCCACTTCCGGACTGGACTTGCTGGCACTGATGACGATCAGCCGCCGGCCGCTCTGCATGCGAGCGCGAATAGCAGCGGCCACCAGATCCGCGTTCGCTTCAATGGCGCCGTCGTCTTGGGTTTCGACAAAATGGCAGGTAAGTCCCACCCTTTTTAGCGCCGCTCGCGGAGCAGCTAAATCGGCGCCCGATCCAATAAGCCGCTTATAGAGATAAATGGGCACGACCAGGACTTCATAGTCTGCAGCCGCGGCAGGTAACTTCACACGATCTTGGGGAAGGGCTTTACGAGTATAATCGTATGCATGATCAAAAGCGATCCGAAAGCGACGATTGACGGGCGTATGAATGATCTGATCGGCCAGGTATAGGGCGGCAAAGTCAACGGAAAACTCATCACTCAATCGTTTGAGCTCTCTGCGATCGGGCAGGCCGCCATTGGCGCTCTGATAAACGCGATCGATACGTTCATCGAGTGCCGCATCGTTGCGTTTTCCCGCCAGGTAGCTTTCCAGGTAGTAACGCGCCGTTTCCGAATCGACCCGAGTTTCTATAGTTTGCATCCCTACTCTGCCGCGCACCGGCAGACCAGCGCAGGCTGATAGCAACAACAAGGCGGCTAACAAAGTGGTGAACCTGACACCGCCTCCTAGGTATTTATTCTCGCGTCCGAATCTAGAAAACAAAGCGAGACGCCAGTTGGGATTTTTATAAGACATTGATGGGTGCTCTCGGAGTCATCGTCTCCTCCGGGGTCCAAAGGCAAACATAATGCCATGGCTTTTAGTCGCCTAAACTTAATCGGTTTGTGGTTTGCGCTTTCAAATAAGTGAGGTCTCTTCTGACCAATGAGTCGCGAATTACATACTGTTAGTACGCATTTGGCGCACTAAATCAAATGAGCACCACCATGCAGGGATCGCATCGCTGGGAAAGATGTAGCGTTGATGGCACATGCTTTGCTCCGTTCCTTGGAGAGAAAATAGCCGGCTGGATCTTCTCCTACATACTCATAGCAGGAGAGATCTAGAACCGGTCCAATACGACAGTTTGGGCAGCCGGATCATCAGTCCGACAAATCTAGAGTGTCGTAGATGATTGTCTGGCGTCCATTCCGCAAATTCATGTAACTGCGCTTTTGTTTTTCTTTGACGCGGTTTTCTTGGATTGGCTGGCGATCACACTAAAATGACCATCGCCTTCCAAGTAACACCTCTTTACTTCGGCGAGACTTTGGACGCCTTGCTGACGCAACTGGCTCAGCAGTTCTTCTTCGGTGATCAGTTCCTGGCGCAGGTGTTTTTTCATGATCCGTCCATCCTTGATTAACGGCAAGGGAGCCGGGGTCAGTAGGCGATAAAACCATGGGAATCTATAGCCCAGCCAATCCAAAAAATAGTCCCACAAAGCAATCGTGCCAATGAGCACGGCACCTTCCGTGATCGATTTGTAGTCGCTGGCCATCGCGTTCTGCGCGGCATCAGCAATGAGCACGACCACGAGCAAATCCGCAATGCTGACAGCGCCAGCCTCCCGTCGAAGCACGCGGAGAATGATGAAGAGAAATAGATAAACAACGGTGCCTCGCAAGACCACTTCCGCGAGATGCAGTGACGGAACAAAATAGACCTGAAATCGATTTGTAAAACTCCTTCCATTGAATGGTCTCTCAATAAGAATTGATTTCTATAAAGATGCTCATGATGCTTCGTAGTTCCGCGCGAGAAGGAAATTCCGCAACTACAGGTTTGGCCATGTATGAATGAGTTTCGCAGGGACAAGGAATAAATCAATACAGATGTGGACCGGCCAGCCTCCAGAGCCCCCTTTTCACCTCATCAGTTCGTTCGGCTTCTTCTTGGTTTTTGTTCGGTGCTTTTAGAATCTTCTTAATTTCTTTTGGCATTTTTATCTTGTGTTTGCCTTGGTTGTTGATACGATACGCATAAGCTTTCGGCACGAGGCCTAACAACCCTCGCACTCGCTAAGCGCTCGAGCAAAAATGGGGGTCAGGCGTCACAAAGATTATTGTCGGCTTGTTCGCCGACTCGCGGGAGAAGCCAGTTGAAGAATTCGTTGAGAGAACTTGGCGGTATTTTTAATCGCCCATTGAAGCTCCGCTCCCATCTAATGGTGCTGGTGCTCGCCGCATTGCTGCCGGTATTGATCTTTACATTCGCGATGTTCCGCCAGAAAGCTCGGCTTCAACATGAGGCCGTCGAGCGGGGCATGCGGGATACGGCTCGCGCGTTGTCACTGGCGGTGGACCGGGAGATGGGCGCTGTTCGAGCGATCTTGGAGACGCTTGCAGAATCACCCCACCTTGACACCGGCAATTTAAGGAGCTTCCACGAGATCTGTAGACGCGCTCTGGCGAACCGAAAAGAGTCGCGGCTCATTTTGTTTGACCGATCAGGCCAGCAGCTGATGAACACGGCTCGTCCGTTCGGAACTCCGCTGCCGAATCCGTTCCGGGATCCTGCACCGGCTCAAACGGCTGACACTTATCCGCACCTGCCGTTGGGGGGCCCCGAACCCGTCAAGAAGACAATGGAGACCGCCGAGCTGGCTGTGTCGGATTTGTTTGTCGCTCTCGATTCGAGGCGGCCGACGATCGGGATTAACGTTCCCGTCGTTCGAAACGGCAAAGTCCTGTATGCGCTCGAGATGGCCTTTCATCCCCGACTCTTAACCGAGCTGCTGCTTGAGGAGCGCTTACCCGCCGACTGGATCGCGGCACTAGTAGATAAAAAGGGCGTCTTCATTGCTCGAACAAAGGCACCGGAGAGATTTGTCGGCCGGTCTGGCACCGCAGAGCTGCTGAGCCAGATCACAAAATCGCAGGAGGGCTGGGGCACCGAGCGGACCTTCGAGGACATTCCAGTCTACCACGCTTTTGTAAGATCGAGTCTCACCGGATGGGTTACGGGGGTGGCGGTGTCGCAAGCTGCAATCAATGCCCCGATTAATCGCTCCATCGCCTGGTGGGGAATCGGCGCTGTGCTACTATTTCTTCTCGGTCTCATCGCTGCATGGGTCCTCGCCAAGCGTATTGCAACTCCCATCGCAACGCTCGCGAGAGCCGCCCCAACCATACAGCGCGGTGAAAAGGCGGATCTGAACCGATCGAGAGTGCGGGAGGTAAGGGAGCTCCATGATGCTTTCTTAGCTGCTGGACAGGCGGCGCGCGAGGCAGCGGCGGAGCGCGAACACTTCCTGCTTCAGCAACGAACTCAACGGCTGGCTGAAGTGGGCGCGGCTCTCGCTGAATCCATCGACTATGAAAAGACGCTCAACCGGCTGGCGGACTTGATGGTGCCGGATTATGCAGACTGGTGCGTTGTCGATCTGCTGCAAGAGGGGTCCAACGTCT
>Ga0209842_1000170_pt1 | contig 11789 bp, 12 predicted proteins | sample GWRWS3_10_20_FD_187220 | JGI IMG/M metagenome (GOLD analysis project Ga0209842, IMG submission 187220) | Riverbed sediment microbial communities from areas with vegetation nearby in Columbia River, Washington, USA - GW-RW S3_10_20 (SPAdes)... | ecosystem: Environmental > Aquatic > Freshwater >...
TGCCCTTCGTGCGGCGCGTGGAGCACGCTCGTCGAGGAGCGCGCGGCCTCCGCCGTCTCCCCCAACGCGGGCCGCGGCAGGTCCAGGCCGCTTCTCCGCCTGGTCGAGGTCGAGGCCACTGACGCAGAGCGGATCTCGACCGGCGTCCCCGAGCTCGACCGCGTCCTGGGCGGCGGTCTCGTGCCGGCGTCTGTGGTCCTCGTGAGCGGAGATCCGGGCATAGGCAAGTCCACCTTGCTCCTGATGGCTCTCGCGGCGATGAGCGCCGACCGGAAGACCTTGCTGGTCACCGGGGAGGAGTCGGCCGCGCAGGTAAAGCTCCGCGCCGACCGTCTCGGCGGCGCCCAGGACGTTCACATCCTGGCCGAGACGAACCTCGACGACGTCTGCGCGACGCTCGAGAGCGAACGCCCCCAGGTTGCCGTCATCGATTCCGTCCAGACTCTGTACGCGCCGGAGCTCGGCTCCGCGCCCGGCTCGGTTGCGCAGGTCCGCGAAGCCGCCGCCCGGCTCCTCCGTGTCGCCAAGGAACAAGGCATCGCCGTGTTCCTCGTAGGCCATGTGACGAAAGAGGGCGCCGTCGCTGGGCCGCGCGTCCTCGAGCACCTGGTGGACTGCGCGCTCCATTTCGAAGGCGACCGCTACAGGGCGCACCGCGTCCTGCGAGCCGTGAAGAACCGCTTCGGCTCGACGAACGAGCTGGGCGTCTTCGAGATGACCGGCGATGGCCTCGTCGGCGTCGCCGATCCCTCCGAGATCTTCGGGCGTGTCGACGAGGATCAGCCCGGATCGGCTGTGGTGTGCGCGCTCGAGGGGACGAGGCCGCTGTTGCTCGAGATCCAAGCCCTCGTTTCCCCCTCCGACCTCGCCATGCCGCGACGCGTCGGCACGGGTGTCGATCCGAAGCGCCTTTCGATGATCGTGGCCGTGCTCGGCCGGCACGCAGGAGTTGCGCTCGGATCCGCCGACGTCTTCGTGAACGTGGCCGGCGGCGTCCGGATCGACGAGCCCGGCGCCGACCTCGGAATCGCGCTCGCGATCGCGTCCGCGGCCCGGAATGTGTGCTTGCGCCGCTCCCTGGCCTGCTTCGGGGAGATCGGCCTTACGGGCCGATTGCGCCCTGCCTCCCAGGCCGAGCGGCGCCTGGCGGAATGCGCAAAGCTCGGGTTCGCAGAGACGATTGTTCCCGACGGCACCGAGCCCCGTGGCAAAATCCGCGTGACGGCTGCACCGACCTTACGTCAAGCGATCGCGGGTGGGCTCGATGCGCGTGGATCCCCGGCAGGATAAGACCTTCCTCACGGCGCTCAGCCAGCTGGCGCCGGGCACGGCGCTGCGGGCGGGAATCGACGACATCATCCGCGCCGAGCTCGGTGCGCTGATCGTCATCGGCGACGCCAACCACCTCGCCTTCCTCTTCTCGGGCGGGATGCGGCTCGACCTCCCCTTCACCTCCCAGCTCCTCTACGAGCTCGCGAAGATGGATGGCGCGATCGTCCTCAACCAGCAGGCCCAGAAGATCGTGTACGCCAACGTCCAGCTGATGCCGGATCCGGCCATCCTTTCGGAGGAGACCGGTACGCGTCACCGCACTGCCGAGCGGGTCGCCAAGCAAACGGACGCGCTCGTCATCTCGATCTCCCAGCAACGGGAAACGGTGACGGTCTTCACCGGCGATCTCCGCTACCAGCTGGGGGAGATCTCCGACGTCCTCGCGCGGACGAACCAGGCGCTCGGAACGCTCGAGACGTACAAGCAGCGACTCGATCAGGGGCTCACACGGCTGACGGCGCTCGAGTTCCAGAGCGCGGTCATGCTGGACGATGTGCTCGTCGTCCTCCAGCGGGCGGAGATGACGACGCGCATGGCCGAGGAGATCGAACGCAACTGCGTCGAGCTCGGCGGCGAGGGGCGGCTGATCCGGATGCAGCTCGACGAGTTGATGGAGGAGGTCCCCCGCGAGAAGGCGGCTGTGGTCTACGACTACGAGCGCAGCGGGGACCCGGCCAAGGCGTCACAAGTCCTCGAGAAGCTCGCCCAGCTACCTCACCCGCGCCTGCTCGAATTCGAGGAGCTGGCCGAGGTGCTCGGCTATCCGCGCGACACGAACCCGCTGGACTTCACGGTCTCGCCGCGCGGCTATCGCGTCCTGTCGCGAATCCCGCGCCTGCCCGACTCCGTCATTCGCCACGTCGTGCGGGACTTCCGCTCGCTGGACGCGGTGATCCGGGCGAGTCATCGTGACCTCGAAGCTGTCGACGGGGTGGGCTCCGTGCGCGCTCGGGAAATCCGCGAGGGCCTCCGGCGCCTGCAGGAGCACAATCTTGTCGATCGCTACCTCCAGCTCTAGCCCGGCCTGTTAGTGCGGCCTGTGGATAAAAAGCCCGCAATCGGGCATTAAAACCCTGGAAAATTGGCGTTTTAAGCGGGCTTTCGGTACAATGATGGGATTCCGCAGGCGGCTAGCGGCTTTTTTTGGGCCCGGGAAGAGGAGGAGAGCTTGTACAAGGTCGGCGATAAGGTCGTCTATCCCCACCACGGCGCTGGCACGGTCGTGAAGAAGGAAAAGCGCACCATTCTGGGGACGGAGCGCGAGTACCTGACGATCAAGATCCTGCACAACGACATGACCGTCAACGTCCCGGCAGAGAACGCCGACAAAGTTGGCCTTCGCCCGGTCGTCGACGAGGACATGGTCGAGGAGGTTCTCGAGGTGCTGCACGGCAGCGGCACCAAGATGCCGAAGAACTGGAATCGCCGCTTCAAGCACAACCGGGACAAGATGAAGACCGGCGACATCTTCGAGCTGGCGGAGGTCGTTCGGAATCTGTCGTTGCGCGACCAGGAGAAGGGTCTCTCGACCGGCGAGAAGCAGATGTTCGTGAAGGCGAAGAAGATCCTCGCGAGCGAGCTCATGTACGCGAAGGGGCTCGACGAGGAATCCGCTGCCACGTGGCTGGACGAGGTTCTCGAGGAGGTCAGCACGACCGTGTCGCGCCGACCTGTCGCGACCAGGGCGTAGTCGAGGCTTCAACTGCGACCCGGCCCGGACGGCGCGGGCATCCTGTACTCGTGCGCGCCGCCCTAGTTCTCCCAGTCTGTATCGCCCTGCTGGCGGCCCTGAGCGGCTGCAGTGACGACAGCACGCCCGCGGCGCGGCCCCTGTCGATAGCGGCCTTCAAGGACAAGGCCGCTGCGGCCATCATCACTGGCAGCGATCTCAAGGCCGAGCCCGGCTTCGGCTCGAAGGTCGACGTCACAGCGCCTGACAGCCTGAACACGTTCTCGCTCCGGCTGGACGAGGCCTATGCGGCCTACAAGCGCGACCCGGCCAAGCTGGACGAGCTGCTGAAGAAGTTCGCCGAGGACGCGGACACTCGCCTGGCGCACGGGAACGCCGACACGAGCCTTCGCGACGTGCGCGACGTGGTCCTCCCCGTGTTGAAGCCGCAGACTGCCTTCCGCAGACTTTCCGATCAGCCCGCAGTCACCCCCTTCCCCGGAAAGCTCCGCATCGCCTATGCCGTCCAGAAAACCGACTCGTTCATGCTCGTCACTCCTGCGGATCTGGAGCGGTGGCAACAGTCGGTCGCGGACATCCATCGGCTCGCCCTGGCGAACCTGCTCCGGGAGACCCGCCGCGAGCAACCCCTTCGCTGCGAGGAGAAGCTCTGCGGCTGGGCCTCCGGGGACGGCTACGACGCTGCCCGCCTCGTCGTCCCGGAGCTCCGCGCTGCCATCGTGCGCAAGATCGGTCCCGCCGTGTACGCCGTGCCGCGCGAAAGCGTCTACGTGGCCCTCCCGATTAAGCTTGCCGACCGGATCAAGGGCAGGGTTGAGCATGACTTCGTCACAGCCCCGAACCCGGTGAGCCGGGACCTCTTCGTCGAGCGCGGCGGCGAGCTCGTCGTGCTCGCGCAATGAGCTCCACCTGGGCGGTGATCGTGGCTGCCGGTCGCGGCGACCGGCTCGGCCTCGACCGGCCCAAGGCGTTCGCGAAGCTGGGCGGCCGTCCGCTTCTTGCCGAGAGCCTCGAGCGGCTCGAGGGCTCGGAGTGGGTGGACTCAATCGTCGTCGTCGCCCCTGAGGAATGGGAGGAACCCGCGATCCTCCTTGCAGAGGAGATCGGCGCGGGCAAGGTGACCGCTTGTGTGGCGGGCGGCGCGACGAGGGCGGAATCCGTGCGGGCGGGCGTCGCCGAGATCGGCGGCGAGGCGCTCGTCGTCCTCGTTCACGACGCGGCCCGGCCGCTGGTCGTCACGGAGGTCGTCGAACGCGTGCTGGCGCCGCTCGGTGAGGGCTGGGACGGGGCCGTTCCGGCCTTGCGGATCGCCGACACACTCAAGCGCACCGGCGACGACGGAACCGTGCTCGAGACTGTGAACCGCACGGGGCTGCACGCGGTCCAGACGCCGCAGGCCTTCCTGGCCGCCGTCCTCCGCGAGGCCCTCACAGGCGATCTCGCCGACGCGAGCGACTGCGCGGCCCTAGTCGAGCGCCGAGGGGGGCGCGTGCGCGTGGTCGAAGGCGACCGGCGCCTGCTCAAGGTGACGACCCAGGCCGATCTCGACTTCGTGGAGAGCCTCCTGTGAACGGCGAGCTCCGGGTTGGGATCGGGCTCGACGCCCACGCGTTTTCCGACGATGCGGCCCTCGTGCTCGGCGGCGTCGACTTCCCCGGGGATCGCGGCCTCGCGGGCCATTCGGACGGCGACGTTGTCGCGCACGCGCTTATCGACGCGGTGCTCGGCGCGGCCGGGCTCGGCGACATCGGCGAGCTCTTTCCGTCGGGCGATCCGCGCTGGCTGGACGCGTCGTCCATTCGCCTGCTTCAGCGGGCATACGAGGTCGTGCGCGGGGCAGGCTGGGAGCTCGTGAACGCCGACTGCGTGCTCATCGGAGAGGAGCCTCGGATCGCGCCCGTGCGCGACGCCATGCGCGCGAGGCTCGCCGGTTCGATGGGCGTGGACCTCGATCGCGTGACTGTGCGCGCGACGACCACCGACGAGCTCGGCTTCACCGGGCGCGGCGAGGGGCTCGCCGCGCAGGCCGTGGCGCTCTTGCGCCGCGGTTAGACTCCGCGTCGTGCCCCGGAAGACCATCGACGAGACGTACGAAGAGGCCGCCCGCCGGCTTGGGCGGGTGACCGCGCTGGAGGCCGCCGAGGCTGTCCGCGCAGGAGCGGTTCTCGTCGATACCCGCTCGCCCGATCAGCAGCGCGCGCAGGGCTACGTGCCGGGTGCCGTCCACCATCCATTGTCGGAGCTCGCCTGGCGCCTCGATCCCGGGTGCCCGACGAGCAACGAGAAGATCCCGCTGGACGCGCGTGTCTTCCTCATCTGCCGCGAGGGCTACTCGTCCGTCTTCGCGGCGCAGCAGCTCCGGGAGCTCGGGTTCACGCGCGCGACCGACGTGATCGGCGGCGTCGATGCCTGGATCGCTGCGGGCCTGCCCGTGCTACGGCAGGCGCACGAGACCCTCGTCGATCTCGACGAGGCCGTCTCGGGCTAGCGCGGCGACCGCCGGAGCGTCCAGGCTAGGCAGGTCTCGCGGTCGCTCCGCCACGAGGCGAAGCGCCCGCGCCCGGCGCTGTCGAAACGATCCTTCGAACGGGCTCTGGCGCCTGAGCGGCTCGTAGCGACGCCCGCGAGAAGGGCACTGTGCCGCCAGCGGGCAGATCCCGCAGCGCGGAACGCGCGCGAGGCAGACCGTGGCGCCCAAATCCATGAGCGCATGCGCGGAAGCCGGCGAGAAGCTCGCGCCCGTGCGCTCCTGCACCCGGCGTACGTTGGTGTCCACCGGGAGCACCGCCGCCTCGAAGGCGAAGCGCGCGACGGCGTCCGCGGTGTAGCGGCCGACTCCGGGAAGCTCCGTGAGGTCGATCGGCCAGCCCTGGGTCGCGACTTGCTGAGCCGCACGATGGAGATTCAGGGCGCGGCGGTTGTAGCCAAGCCCCTGCCACTCGCGGATGACCGCGGAGGTGGGAGCGGCCGCCAGCGCTGCGACCGTCGGCCAGCGCTCGAGCCATCCGAGATACCTCGGGACGACGCGCTCGACCTGCGTCTGCTGGAGCATCACCTCCGAGACCAGGATCGCGTACGGGTCCTGCGTCCGCCGCCAGGGCAGGTCGCGGCCGTGTTCGCGGTACCAGTCCAGCAACAGCTGGTCAAGCATCCAGCCGCGCCTCCTCGAGATCGAGGTCGCGAACCACCCGGCGCATCACGGCGTCGTCGATGCGTCCAGTTCGCCGTAGCTCGAAGACCGCGTTCCGTTCTGCTTCCAGCAGTTCTCGTTGGAGCCGCTGGAAGGCGGCGGAGCGGTCTTCGATAGCTCCGTCGCTTTCGGGATCGAAGCGGCTGCTGAAGCGCTCACGACGGAAGCCGAACAGGCCGCGCAGGCGCTCGAGCGTGTCCTCGCGCACCCAGTCCTCTTCGGCCAGCTCCTCGAGGCGGGCGAGCGCCGCCTCGGCCGCATACACGCGCGCCTTCGCCTCCTCCTTCTCCGCACGCCCTTCGTCCTCGAGCCCGAGGGTCTTGACGACCGCCGGGAGCGTCAGGCCCTGGAGCACGAGCGTGCCGAAGATGACCCCGAACGTGAGGAAGATGATCAGCTGGCGATCGGGAAACGGCTGGCCGGCATCCGTCGTGAGCGGGAGCGCGAGCGCCGCCGCCAGCGAGACGGCTCCGCGCATCCCGGACCAGCCAAGGAGGATCGCGGTCTTCACAGGGTCCTGGATGGGCCGTCTCCGGCGCCGGAAGCGTGCTGTCAGGTACGTCCCGGGGACGACCCAGAGGAAGCGGGCCGCGATCACGGCGGCGGTCACAGCGGCTGCGTAGCCGATCAGCGTGGCTGTCGAGCGGCCGGACAGAGCGTCGAGAATCCCCGGCAGTTGGAGGCCGATGAGTGTGAACAGGAGCGCGTTGAGGAGGAAGAAGACGATCTCCCAGACGGCGATCCCCTGCAGCCTGGTCTGGGCGCTGGTCAGCTCGGGCGTGTGCCAGCCCATGTAGATCCCGACGGTGACAGCGGCCAGGACGCCTGAGACTCCGGCGGCCTGCGCGGGCAGATAGGCGAAGAAGCCGCTGAGGAGCGAGATCGTGATCTCGAGCGGCGGATCGTCGAGCCGCCGGCGAACCTGGCGGATGAGGAAGCCGATACCAAGGCCGATCGCGATTCCGCCTGCGACGTTGAGGACGAAGCTTCCGGCGGCGTCAGCGAGCGAGAAGGTTCCGGTCACGACGGCGACGACGGCGAACTTGTACGCGACGAGAGCGGTTCCGTCGTTTACAAGGCTCTCGCCTTCGATCAGCGCGACGATCCGCCGAGGAAGGCCCAGGCGCTCCGCGATGGCCGCGGCCGCAGTCGGATCGGTCGGGGAGACGACGGCCCCGAGGACGAACGCGCCGTGCCAACTGAGATCGGGGATCAGGAAATGAGCCACGGCGGCGACCACGAGCATCGTCGTCAGCACGAGCCCGACCGCGAGCAGGCTGATCGCTCCGGCGTTCTCGCGCAGGTCGCGGAGCGAGGTGAAGAACGCCGTTCCGTAGAGGAGCGGAGGCAGAACTGCGATCAACACGAGGTCCGGTGGAAGCTGGATCTCGGGGATGCCCGGCACGAAGCTCAGGCCCAGGCCTCCGACCACGAGCAGGATCGGGTAGGGGACCCGCACCTGCTGGGCGACGATCAAGAGCAGCGCGACGGCGACCAGGATTGCGGCGAGAACGAGACTGTCGCTGGTCGAAAACGTCACGTCAGCCTTTGTTGGCGCCGAAATTCGCTGCCCGCCACAAGGGCCAGCCTACGAGCGGTTCCCCAGCGAGCACAAGGTGGGACCCACCCCAAAAGGGGGAGGAACAATTGTCAACGTGGCCGATAACCCTTGTGACTTCTTTCACCTAACAGGGGGCTATCGATGGTCAGGAGACGAAGGGCGATTCGTTTGTCGGCGCTGTTCGCCCTCGCGCTGATCGTAGGGGTGGCGATCTACGCGCTCGCGGCCTCGAACACGGTGCCGGCGACAAGGGTCGGTGACGGTTCGGGCGCCATCAGCGGGTACACGGCGTCGAGCGTCGTCTACACCCTCAACTCGAGCGACCCGAGCAAGATCGACAAGGTCGCGTTCACGCTCAGTCCCACCAGCACGACGACGGTGAAGGCTAAGCTCGTCTCGGCCGGCACGGACTGGTACAGCTGCACCAACACTGCCGGCAGCGTCGAGTGCACGACGACCTCGCCTCAGGCGACCGTCGCTAGCGCCGATCAGCTCCAGGTCGTCGCCGTCGGCTAGTCGATCGCTGTTCTGGTGATGCGGTTCAGCCTGCGCAAGATGCTCGCGGTCTGCGCCGCCCTGGCGGCGGCGCTCGCCGCCTGGTTTCTGTTCGCGCCGCAGGCCATCGGCGGCTCTGTCGCGTACCTCGTCGTCGACGGTACAAGCATGAAACCGGGTCTCAGCGCGGGCGACCTCGTAGTCGTGCGTTCGGCCGACGGCTACACGACTGGTGACGTCGTTGCCTACCGGAGCCCGGTGGCGAATCGAACATTCGTTCATCGAATCCTCCGAGTTGAGCAAGGGCGCTTCGTGCTGAAGGGGGACGCAAATCCCTATCCGGACGCGGCCCGACCGGGAGAAGAGGCGATCGACGGCAAGCTCTGGGTCGCGATGCCATATGTCGGAAGCGCGCTTGCCTGGCTAGCGGTTCCGATGCACGCTGCGCTGGTCGGCGGTCTCCTCGTCCTCCTTCTGTCAGGAGGAGGCGGGGCGGCGGTTCAGCGACGCAAGCGCCGCCGTCATGCGGTCTTCCCGGCCGAGGCGCGGCAGAGTGCTCCGACCAGCTTGGAGACGCGATCGGGGCCTGTGTTCGCGGGGCGCTGGGTGGCGTACGCGCTGCTCGTCACCGGAGTCGGGGCCCTCGCAATCGCCGCTCTCGGTCTCATCGCTTTCTCGCGCGAAACGACGACGGAGCTCGACCGCAAGGTGGCGTACCGCGAAAGCGGCTCATTCGCGTACTGGGCCGACGTGCCGCCCGGGGTCGTCTACTCCGACGGGCGCGTCGATACGGGCGAGCCCGTGTTCCTGCGGCTCGTCGACAAGCTTCGGATGCGGTTCGAGTACCGCCTCCTGACCGATGCCGCTCTGAACACCAGCGGTCGAATCGTTCTCACGGCAATTGTCTCCGACGCCGACGGCTGGCAGCGGAGAATCGACCTTGGGCCGGCGTCGGATTTCGGAGGAGGTTTTGCCGCGGCCAGCGGAACGCTCGACCTCCAGCGTGTTCAGAAGCTCATCGCTGCTGTCGAGCATGCGACCGGCGTCGCACACGAGAGCTACACGGTCACACTCGCTCCCTCCGTGGATCTCGGCGGGCGTCTCGCAGGCGTGGAGATCTCCGACCGGTTCAAGCCGGCATTGAAGTTTCGTCTCGATCGTCTCACGCTCACACTCGACCAGAGCACGCCCGACCGTCTCGCGCCCTTGCGGACGCGCTCGGCGCAGGAGCACCTTCTTCGGCCCGGGGCCTTCTCGGCTCTGGGGACCGAGATTCGCGTCACTGCGTTGCGACGGATCACCGTTGCCGTAGGCCTTTTCCTCCTCGTCGTCTTTCTGGTCATCGCCATCCTCAGGGCGAGGGCCCTCCGCCGCGGGGAGTCCTTTCGCATCGAGGCGCGGTACGGTCACCTGCTCGTTCCAGTGAGCCCCTCGGCGCCGGAAGCGCTCGGTCCGCTCGTCGACGTCGCCACGATGGAGGGCCTCGCCCGGCTCGCGGAGCCCGGCAACCGGCCGATCCTCCATTCAGAGCGGCTCGGCGCGCATTCCTATCTCGTCGAGGACGGGGGCGTCGTCTATCGCTACTCGACCGGAGGAGGGCAACCGACAGACCCGGTGCACGAGGAGGAGGAGGCCGCTGCGCGGCTGCGGCTCCTCCGCCACCAGGGGTGACGATGAGGAAGACCTTTGCGGCGCTGCTGCTGCTTGTGCTCGTAGCCGTCCTCGGGTTCGCGATCACGGGAACAAACGTCGTGCCGGCCACCCATGCCGGCATTTCCACTCAGGCCACCGGGCCCAACGACGTGAAGCCCTCCAGCTGCAGCGGTATCACCGTCACGGCGCGCGTCTCGGGTTCGGGACTCATCACCGGTACGGCGGCCAGCGAGCTCGTGCTCGGCAGTACGGCGCTCGACACCATCAGCGGTCTGGATGGGAACGACTGCATCCTCGGGGGAGGCGGCAACGACGTGATCGACGGAGGCCTCGGAACCGACGTCTGCCTGGGCGGGCCGGGCACTGACACGTTCGTCAGCTGCGAGACCCAGGTTCAGTAGCCTGCTAGGAGGCCCGTCCCGCCAAACCCTCCTAGCATTCGGCGGAATGACGCCTCGCGTCCGCTTCGCGCCGAGCCCGACGGGCTCGCTTCACCTTGGCAGCGCCTTGACCGCCGCGATCAACCGGCGGTTTGCCGACGAGAACGGCGGAATCTTCGTCCTGCGTATAGACGACACCGATGCCGAGCGCACGGACGCGGAGGCCGAAGCCGGGATCCTGCGGGAACTTGAGTGGCTCGGCATCGAGTGGGACGAGGGCCCCCTGCGCCAAAGCGAGCGCGCCGACCGTCATCGCGAGGCGGCGCAAACGATCGGAACCGCGGACGAAGAGGGGGCGGTCCGGTTCGGCCGCATCACGCTTCTCCGCCCGGACGGGCGTCCGACCTACCACCTGGCCAGCGTCGTCGACGACGTCGACTTCGGAATCACACACGTCATTCGGGGCAAGGATCATCTCTCCAACCAGGCTCTCCACGAGGAGCTCACGCGTGCTCTCGGCGCCGAGCCGCCGGTGTACATCCACCACGGCCTGATCGTCGGCGAAGACGGCACGAAGCTTTCGAAGCGTCACGGCGCGAGCTCGCTCGCGGAACTGCGCGGCGAGGGCGTTCCAGCGGGAGCGGTACGTGCCTACCTGGACGAGCTCGGCCTGCCACGCGGCGATGTCCACCTCGACCTGACGCGCCTCCGTCGCCTTGCGGTTGAGGCCATCGGGGCCATGAGCGACGAGGAGCTCGCCGGGCTCGTCGAAGCGCCGCTGGAGCTCGCGCCGGCGATGCGCGGAGCCCGTGACCTTCGGGAAGCTCACGGCATCGCCGCGTCGATCGTCGAGCCCCCTGCTCCCGCGGGCACGGACTCACCCGAGACGCTAAGGCGCTTCCGCGAGCTTCGAGAGCGCGCCGACGGACAGCTGGACGCCGCCGGCGCGAAGGGGATCCTTCGGGAGCTCAAGGCCGTCGGCGGGGACCTGCGGGCCCTCCGCCTGGCGCTCACCGGCGCCGAGCGGGGACCGGAGCTCTGGACCGTCCTCCTGGCGCTTTCGCGCGACGAGGCGCTTCGGCGCGCGGGGGCGGCCATTCGGTGAGCTCGGCCCGGCCGGCGGCGAAGGTGTCGAGCAAAGCCGCGACGGCGCCCGTCGGCGGTCCCGCGTCCCGCCTGTGGATCGCGACGATCTGACGGCGGACCGGAGCGGCGTCCTGAATCGCAACTTCGGCGAGCGTCCCCGAGCTCAGCTCCTCGGCGACCGAGGTATGCGGGAGGAGCGCCACCCCGAACCCCTGCTCGACCATCTTCTTCGCCGCGTCGATGTTGTCCAGCTCCATGACGCCGGACGGTGACACTCCCGCCGTCCTGAAGAGCGCGCTGGTGAGCTCGTGGTAGCTCGACGTGCGGTCGAAGAGTATGACCTGCTCGTTCGCGATCTGCACGAGCCGGATGCGACCAGAACCGGCGAAGGGATGCGCGGGA
>Ga0209842_1000172_pt1 | contig 11641 bp, 10 predicted proteins | sample GWRWS3_10_20_FD_187220 | JGI IMG/M metagenome (GOLD analysis project Ga0209842, IMG submission 187220) | Riverbed sediment microbial communities from areas with vegetation nearby in Columbia River, Washington, USA - GW-RW S3_10_20 (SPAdes)... | ecosystem: Environmental > Aquatic > Freshwater >...
GCCCAGCCGTCGCAACTTCCGGACGTTCTCCTGGAGGATGGGATTTTCATACATGTGGATATTCATAGCCGGTGCGATCAGCACCGGCGCCTTTGTCGCCATAAGCACAGTGGTCAATAAATCATCGGCAATGCCGGCGGCGATCTTGCCGATCACATTCGCGGTTGCAGGCGCAATGACAAAAAGATCGGCGCTGTCCGCCAGATTGATATGACCGATTTCAGATTCCTGGGTTAGGTTGAATGTTTCAGTGGCAACAGGCATGCCGGAAAGGGTCTGAAAAGTCAGCGGCGTCACGAACTCCATGGCGCCCCTCGTCATGATGACCTGGACAACGAAGCCGTCTTTGACCAGCAAACGTACCAACTCGACGGCTTTATAACACGCAATCCCGCCGGTCACGCCGAGCACCAACATCGGTTTTTCCTGGTTAGAAGCCACGGCCTAAAATAACCAATCGATCGGGTGCTTGCAAACCTTTATCGCCTCCAGACCCTCGTGGCTAATACCAAAATGACATGTAAATAACTCAGTTGGGACTTTTTGTCACTTCTCTGGGGTAACGAAGAATGCTGGACTCGTAATGAGATCCAATAAGTTCCTTAGAGTTCTAACATGCCTTTATTACGGCTACTTTTTACTCTTGGCATGATTCTAGCTGTGCTTTGAAATCGCTCGCTAGCAGAAATTTGAGTGGCCAATTCAGGCGCCGTTAACACTTGACCGAGATTCTAAGTTCATGTAAGCCTAGGAGACGATGATGAAAATTGACTATCTGTCCCGGGGATTGTGTGTCAGATTGCTTCTACTGCTAGTGATCGGTCTTGGGCTACCGATATTTGCCGCGAATGTGGCCCACACCCAAGATGAGGCGGGGAGCAAGGATGGACCGGGTACGGTAGTCGCTCAGGCACCCGTTGATAAACAGCCGGCCAAAGCGGATGCCACGGCAATGGCCGAAAGCTCGGCAGCCGGGGGCGATTTTGAATACGACCCTTGGGAACCCTTTAACGAGAAAATGTTTTGGTTCAACCGCGAGGTTCTCGACCGGTTTGTGCTGAAACCCGTAGCCACGGCGTGGGATTTTGTTCTTCCTACCCAGGTGCAGAAGGGAATCCACAATGTATTTGACAATCTCGCTGTGGTGCGGCGTGTGGTAAACAATACTCTGCAATTGAAATTTACCGGTGCAGCGAAGGAGGCCGCTCGATTCACCATCAATAGCACGATTGGAGTCGTGGGTTTTTTTGATGTGGCCAAAGAAGGATTTGGCATCGAACAGAGCGATGAGGACACCGGGCAAACATTCGGTGTTTGGGGGATGGGACCAGGTCCCTATTTAGTCTTGCCGTTTCTTCCCCCTTTGACAGTGCGCGACGGCATTGGATATGCATTCGACGTAGCGATGACCCCGTATATCTATTTCATCCCTTGGTATGGCAGCATAGGAATTACAACCACCAACATGGTGAACGAGCGCTCTCTGAATCTCGATCGTTTTGAGCGCGTCGCGGAGTCAACGGTGGACCTCTACGGTGCTGTTCGTAATGCTTACCTGCAGAGACGAGCGGCAGCGATCCGGCAGTAAAATTAACCGGTTAAAGACAAGTTGTCCTCAGCCTTCGACTGGTTATCGAAAGCCAGCAAATTTTTCTCTCACCTAGCATGGAGCACAGCGGTTTCGACTATTGACAAGTGCGCGACGGTTCATTAAGAAATATGGCCTGTTTGACCGCCGTTAGGGCGGTTAGAAAGTAACCCTGGGCCCTTTTCGGACTTCAACAAATCTCTCAAGAGTGGAACTAGAAAAAAATGCCAAGAACAAAAAAGAAGACTGCAGGACGACCCAAGAAGAATCGGTCTGATAATTATTTCGACGACGCGGGCCACGACGAAGCAGAAGACGAAGATCTACCAAGCGACGAAGCGGGCAGACGCAAGATCAAGAAGAACTACGAAGAGCTGCTGGGTATTCGCATCGACAAACTCCGCGGTCGGATCCTCAACCGCGAGAAAATCAACAAGAGCATCGACGGGGTTTATTTCATTTGCTTTGAATGCAAGAAAATCTGTCACAATCTCGACGAGGGATGGGTCGAGGAAGCAGGAACCCAAAATGGCTTTTGTGGAACCTGCGCCAAAGCCAAGGGCATCCACAGCAGCGCAGCCTAACGCCTCGGCCTTAAACGCCCGAGTACGTCCTTAAGTTCCAGCGGCAGGTCAGATTCAACTTTAACCACTCGACGATCCCGGGGATGGAAAAATTCCAGGCAACAGGCGTGCAAAAACTGGCGTTTGAGGCTGAACTTTTCCTGGTCGTTCTCGCCATAAAAAATATCTCCAACGATGGGATGTCCCGTGGCCGCCAGGTGAACCCGGATCTGATGGGTCACTCCGGTTTCCATCTCGATCTCCAAAAGACTCAACCCGGCAACATCCCATAGCTTTCGAAAACGAGTTAGCGCCGCCCAGCTTTTTTGCTTCTTTGAGCGGGCCGAAATATCGGATATCGCCCGCATCCGCTTCTTGTCGCGAGAATCATGGGTGATGGGGTAGACCACCGCTCCCTCAGGCTCGGTGATTCCCCACACCAAAGCCCAATATTTTTTCTTGACTTGCCGGCGGCGAAACTGCAGTCGCAGATCATCAAACGCAGCCTGTGTCTTGGCGACTAACACCAATCCCGATGTCTCACGGTCGAGACGATGGAGCAAACCCGGCTCCCAACGGCTTTTGCCGATCATCAACAGATCGGGACGCTCTGCGGCAAGAAAATTGGCCAGTGTACCTTGGTCTCGTCCGGAGAAACCGTGCGTCGCCATTCCCGCCGGTTTGTCCACCACCAGCACGACATCATCTTCGTACACGATCGGCACTCGAAGTTGGGACTGGGGAATCGGAGCGGTAAGCAGCCAATGCCCGACCCCTTTAAACGTCACCTGATCGCCAGGCAAGAGCTTGTCTCCCTTTTCTCCGACCTTGTCATTAATCCGGAAAAGCTTGCCACAGATCGCATGATCTACTTCACGACGAGAGAGATGCGGCAAACAACGGCGCACGAAGGTATCCAAGCGTGTTTCGGCGCGGTCATTGGGAACGCGCCATGATCGAGTTATCACGGCTGAGGCTTGATCGGACATAGCTCCTACCATACTATACGTTGGAATTATCCGAACCGGAACACGGAGATGCAACCAAAATGCTACAGCGTAATCATCGCCGGAGGTAAAGGCACGCGTTTTTGGCCGCTCAGCCGCTCCCAACGGCCGAAGCAACTGCTGAAGATCTTGGGTCGGCGAAGCCTTATCAGCGAAACAGCCAGCCGGGTGTTATCCATCAGCGGGCGGAAACAGACCCTCGTCGTTACGGTGGCAGAACAACTGAACGCACTTCGCAAAGAGCTGCGGCGGTTGCCGCGCAGAAACTTCTTGGCCGAACCGTACGGCAAGAATACCGCCCCTTGCATCGGGTTGGCAGCTTTGGAGGTTGTCGCAAAGAACTCCGGTGCGGTGATGGTTGTTCTACCGGCCGATCACTGGGTTGCGGACATCAATGGGTTTCGAAATACCGTCGGATCGGCGGTGGAAATCGCAATGCGCCAGGATAGTTTGATCACCATCGGTATTCGACCGAACTATCCTGAAACCGGCTACGGATATATCATGAAAGGAAAATCGCTTGGCGGAAAAACCGCCGCCTATCAAGTGAAGCGATTCAGAGAGAAACCTTCAGTGTCCATGGCTCGGCAACTGATTCGTCAAGGTTCTCTCTGGAACAGCGGCATCTTCGTCTGGAAAGCCTCCCTCCTCCTGGAACTGATGCAGCGCTATCAACCCACGATCGCAAGGGGATTGGAACAAATCAAAAAAGCTGCGCGCGGAAAGTCGCTCGGTGCGTCGTCCCCGCAGATCCGCAACATCGTCGCTCGGGAATACAAAAAGATGCCCAACATCTCCATAGACTATGCGGTTTTGGAGAAGGCGGGCTCGGAAGGCAAAGTTATCGCCATAGAAGCCGACTTTGGCTGGAGCGATGTGGGAAGTTGGGCCGCAGTCCACCGCATGCTACCGCACGACGAGAACGGCAATGCCGGAAACGGCAAATGGCTCGCCCTGGGAGCCAAAAATTCTCTTATCCACGCTGAGGACCGGTTGGTGGTGCTCTTGGGCGTCGAGGACACCGTGGTCGTGGACACGCCTGACGCCCTGTTGGTCGGCGACATTAGACGATCGCAAGAGGTCCGCGAGTTGGTGGATGAGCTTAACAACAAAGGCTACGGCGCTTATACAATCAAGTAACCGCCGCCGTATAAGAAGTTTATTCATTCATTGTGAATCCAAAAGCCTTACGAGGACCGTTCCTGGAAAACGAGCCGGTGGTTTTCTTGGACCGCAAGGACAGAGAATACCTGGCGCGGCTCGATCGAAGCCGGCCCATCGCCATCCGCGGCGGAAAATTTTCCATCGAAGATATCATCGGTCATGAGGAAGGCAGCGTGGTCCGCTCTTCGGTGAACGAGCCTTTCTTGGTTTTCCGCCCGAGTCTTCCACAGCTCATTCCCAATTTGCCGCGCAACGCCCAGGTTATTTATCCCAAAGACCTTGGACCCATCTTGATTTGGGCCGATCTCTTTCCCGGCGCGCGCGTCGTCGAGGCGGGGGTAGGCGCCGGAGCGCTCAGCATGACGCTGCTGCGCGCCATTGCCGGCGAAGGGCATCTTTACTCCTACGAGCTTCGGCAAGATTTCGTCGCAATGGCAGAGAAAAACGTCGCAAAGTATTTCGGCGCGGCACCGAACTGGACCCTGAAGATCGGGGACGTAGCGACGGAACTGGAGGAGAGCGACATAGATCGAGTAGTCTTGGATCTACCAGAGCCGTGGCAAGTGATCAAATCAGCCTGGAAGGCTCTCCGGCCGGGCGGAATATTGCTATGCTATCTGCCGACCGTGCTTCAAGTAAAAAGCCTGGTTGATGCGCTCCGAGACGATCAACGATTTGCTTGCATCGAGACCCTGGAGACGCTGATGCGCTTTTGGCATATCAAAGGGATGAGCGCCCGCCCTCAGCACCGGATGGTGGCTCACACGGGGTTTCTAACCTGTGCTCGAAGACTGGCGGACGGCCAAAAGGACATTCCTCGAAGTCCCTGAGCCTTCGCTGACTCGGAAAGTCCGGGGATGTTCAGCCAGACGAGGGCATTTCTCACGGATAGCCCTTTTGCAGCCACCACTCGGCAATCTCGATCCGCTTGGCGAACCACACTTTGGGAAAGCCCTTGGCGTATTGGATGAACTCATCGATGATCTTGGTCCGGAACGGAACACCGGAGACAAAGGGGTGGAGATTAAAAGCAAAGTATTTCGGCGTCCCTTGTTCTCCCTCCCAGTAAAGGTAGTCAAACTGGTCCTTCATGATCTGCAGTAGATCTCTCGGTGTTCTGCCGGTCCCGTAGGTGGAATAGTCGTTACACCCGGGGACGTTGTAGGGAACCACCACGACTTTTCGTCCACGCGCCTCGAGGATATAGGGATTGTCACTGTTCAGAGGGTCCGCCCACCAAACGAAGCCTGCCTCGGCAACCAGTTCCAGCGTGTTGGGGGTCGAAGCATGGCCCGGGGAGAGATATCCCGTGGGCTTTTGACCCAGGACCTTTTCAAAGGCCGCTACTGTCTTCTGGATCGTTTCTCGCTCCTGCTCTTTGGTGTACATGAAGGAATATTCATGCTCATAGCTTTCGGAAGAGAATTCATGGCCCTTGGCCTTGAATTCCCGGCACTCATCGGCGAACTGCTCTACTTTCAGTCCGTTCATCAGAAACGTCACCTTGAGGTTATGGCGGTCAAATAGATCTGTTATTCTCCAGATTCCAACGCGGTCGCCGTATTCTCGCTCGGTGACTAATGCCATGTTCTGCTTAAATATAGCCTTCGGTGGTGGCAGGGTGGCGCCGCCGTGGCGCTGCAGCGATTCGTGGGTGGCAAAGTTCTCCGGCCAGACTTCCCACGGCACGATGAAGGTCACACAGATTTTGGCTTTGTCCGGCCATTCTATCGGTTTAGCTCTGCCCATATTTTCTCCTCACTTTGCGATTTTTTTTTGTCCGACGTGGTTTCTCTCTTAGAGTTCACCGAAAACACTGGCTGACTAGGTCAGCCCCAAAGATTTTTCCCCTCTGGATGTGAACGAACCAAAGATATATTGTACACGGCTCAGATCGTCAAGTGGGTGACCGTGGCGGAAGGAATCTTGCCGAAAATTTTCACGATTTGACACTGAGGTTTGAGCAACCTAAGCTACGCTAAATTCACTATTGGGGGTCGGTCATGAACATTTTAATCACCGGTGCCGGACTTATCGGATCACATTGCGCACGGCAAGCCGTCGATGCCGGCAACAAAGTCGTACTTTTCGATCTGTCGCCCAATCGCGACTACATTCAAAAAGTCGTCGGCAAGGACCGCGCTGACGTGGTCGCCGCGGATATGCGCGACTTGCCGGCGCTAATCAGTGCCATGGAGCGCTATAACGTTGACACCGTAGTTCATACAGCGGGTCTGATCGGGTCTCGGGTGGCAGAAAATTCTTATACCGGCGCAACGAATAATATTTTGGGGACCATCAATGTCCTGGAGGCCAGCCGGTTGCGCCGTCTCAGACGCGTCGTCTATGTGAGCACCTTTGGCGTGTACGACCGCGCGAAAATCAATGACAGCGTGGTTCGCGAAACACACCCTATCGGCGCGCACAATCTCTACACCGTAACCAAGCTTTGCTCAGAACATCTGGTCCATTCTTATACAGCGCAATATAAGCTCGACACGATCATTATCCGACCCAGCGGAGTATTCGGTCGGGGACACTACGTCGGTGGCTCAACGGTCGGTAAGGTCATGCGCGACCTTGCTCTGAACACGATCAAAGGGGAGCCGTTTACAATTGATGCCAAAACCTACGGTCCGAACGAGTACGTCTACGGGAAAGACGTGGGTCTCGCGCTCTTCCTCGCCTGCCAGGCGCAGAACCCCAAGCAGCGAATTTACAACGCCGGTAGCGGTGTGGTCACCAGTCCGGACACGCTGGCACAAATTGTTCGCGAATTGGCGCCGCAGACGGAAGTCAAGGTAACGGGTGCAAGCGGCACTGCTAGCGACAAAAGCGCCCCACTCGATCTCAGTACATCAAAAGCAGACCTCGGCTACACACCGCGGTTTCCGCTAAAAGAGGCCTTGCGAAATTACATGGAAGAGTTGTGGGAAGAACAAAGAAGCTAAGCTTTCAATCAGCCAACCGAAACCGAATCATATAATACAGCGCTGCCACGCCGTCCTTCCAAGTGATCTTCTTGCCTTCCTCGTAGGTGCGGCCATGATAGGAGATCGGCACTTCGTAAAAGCGGCAGCCTTTTTTCGCCAATTTCACGGTGATCTCCGGCTCGAAGCCGAAGCGCTTTGACTTGAGCTCGATGCCTTTCAAAACTTCAGCACGGAAGACTTTGTAGCCCACTTCCATATCGGAGAGGTTGAGATTGGTGAGCATGTTGGCAATCAAAGTAAGCGCTAGGTTTCCCATATAGTGCCAGAAAAACAGCACGCGGTGCGCGCCGCCGCCGTAGAATCGGGTCCCGTAGACCACATCGGCAAGTCCTGCCTGGATCGGCTGTAACAGACTTGGATAGTCTTTGGGATCGTACTCTAAATCAGCGTCTTGGATGATGATCACATCGCCAGTCACGTGACTGAACGCCACTTTCAGCGCCGCTCCCTTACCCTGATTAACAGGCTGAAAAAAAACTTTGATCTGATTCAGCGGATCCTTGGCGCGAACGTTCTCTTCCTGTAATCGAGTAAGAATTTTACGGCTTTGATCCTCGGAGCCGTCGTCCACCAGAATTATTTCCTTGGGAATCTGGAAGTCGCACACGCGGCGCACGACCTCCTGCAGGGTGCGCTCCTCGTTGTAAACGGGGACCAGAACGGAGAGTTTCACTGCTCGAATTCGCGTTTCTTGAGTTCGCGTATGAAAGCGGAGAGTTTGGGGTCGGCGTTGACGGCTTCGTTGATCTTCGCTTGGAAATCAGCCGCGGCCCTTTCCAGCGGACTGGTATCGACTCGGAGTCCAAGCCACTGAGTGAGCCGAAGTAGCAGCGCCAACGTGCCTCTCGGATTAGGTGAAACCGCAAGATAGTGGGGCAAGGACGCCCACAAACTGGCGTGGGGAACTGCAGCTTTGCGGGAAGCGTCCGCCAACACGCCGATAATGCCCGTAGGCCCTTGATACCTGGAAGGCATTAAATCTAATTGTTCCATCAATTTCGGATCCGTCGAGAAACCTGTCAAAGGCACAGGGCGCGTGTAAAGCACCTCGTCGAGGTAGGCACCCAATGTGACGATCATCTCGACGTGACATTCTCGGACGAATCGGAGCATTGTTTCAGTGAAAGTTCGCCAGCGCAGCTGCGGCTCGGCGCCGATACCAAGGACAAAATCCTTTTCGACGCCCATCCCCGAACCATAATAAAAGTCATAGGACGGCCAGTGGATTTCGCGCAGCTTGCTTTCCGTCAAGCGCACGACGGGCCGTTGCACGGAAAAGTCATAGAAATCTTCAGGGTCGATACTGGCAAATTTCTTGGCCAGCAGCTGATCCACCAGATAGCGGACCGCCGTGGTGGCGGATGCGCCAGCGTCGCTCCAGCCGGAAAAGGCGAGGAGCAGCACCGGGCTGCGGAGCGCTGGACGGCTTTCAAAGGCAAGCGGCTCGGTAATCATCATGGAGGTAATCTATCACAACTTCACCCGATCGCTCCAGAGCTATTCTTAGAGCGCCCAGCATTTGGGCAAAAAGTTACGGTGCCCCTTGTATAACTTCCGTGGCTGGTTTGCTATTATTGATTCAGCTTTTATGGTCCACGCGCGCGAACATCTGCCTCCTATTTTTCAACAGAACGAGGTCTTGTTCGGTCATGACAGCGCGCCCCGCATTATTGGATTCGAAATCGAAGGCATAGACAAGGTCAAGATCCTTCACCGTCAAGACGGCGAGACCGAATCCGACACCGTCCCCTTCCATCCTTTCATGCTCTTGGAAGGCGACGGTGCTCTCAAAGACTGGAAGGGAGAGGCGGCGCTACAGAAGCTTGAAGGCAGAGGAGCCTTTAATCATCTCGCCCTATTTCCCGACTTGAATCAATTGGAGCAGGCGAAATTCCACCTACAGAAAAAAATCGGCAAAGCGTCTTCCGCTTCCGACCTTCCGTACTGGTACTTCAGCGATCCGCTCCAGCAATTTTTACTACTTTCCGGCAAGACCCACTTTTTAGGCATGGCATTCGGAGATTTGAGGCGGCTGCAACTGGCCATAGAAACGTACTGCCAGCCGGGATTTGAGTTTCCCAATTCAGCCCGCGAGTCGGACCGCATCACGGCCATCGCTCTCTCGGATTCAACCGGCTGGGAGCGGCTGATTTCCGGCAAAGAATTCGACGAAGCCGAGATGCTTCGAGAGCTGGTGAAGGAGATTGGGCAGCGCGATCCGGATGTCATCGAAGGGCACAATCTTTTTCGTTTTGATCTGGAATACCTCGAAGCACGCGCCAGGAAACACAAAGTAGAGCTGAAATTCGGTCGTAACGGTTCTCGTCTAAGCAGCCATGCGTCTCGCATGCAGGTCGCGGAGCGGACGATTACCTATCGCAAATACGAAATCTTCGGCCGGCACGTCATTGATACCTGGATCCTGGCACAGCACTACGACGTTGCAACTCGAGCGCTGGAGAATGCCGGGTTGAAAGAAATCGCCCGCCATTTCGGCGTCGCCAGCCCCGATCGGACGACCATTCCGGCGGACAAGGCAAGCTGGTATTTCGACCACGACCCCGACACTTTGTTTCGCGATGCCCTCGACGACGTCCGCGAAACCCGCGCCGTCGCCGAGCTTCTTTCAGCGAGCCATTTCGTCCAAGCACAGATCTTTCCGTATAGTTATCAGAACATTCCGCTGCGAGGGAACGCCACGAAAATCGATGCGCTTTTCCTTCGCGAGTATCTCCACCAAGGCTTCTCGGTACCCCGTCCCGACGAAGGCCGCGAAGTCGTCGGCGGCTATACGCATATGGAATACCAGGGAACAGCCAGGCGCATTCTCCACTGCGATGTGACTTCGTTGTATCCGTCCATCATGCTGGTCTACGACTACCTGCCGCAGAAAGATGAGCTGGGCATATTCGCCGGCTTGCTGCGCGATTTGCGCATGTTTCGGCTCAAAGCCAAAGAACTGGCGCGTGGCGCCAGTAACGAGGACAGCAAACTCTATTTCAACGCGTTACAATCGACTTTCAAAATCCTGATCAACTCCTTCTACGGCTACCTCGGCTTTCAGATGGGCCATTTCAACGATTTCGACGCTGCCAATCAAGTCACGGCCAAAGGCCGAGAGTTGATTCAATCCGCGGTCGCATGGCTCAGGGAAAGAGGCGCGCAGATTATCGAAGTCGATACCGACGGCATTTACTTCATCCCGCCACAAACCGTTAGCACTGCTGCCGCAGAAGAGAACCTCATCGCAAGTCTGAAGGAGATCCTTCCTAAAGGTATTGATTTGGAGTTGGATGGGCGCTACCCGGCCATGTTCAGCTACAAGATGAAAAACTACGCTTTGTTGGACGAGCAGGGGCGTCTCCTTATCAAAGGCTCGGGCTTGCGCTCGCGCGGCTTGGAATTGTTCCAGCGCGATTGGCTGGAAGAGATGCTGATTTTGCTGCTCAACGGGGAAAGAGAAAAAGTTCCGGATCTCTATCAGCGCTATCTCGACGATCTCGAAAACCACCGCAAGGACATCAGTTGGTTGGTGAAAACCGAAACGCTGCAAGACTCCCTGGAAAGCTATCAGACAAAGGTGAAGACAAAGAAACGGAACGCCGCGGCACCTTACGAATTGGCTTTGAAATCACAGCGGCGGTATCAGCCGGGGGATCAGATCTCGTACTATGTGACCGGAACCAAAGCAAAGGTCAAGATCAGCGAAAACTGCAAGCTCACCCCGCAGTGGAATCCGCAGGATCCGGATGAAAACGTCGAACATTATAAAGCGAAGTTGAATGAGCTTTACGAAAAGTTCAAGCCGTGGATCGAATGTGAGAATCCGCCAAAACAAAAGGGCGAGTTAGACGGCGAACCGCTGTTGCTGTAGAGATGGCGCGAAAGAGCTATGACAACTAAAGTCGCTTTAATTACGGGTGGCGCGCGGGGAATCGGTCGGGGCGTGGCCTTGGATTTAGCCGCACGAGGCTGGTCCGTCGCAATTTGTTTTCGCACCAGCGCCAAGGAGGCCAACGAAGTTATCGACGCCGTGAAGGCGCAGGGCGTCGGCGGTTCGGCGCTGCAGTGCGATGTCTCCGATCCCAAAGCCGCAGTTGCATGGGTCCAGAGGGTCAATCAAGAGTGGGGACGCATCGATGCGCTGATCAAGGCCAAGAGCATTCACGTCTACGATCGCTTGCCACCAGTGGTGTGCGAACCGGAACTGCGCCTGCGCGCGGCAGGAAATGTCGCGGGGCGCGCTATGGCCCTGTTGGTCGTTGCCGTCCGCGCCGAATCTCTTGCCGACCGCCAAGGCGCCATTCCGGTCGCCGAACTGCGACG
>Ga0209842_1000173_pt1 | contig 11604 bp, 12 predicted proteins | sample GWRWS3_10_20_FD_187220 | JGI IMG/M metagenome (GOLD analysis project Ga0209842, IMG submission 187220) | Riverbed sediment microbial communities from areas with vegetation nearby in Columbia River, Washington, USA - GW-RW S3_10_20 (SPAdes)... | ecosystem: Environmental > Aquatic > Freshwater >...
CGCACGGCCGTTCTCGGCGCGATACTGCTGACCGGCTATCTCGGCGGCGCCGTCGCCACGCATGTGCGCGTGGGAAGTCCGCTCTTCAGCCACATCTTGTTCCCGGTGTATATCGCCGTGCTGATTTGGGGCGGGCTATACTTGCGCGACGAGCGGTTGCGCGCACTCATTCCTCTGCGGCGTTAGCGTCGGCTGGGGCGCCGCGCCGATTCGTAGAGCGAGAACTCGCGACGAAGATGTCTTGAACGAACTTCTTCGTTCGTCGTAGAGATGAAACAGAACAAAGTCAGTGATCAGGCTGGACCGGAACGTTCGATCAACTCGCCGCTTAATTGGCGAAAGATAAAAAATAGAATTCAGATTGACGCAAAATTTGAAAGGAGACTATATGCAAAAAATCACACCATTCTTGTGGTTCGATGGCAAAGCCGAAGAGGCGATAATTTTTACATCTCTATTTTTAAAAATTCAAAGATTGTAAGCGTAACCCGATATGGAGAAACAGGGCCAGGACCGAAGGGGACGGTAATGACCGCGAAATTCGAGCTCGATGGACAAGAATTTGTCGCGCTAAACGGCGGCCCGCAATTTACCTTCACGGAAGCTATATCGTTTGTCGTGAACTGTGAGACGCAGCAAGAAGTAGATGAGCTGTGGGAGAAGCTTTCGGAGGGCGGAGAAAAATCAAGATGCGGCTGGCTTAAAGACAAATATGGCCTGTCATGGCAAGTCGTTCCCACTGTTTTAGTCGAGATGTTGCAAGACAAAGATGCTAAGAAATCAAACAGGGTCATGCAGGCGATGCTTCAAATGGACAAAATTGACATAGAAACTTTGAGGCGCGCTTACCTCGCTACCTAGACTCCTTCGGGACAGAAAGGCAGGACCTCAGCGTCATTGTGAGAGGCGACCTGGCTCTGGCGCTTATGTGCCTCTTCATGGACATGGACAAGATGGTCGGCGGCCAATTCGAGAAAGGTCTGACGAACATGAGTCCGTGGTGGAAGCAACGGCTAACAAGTAGCGCGGCGACTCTTGATTCAGGCGTCGTTGAATTCTATTACAGGAATGGCTGACAGAGGAACATTCATCATTCCCTGTCGAGCAAAAAAGGCGGTGAGCCGCCGCGAAGGAGACCGATCATGAACATTGCACTGTGGATCGTTCAAACGCTGCTCGCGCTCCTCTTTCTGTTCGCCGGCGGCATGAAACTGGTCACGCCGATGGAGGAGATGATGAAGCAGATGCCGATTTCGCTGCCGGGCTGGTTCGTGCTTTTCACTGGAGTCGTCGAGGTGCTCGGCGCGATCGGCGTGATCCTCCCCTGGCTCCTGCGCATACAGCCAGGTCTGACACCGCTGGCCGCCGTCGGGCTGGTGATCATCATGATCGGTGCGACGGTGTACACGTTGGCGGCTGGTGATGTAGCGTCGGCGCTGATCCCGCTGCTGGTGGGGAGTCTGGCAGCCTTCGTCGCCTACGGCCGCTGGCGGCTAACGCCGCAACGCGGGTAGATCAATGCATATCTGACGACCGTGACGATGGTCCCGAGATTATCGCGCAAGGCCTGCAGAATTTGCTTAGCGTTTCTTTACTGAATGTTCGCAGTGCATAAACCTTCAAAAGGAGAACACATGGCTACTAAAAATTTTCGTGAATCTACCGGTGAAAAACCTCAATAGGTCAATCGAGTTTTTCACCGAGCTTGGCTTCAGTTTCAATCAGCAGTTTACCGACGAGACTGCCACATGCATGATCGTGACCGACGATATCTTCGTCATGCTGTTAACTGAAGAGAAGTTCAAGACCTTTACTCCCAGGGAGATTTGCGACGCAAAGAAATACACAGAAGTGCTGGTGTGCTTAGCTCTCGAAAGCCGAGCAAGAGTCGATGAGATGGTTCGAAAAGCAGTCGCCGCGGGAGGCACTATTTACAATGAGCCGCAGGACCATGGTTTTATGTATGGCCATGGATTTCAGGATTTGGATGGTCACATTTGGGAACTGATCTACATGGAGCGCGATAAAGTAAGATTATTAATAAGAGCAATGAGAAAGGCGTCAACGATTCCAAATAACCGGACGGCTGATGGGCTGCGTTTTTTGAACTACTATTGTGTTTCCTATTTCGCCCCCTCTCTAACTCTCCCCGTTGGACGGGGGGAGAGTAAAAGAGGGGGAACTCGCTCTGGCGCTGGTTATCTGAAAGGTTGGGTCTACATGCACAGAAGCATTTATATATCAGCGTGCCGAAGGCTAGCACAACTCAAGGAGAGGTCACGTGAAATACAAAGGTAGTTGCCACTGCGGCAAGGTTGCGTTCGAGGTAGAAGGCGAGCTCGATGGGGCGATGGCCTGCAATTGCTCGATCTGTTCCCGCAAAGGGTCTCTCCTGTGGTTTGTGCCGCGCGAACAGTTGCGCGTGCTCACATCGGAAGAGGACATCGGCACGTACACGTTCAACAAGCACGTCATCAAACACCGCTTTTGCCAGACCTGCGGCATTCACCCCTACGGAGAAGGTACCGATCCCAATGGCAATCGGATGGCGGCAATCAATATTCGCTGCCTCGAAGGAATCGACCTGGAAAGCGTTCCGGTCCGACACTTCGACGGACGGTCATTGTAGCCCGTGTGAGAGGTGAAGCGGCATGTGTAGAAACATCAGAACTCTATTCAACTTCGAACCGCCGGTTACCGAGGCAGAGATCCATGCAGCGTCGCTACAGTTCGTGAGGAAAATCAGCGGCTTCAACGCGCCGTCGAAGGCGAACGAAGCCGCGTTCTTTGCCGCCGTTGATGAGATCGCCAGGATTTCGGGCCGACTTCTGTCCTCGCTCCAATCAACGGCAGCGCCGAAGAATCGGCAGGAAGAGCGGCGAACGGGGTCCCGAATCGTTCGACTCTGAAGGGAAGCACACCGTGATCGACACCTCTTTTGCCGAGGAGACTGTGTCGTAATGTCATTCTGAGGCATAGCCGAAGAATCTCGTCTTCGTGACACTTTGAAAATGCCAGATGCTTCGCTCCGCTCAGCATGACATCAGCGCGTTTTCGCGGATTGCGACACAGTCTCGAGACGAAGGAGATGTCAGGACGCCACAAAATTTCACGCGAACGGGATTTGTCAGGGAGTGCGCTGACCAAAGCATGATCGTTCATCTCATAGACGGCACGTACGAGCTGTTCCGCCACTTCTACGGCCTTCGCCGCTTCACCAAGGGCGAGGATCGGCCCTTCGGCGCCGTGATCGGCGTGCTGCATACTGTGTTGCAGATGATCGAGACGGGAGCCACTCACGTCGGTGTCGCGACCGATCACGTCATCGAGTCCTTCCGCAACCGTATCTGGTCCGGCTACAAGACAGGGGACGGCATCGAGCCCGCACTCCTCGCGCAATTCCACCCGCTCGAGGAAGCACTCACCGCTATGGGTGTAGCTGTATGGCCCATGACCGAGCTGGAGGCTGACGACGCGCTTGCCTCCGCGGCGCAGATCGCCTCCATAAATGAAGGCGTGCAGCAAGTCTGCATCTGGACGCCCGACAAGGACCTGGCGCAGTGCGTCCGCGGCAACCGAGTCGTGCAGGTTGACCGCAGAAGTCAGAAGATCCGCAATGCAGAAGGAGTTCGGGAGAAGTTTGGTGTGGAGCCGGTCTTGATTCCCGACTTCCTCGCCCTCGTCGGCGACGCCGCGGATGGGTATCCAGGCATTGCGGGAATCGGTCCGGTCTCGGCGGCACGGCTTCTGAACCGACACGGTATTATCGAGAGCTTCCCACCGGACGTACTGGGGGACCGCCGCGAGCTGGCGCTCCTGTTCAAGGATCTGGCAACTCTCAGGACTGACGCGTCCCTGTTCCGCGATGTGGACGAGCTCCGGTGGCGCGGTCCAACCAAGGCATTTGCCGCGTGTGCGGAGCACCTGGGAGAGGCTCGTCTGCTGGAGCGCTCCCTGAAGGCACCCGCCGCTTAGAGCGACGCTGAACAAAGGAAATGAAACAGGCAAACCTGCACGCAGTAAAGTCAAGATCTGGTATTTTTCGTTTATGAATCAAAAGATCGGCAGGTGTTGCAAGATTTACCAAGTGATAACTTCACTTTTACAGTCCGTTGCATCATCACATTCGTATAACAAGGAGGATTCATTTCTACCTTGAGTCAGCTTCATTGGAGAACTTCCTCCCGCCGCTTTAGAAGTTGAAACTCATCGTCGCGGTACTCCTTAAGTTCATTCTCATTCTGAACCGCGCGAGCAATCAGTTCGAATCCCCGCCGGTCGCAAAACCTATTTTTTCCAGCAGCCGGGCGAGCCGGCGTTGGATTTCGTGATTGTAAGCGATGAGATAGGTGGATAGGACCGAAGTGATCGCGAAGACAAAAGTCAGAGTCCCGACAAGCTTGGGGCTGATGTGCTTTAGAGTCAATCCCAAGGACGCGATGACCAGGGAGAACTCGCTCATTTGCGTGAGGTTAATAGAAGAGATCAGGCTTGGTCGTAAGCCATTGCCCAGGAGGTAGAGCACCGGAAAAACGGCGAGGAGACGGCTGACAAGGACAAAGAGCGACATCCCGACGGCGGCCGTGACAATCGTCAGGGTTGGTTGGGGGATCTTCATGCCCAGGGCGACGAAAAACAGAGTGACGAAAAAATCTCGGATATTGATTACCTTTGGCGATCATGTCGATATTATATGGGAAGGTGGACATGCTAATGCCGGCAATGAGCGCTCCCATCTCTTTGGAAAGTCCCAGCCAATCGGCGGCGCCGCTCACCAGAAAGCGCCAGGCAAGGGCCGCTATCAACAGCAGCTAAGGAACCTTGGCGACGAAGAAAAAAACCCGGCAGCGCGTATCGGCTCATTGCCATCGTCATGAAACCAGTCCCGCGCCTTTGATAAGGACTCCAGAAGGGTTTCGAAACGGGGATCGTGAAGGTTCGGCTGCAGGGCGAGAAAAACAATCGCCCAAATATCCTGACATACGAGAACACCGAGAGTGATCCGGCCGGGCAACGTGGTGAGCTCGAATTTGCTTAAAGACGCCGGCCATGAGGCGCCGTGTATGACTTTTAGCAATCAAGAGTCTAGATTCGCTTGGTTTTGAACACACAACTATTGCCGAAAAGTGTTTTCTGATGTTATTCTTCACGTTTAATGAAGCATAGAATTATCGTTGCGGGGTTTTTTTTTATTTTTCTACTCTCGGGAGCGGCAGGCGGAGCGGATACTGCAGGCGTTAATGCAGATAAGAATGTAGACAAGCCCTGGGTCCGCAAGGTCGCGTTCGGCATACTCGCGCATGATATAGGGCCGGTAAGCGACAATAGGGAGAGCGGAGTTGATCCCAATTGGGAGGTGCAGTTCAATTCCCCTGAGTGGAGATGGTGGCGTTGGATCGGCTCTCCCTCCCCTATGACCGGCGCTACTCCGAACTTCAACGGGGAGACGAGCGCTTTTTATCTCGGAATCGCCTGGCAGCTTAGTTTGTCCAGCAATTTCCTGGACGACCTTACCAATGATTTCAGCAAGAGACTTTGGGTTTCAGGAGGTTTGAGCGCGGCGGTTCACACCGGCCCGCTACAAAAGAACGTGACCGGCTGCAGGTTGGACAACGATTGCGGTTTTGGTCGTCGCGTTCTGCCACGGCTCCAGTTCGAAATAGGGGCCACTTTCTGGAAAAATCATGGACTATCGATTTTCGTTGATCACATGTCGGGCGGCGGAGCTTTCGGAGCATCGCAGAATGAGGGAATCGATCATACTGGAATCCGCTATCACTTTTTTTTTAATACGAATGGTAGCCCGTGATCAGGATTGCGACCGAATCGGAAGGTAGTTCAACGGTGTCCTCGAACAAGCGGACTTCGTTTTGGGATCCCAAGACAAGCCGGCTGCCGGGCTTCGCAGGCACCGGCACTTGCTGCGTCATTTGATTCAGGTTGCAGGCGACCGCTATGGGACCGCGACTCACCACTAGCCACTTTCCCTTCTCATCAAAGTTTACGCCAACTCTGTCGAGACGGCCGTCCGATAGAGAGGGAATTTTCCGGCGCAGCTCAATCAGCCGCCGGTGCCATGCCAACAAGCCGGCATGAGGTTCTTCCTCACGCTCGCTCCAATTAAGCTTAGAATGTTCGAAGGTCTCGACTGCTTGAGGATCAGGGATCTCCTCGGGGTTCCAGCCGAAGATGGCAAATTCCCGTCGCCGGCCCTCCGTTACGTTGCGAGCAAGCTCGAGATCTTCGTGGTCCGTGAAGTAGAGAAAACGAGAGGTCGCGCCCCATTCCTCGCCTTGGAACAACATGGGTATGAACGGTGCTGTTAAAACCAGCGCCGCAGCGATCTTTAAACGTCCAACACTCATCAAATGGCTGCTCCGTTCGCCCTTTGCCCGATTGCCGATCTGATCGTGAGTTTGCAGATAGCCGAGAAAATTATGGCCCGAAAGTCCGCTGGGCGGCCTTCCGTGGCGACGCTGACGAAAAACCGAATAGCGCCCGTCATAGACAAAGGCGCGCTGAAGCGCTTTGGCTAAGTCGGCCAGCGAGCCATAGTCTGCATAGTACCCAGCGCGCTCGCCGGTTAAAACGCAATGCAACGCGTGGTGAAAATCATCGCTCCACTGGGCCTGGTAGCCATAGCCGCCGATTTCCCGTGGCCGTACGACCCGCGGGTCGTTGAGATCGCTCTCGGCGATGAGCACCAGGTGACGACCCGTTTGTGCCTGAAGCTCGCCAACCTCACAAGCTAACTGTTCGAGAAAATGCACCGCCGAGGTGTCGATGATGGCGTGCACGGCGTCGATGCGGAGCCCGTCGAAATGATACTCTTTGAGCCACATCAACGCGTTGTCGCAAAAGAATCGGCGTACTTCGTCACTCTCCAGCCCATCGAAATTAATTGCTTGGCCCCACGGAGTCGCGTAGCGCTGGGTGAAATAGGGAGCAAAGCGGGCGAGGTAGTTGCCGGCTGGCCCCACGTGGTTGTAGACAACGTCCAGCATCACTGCCAAGCCCCGAGCGTGGCACGCATCCACCAGGCGCTTGAGATCAGCCGGCTCCCCGTAAGCATGATGCGGCGCGTAAAAATCGACGCCATCGTAGCCCCAACCCCGCTTGCCGGAAAACTCGGCAATGGGCATCAATTCGACATGCGTAATTCCGAGGTCGACTAAGTAGTCGAGCTTGTCGATCGCTGCCATGAACGTTCCCTGCGGAGTAAAAGTACCGATATGAAGTTCATAGAATATGGCGGACGCAAGTGGCTTTGCTTGCCAGCGTTGGTCAGTCCACGAGAACGCTCCATGATCCACAGTGCGAGAGGGTCCGTGGATTCCCTTCGGCTGCCAAGGCGAGCGGGGATCGGGCACGGGCTGACCGCCGTCAAGCACAAACGCATAATCGATACCTGCTTTGGCGAGCGGCAATTCGGCGCGCCACCAGCTACCGTCACCGCGAGTCATGCCGAAAAGGTCCGTCCCAATTCTTACTTCGACCTGGTTTGCGTTCGGTGCCCAAAGACGGAATGAGATCATGAGCCTTGATCCTCTCGAGTTAAAAGAGCGACGGCAAAACGTTTCAGCAGACTGGCCACCCGCACTTTCGCCGCCATTAAATGTCTCGTCGGTAAACTCATTGTGCCATTGTCCTGGCAGAAGCTCCACCGTCGTTTCAGCCCATCTTCTGCCGGTCTTCAATATTAGCCTAATTTATGGAGAGACGAAGAGTCTTAAAACACGGTGGTTCCTAGCAAATAACCAAGATCAGTGCAGGGGGATGTGAAGGGAGACGGATTATCTCGAGGGCTACTACTAGATCTGGGACATCAGTGGATTGCGTGGCTACCGGGTTTGTGGCGGCTTTGCTCTAGGGCGCGGATTGCTTTCTCAAACTGACGAAGACCCTCTTCATCGCCGGAAGATAGAATCTCCCGAAGTATCTGGGTTATATCCTTGAGTAGCTCCATCGATTTGCGACGCAGTGCCGGTTTACCCATAGCTCTTTTTTTCGCGTCCATGGTTTATACGCACGAAAGGAGAGCAAAACACACACCAGGAAGAAAAGCTTGGAAATGTGTAGCTTCCTTGGGGTCACCAAGGGACAATCTGACAATTGATGGTGTCGAAATTGTCAATCAATGGCAGCGTCGCAAGATGACGCAGCAAAGACAAACTCGAGGGAACGTTTGCGCAAGAGCGGAAGACAAAAAGTGATTGAGCCGCGGGAAAGATGCGTGAAGCGGGAAGAGGCTACGGGTCGAAAACTAGCGCTTGCGGCGCAAGAGATAAAAGCTGAGTAAGAACCCCATTATCACGACAATGAGAAACAACGCAAAAGCGATAATGTCACCGATATTCATGATTGGTAGAATTCTAGAGCTTACTAATCATCCTGCGCTTCCCGTTGTCAATTTTCCCGGCTTTTTTTAAGAGCTGCTTTGCCATCTCATCAGCTAGGTCGTTCGAAATTGTTCGGTCGAGTTTACCGCGGTGAAAACAGTCATTAGTTTTGATCGTCAAAAGCCGGTGATAACATTCCATGTCTTTCACATGGACTAAAGCTAAGACGTTTTCGCGGTTGTCGATGGCCGACGTATCCTGGATCACAAGCGTTTCATATCCCTGGCGCATCACAACGGCCGTCCCGCTATTTAATAGGGCTTCGAGCCCGCGGATTGAAACGAACACGTTTAGCGCTGATGCAACGCGGAGCTTCAAAGAAAGGGCGTGGTCTTTCCTGCTGAAAAACTCGCGGACACGCGATAGTGATTTCATTCTTTTACCCTGCGAGCGGACAGCCACGAAATAGATTCAAATTGTTGGCAGCCACTTAGCTCGTGTGTAAGAGAGCAAACAGACGGCCAAGGCAGGGGAAAACCAGCCTAAAGGCTTTCGGGTAGTACAAGAAGAGCTAGGTAACGCGGCGGACAGGGCAGAGTTGCCGGATTATCAGGCGCTTCATTTGAAATTGGTTGATGCGCCGCCCGTCCGCGCCGCGTATATTCGGCAGACTTCTTCGAACACGCGGTCCACGTCGATTCGCTGCATACAAACATTGTCCGTGCAAGGCGAGGTGCGTCCGTTCAGCGCGCTGACGCATGGGCTGCAAGCAATGCCAGCCCAGAACACATGGTTGCGCGCCGTGCGGGCAGCAAAAAGCCGCGGATTTTCCGGTCCGAACAGTGTCACCACGTCGATCGGTGTGAGCGCCGCAAAGTGCGCTGGACCACTGTCGTTCGTCACTAAAACTTCTGCCAGTCCATAGATCACCAAGAGCTGATGGAGTGTGGTACGCCCGGCCAGATTGAAGCAGCGATCGGAGCCGACCTGCGCAACGATTGTTGCTACGGCGGCACCCTCGTTGGGTCCGCCCGTCATCGCTACGTGCACCTCCGGGTACCGGTGGATCAAGCGTTGGGCAAGTTCCGTGTAACGTTCGGTTGGCCAACGGCGCAACGGAAGCAAATCGCTACAGTTGGGGTTTAATAGAATCAAAGGTTGAAAATTCGCGCTGGGGGAGGCCTCCTTCAGCAATGCGCGTGCTTGATCGACCTCACTTGGACTCGCGCAAAAAGGGGGAGGCAAGTCCTCCGCTAGAACGGGCTCAAGGTCGAAAGTCGGTAACCGCTCGCCTTGAACTGTCAGCGCTTCGACCAGCATGCAAAACGTTTGCGAGGTGTGCAAGTAAGGGTTGAAGCGGAGGCGGTGGGTGAAAAGATCACCTCGATAAGGTCCCTCTCCACCGAACGCCTGGAAACCCACCCGGTAACGAGCACCGCTTAAGAAAACCAACGCTGCCGAAGACCGTGCAAAGAACTCCAGGTCAATTGCCGTATTAATCCCAAGCGCTCGGATACGCCGGATTGCCTGAAGCGCTTCGACGGCTGCCCGAAGAAGCCCATCGGTGCGGATGGCAATGACGTTCTCAGGTGGGATTAGCCCCATGGCATCTAGGATAAAACGGTTCTCTTCGAAAACCAGAAAATAAACGTTTTCTCGTCCGACCAGCTCGACAGCTCTACGGATTGCTGAACAGGCAAGCACGCTCGAGCCCTGCTCGACCAGCTTCACAAACAGGATGCGTCGCAGTGGCTCCCGGGACGACGTCTGGTCAAAATAGTCAAGCAGCCGCCGCGCCGCAGTCAAGGTAAAGCATAGCGGTACGCCCAGCCAACGGTCTGCCTGTCGCATCGTCGAAGTTTTTATCATGAGCTTAGTTTTATTTGCGAATCCAAACTTTCATTTCCTGCCGATGGACAATCCGGAAAGCTTCCGCCGCCGTGGGGGACAATAGCAGTAAATCCTCACGAACTCGATCCTTTGTCGCGAGACTTTTGGCGCTTCCATCGTGGAAACAAAAACGCGCTGGGATTGCTGACTTTAGATGTCGTGAAAAACAGATAGAAGTTCAAAAGCAAGGAAGAGAGGTCGATACTGGAAGTAAAACAACAGACCCGCAGTTAATCTTGACCGATATCCAGGTCAATCAGCGACTCGCCACCAATGCCGATCTTCCCCACATCAGCCCCGGTAGCTATAGCCAACGCGCCAGTAAAAGTATCCAACCACACGGCCATCTTTCTTTAAGGTTTCTTTGAACACATCGCCGACTGTCTTAAAATACTGGGGCAGCGATGGGTCCTCAACCCGCTTACGATCAAGATCAACCATCAGAATATTTCTCCCAACCGCCGCCGGCCGAGGAAACCAGAAAGCCCACATCAAGCTTCGGTTGCCAAAGAAATGAGCACCTCCCGTATTTCTAGCTCCATCGTGTTCATAGAAACTCAGCTCGCTCGAGATAAAGTTTTTGTCCATTCCAACAATGACCGGTTTAGATCCCGTTTCCAGCTCAACGCGTCTCTTAACCGTCTCAACGCTGTGCGCCAGTGCTCGCCACTCGCCAAAAAGACGACTCGGTGTCATGGGACCCGCGCCGGGTAGTCCCAAAGAGATATAGTAGAAAGAGGCGCCATGAATGATAAGAAGAGCCATGATAGTGGGCATCCACGATCGCCGGATGAACTGCGCAAACGACCCTGGCAACTGACCCCAGGGAGGGACCATGTCCCAAGCGAGTAGCGGAATCACTGCCAGCCAGATCGGTGCGGTCCAATTGAGTTTCGGCTTATAGAAGAGGCTGTAGATTACAAATACGGAGAGAGGCACGAGTGTGAACGTGACGGACCAGAGGTGTTGCTGCCTCTTGATACCAGTCTGACTAGCGCTCGCGCCTGCCAACTTTTGCGGTAGAAGGACCCGCATAATTCCGAGCGAGGCCGTAGGAGTAAGGAGAAGCAGGATCATACCAATCAGCAAGTGAAGGGAAAAGTCGTACCTTCCCGTCCAACGATCGGAGCCCTGAAAGACAAAAGACATCCACCCGTTGCGCATGTTCCAGAAAATTACCGGTGAAAAGATAATTACAGACGTGATTGCCGCGATATAGGGCTCAGGCCGGAACAGCCAACGTCGGGACTGGCGGTCAATGAGCAGAAACGTCAAGGCCCCAAGGCCGAGGAGCGCGATCGTGTATTTCGACAGCATGCCGAGCCCTACGCATGTACCAACTCCCCACCATGCTCGACGGTTCTGAGCGACCAGT
>Ga0209842_1000175_pt1 | contig 11551 bp, 9 predicted proteins | sample GWRWS3_10_20_FD_187220 | JGI IMG/M metagenome (GOLD analysis project Ga0209842, IMG submission 187220) | Riverbed sediment microbial communities from areas with vegetation nearby in Columbia River, Washington, USA - GW-RW S3_10_20 (SPAdes)... | ecosystem: Environmental > Aquatic > Freshwater >...
CGGTTTACTTTGACAGCTATGGCTGCCATGGGTCGCGACATCAAACTGGCCGAGGATCGCATCGCCGGCTACCAAAATTTCGTGAACAAACTCTGGAATGCCGCGCGGTTTGTGTTGATGAACCTGGGCGAGTATTCGGACAGGCAAGGGGTCCATCGACGTTTTCTTGCGAGTGGCGACCTGCAGTTCGCGGACCTTTGGATTCGTTCGCGTCTTACGGCGACCATCGCTGAAGCACGAAAAGCGATCGCGGCGTACCGGTTCAATGATTACGCCAACATTCTGTACCAATTCACCTGGCATGAGTTCTGTGACTGGTACATCGAGATGAGCAAGCTATCCCTGAATGGAACTATTGGCTCAGATCCCAAGCAAAGTCAGCGGTTGTTGGTAGAGATCTTAGAGCAAATCTTGTTGTTGCTTCATCCGATCATGCCGTTCGTCACTGAAGAAATCTGGCAGGTGTTAGAAGGACCCCAACGAACAGGCCCTGGTAAGAGCGTGATGTTGGAGTCTTATCCTCGCCTTGAGACAGGTTGGATCGATGAAGAAATCGAGAAGAAGATGGAGTTTCTAATGAATATTATTCGCGCGATTAGAAATCTGCGCACTGAAGTGAACTGTCCGCCGGGCAAGGAGGTGAAGGTGATCTTCCATGGGCCCGATCACGATTTATCGTTTCTGCGTGGGCAGGCGCCCTACCTCCGAACGCTGGCCCGCGTCGGATCAGTTGAGTATCTGACTTCCCGCGAGCGGCCAAAGGGCGCGGCGACGGCAGTTGTCGGCTCGGTCGAGATCTACCTCCCTCTTGGTGATATGATCAACTTGCATGAAGAACGCACCCGGCTGACTAAGGAAACCAGCAAAGTGGAGGAAGAGCTTTCGCGGATCCAAAAGAAACTCTCCAACCCTGAATTTCTATCTAAAGCTAAGGAAGAAGTGATTCAGAAAGAGCGGGAAAAATCGACGCAGCACGAAGAAAAGCTTCGTGCCCTCAACCTGAGCCTGGAACGGCTGCGGGAAATTGAGTAAGGAAGGAACTAGGTATCATGGATATCCTCGTCAGTCCCCAGATCGAGCGATTGATTCGTGACTCGTTGGATGAAGACATCGGCGCCGGCGATTTAGCGACCATGGCGACTATTTCCGCGGAGTGTCAGGGCAAGGGGCTGTTCCGCGCCAAGAAAGATGGCGTTGTGGCGGGATTGGTGCTCTTGGATCGAATTTTCTATTTTATCGATCCGAAAGTGGAGGTGCGTCTTCTGACCAAGGATGGCAGCCCAGTGAAGAACGGTAAGGTTGTGGCGGAAGCGGAAGGTCCCGTTCGCGCGTTGTTGCTTGCCGAACGGACAGCTTTGAACTTCCTCCAGCGTTTATCGGGAACGGCGACGCTAACGCGAAAATATGTCGATGCGGTTAAAGATCTTCCCTGCAAGGTTTTGGATACGAGAAAAACGACACCCGGACTTCGGACGTTGGAGAAGTACGCCGTGCGCATGGGGGGTGGAACGAACCACCGCATCGGCTTATACGATGCCGCTCTGGTGAAGGACAACCATATCGAGGCGACAGGGTCGATTGCGGAGGCGGTCAAGGCAGTGAGACGTCATGCTCCATTCATGGCCAAAATCGAAGTCGAAGCTGGAAATCTCAAACAGGTTCAAGAAGCGATCGATGCCGGGGCCGATGTGATCATGCTCGACAACATGACGATAGCGCAAATGGCGGAGGCGGTTCGATTAGTGAACAAACGCGCTTGGGTCGAGGCTTCAGGCGGCATCACACTAGAGACCATTCGCCAGGTGGCCGAGACGGGCGTCGACTTCATCTCTTCGGGTGCGCTGACCCATTCGGCGCCGGTGGTTGATTTCAATATGAAGATTACGATGAATGCGCGTTCTTGAACCGGACAATAGACAGGGGACTGCGCGGATAAACGGACCGCTCCAACTTCAGCAAGTCCGGGACGGTTTAGCTACCCGACGTCTTGGAACGAATCTCCACTACTTTGCGGAAATCGACTCCACCAATGCTTACGCTCGACGGCTTGCCGAACAGGGAGCGGGCGAGGGCGCGGTTATCATTGCCGAAGCCCAAACTCGCGGTCGCGGCCGCTTAGGTAGAAGCTGGGTATCTCCGCCTTTCGTCAACCTGTACTTTTCCGTCATACTCCGGCCGCGGCTGCCGCCGGTCCATGCTCCGCAGCTTACCTTGATGGCTGCTGTAGCCCTGGCTGACACCATTGCCTCATTTATCGGTACCCCTCCCGCGATTAAATGGCCGAACGATATTTTAGTTGGGGGTAAAAAACTAGCGGGAGTCTTGACCGAATCGTCTTGTGATGCCGAACGGATTGAATTCGTGATTCTTGGCATTGGGGTCAACCTGAATTATCCGGTTGCACTGATGCCTGAGGTTATTCGCGAACGTGCGACGTCTATTGTAACTCTCACCAAAAACAACATCAGCCGGGAGGCGTTTGTGCGGCGATTGATTCAGGACCTCGACAGGTGCTATGGAGAACTCGAAGAGGTGGGTTTTGATTCCCTTGCGCTGCGCTGGGAAGCCTTTTTTGGGCTGCGTGGCAAAGGGGTTCGAGTCGAAATGACGGACCACATCATGATCGGGACAGCCAAAGGAATAGATCGAGACGGCGCCCTTATTGTAGAGGACGACCGAGGAGAGCGTCAGCGGATTGTTGCTGGCGACGTGTTTCCGTTGGAAGATTGAAATCAAGAATATGCTTCTGGCGATCGATATCGGCAATACCAACATCGTTCTTGGTCTCTACCAGGGCAAAAAGCTGGTCACCCACTGGCGTCTTCGGACCGAAGCGGAACGGACGGCTGACGAATACGGCGTGATCATTTCACAGCTCATCTCCTCAAAGGGGTTCAGGTGCAATCAGATTCATTCTATAGTCGCCTCGTGCGTCGTCCCGCCGATGGTCAGCGTTACCCAAGAACTGGCCACCAAGTTTTTCGAGCTCGAACCTCTCATGGTCGGTCCCGGGATTAAGACGGGGATGCCCATTTTATACGATAGTCCCAAGGACGTAGGCGCCGATCGCATTGTCAACGGCATTGCGGCCTATGAGAAATATCGCGACGCCTGTATCGTGGTGGATTTCGGCACGGCGACGACGGTGGATTTCATATCGAAAAAGGGCGAATACATCGGCGGGGCTATCGCGCCGGGCTTGTTGATTTCTTTGGAAGCTTTATTCCAACGCGCTTCGAAACTGCCGCGAATCGAGATTGTCAAACCAAAGGAAGTGGTGGGAAAAAATACCGTTAACTCCATCCAAGCGGGAATCTTTTTCGGCTATGTGGGTCTCGTGGATGGTATTGTTCAGCGTATCCAGAAAGAGAATGGAGTTCAGGCCAAAGTCGTCGCGACCGGAGGGTTGGCTCCTCTGGTGGCGTCGGAATGTTCCACCATCAGTGAAGTCGACGAATTCCTGACCTTGGAAGGACTGCGGATCATTCATGAAAGGAATTCCTTACAAGAAGTGAAGGCGAGAGCGCACAAATAAGCGGAGGAGGGATCCTATAGTTATGGCTACAGCGGAGCTGGAGAAACTTCGTAACGTCGGCCTTCTGGGTCAAGGCGGCTCAGGAAAAACTTCGTTAGGGGAAGCGATGCTGTTTGCGGCGGGGGTGACCCAACGGCTGGGGAAGGTTCAAGAGGGGACGTCGGTATTAGATCATGAGCCGGAAGAAATCAAACACTACGTGTCGATCTCGACGGCGTTTCATACGCTGGCATGGAAGAGACACCCGTTTCAGTTGATCGATACGCCGGGTTACGCCGCTTTCCTGGCGGATTCAATCAATTGCATGCGCGCTTTCGGCGGTGCTGTGTTTGTGCTTAACCCTTCCGTGGGCCTTAGGGTCGAGTCCGAACGATTGTGGGACAGGGCCAATGATAACCGGATCAGCCGGCTTTTCTTCGCAAGCAAGATGGACCATGAGCAAGACAATGTCGCCGAGCGTATCGATTCGATGTTGGAAGGTTTAGAAGTCAAAGGGATTCATCTCCAAATGCCCATCGGTGTCGAGGCGAACTTCAAAGGAGTGGTGGATCTGCTTTCTATGAAAGCGTACCTCTATGAAGGAGACAGTGGAAAGTTTGCCGAAGGGGAGATTCCGGCTGATCTCAAGGGTGCCGCGGAGGAGATGCGCCAAAAACTGATGGAAAGTGTTTCGGAAACTGACGATGAGCTTCTGGAAAAATACTTGGACGGTAAAGAGCTGTCGACGGACGAGCTGAAGAAAGCCATTCGCGAACAAACGCGACAGGGAAAACTCTATCCCGTTCTCTACGGCTCAGCGCTCAAGCAGATCGGCATTCAGCAATTGCTCGACGCTGTCATTGACTATTTGCCGTCACCCTTGGACGAAGACGAAGTAGAAGGCACGAACCCGATAACCGGCGAGGTTGAGAAACGGGCTCAGCAACCAACCGCGCCGTTTTCCGCCTACGTGTTCAAGACGATCATCGATCCGTTTGCGGGAAAGCTCTCCGTCATGCGCGTCGTTTCCGGCAAGATCGCGTCGGATGGCGTCTGCTATGTTCCCAACAAGCAAGTCAAAGAGAAGATCGGCCACATGTTCCGTCTCGAGGGTAAAAAACAGGACATCGTCAAAGAAGCTTCCGCCGGTGATATCGTGGCGGCGGCGAAACTGAAAGATGTCTCTACCGGCGATACCCTTTGTGACGAGAAATCGCCGATCCAGTATGAAGGGCCGGTGCATTTTTCACCGGTTATTTCTTTTGCTCTCGAACCAAAAAGCAAGGCGGATGAAGAGAAGGTGCCCCAGGGTTTGCACAGAATCATGGAAGAAGATCCGACCATCGAGGTTCATCGCGATGAGCAAACGCGGGACTTTATCCTTTCGGGCATGGGGCAGCAGCATGTCGAGATCATCGTCGAAAAGCTGAAGCGCAAATATAGCGCGGAAGTCGTCCTCAAGGCTCCCAAGGTGCCGTATAAAGAAACCATCCGCGCCAGCGCCAGCGCTCAGGGAAGATTAAAAAAGCAAACCGGCGGCCGGGGACAGTACGGCGATACCTGGATCAAGATAGAACCGCTTCCCCATGGCAAGGGTTTTGAGTTTGTTGATGAGATTGTGGGTGGCGCGATTCCACGAAACTATATCCCAGCAGTGGAGAAAGGGATCAAAGAGGCGATGGCCGGAGGGGTTATCGCTGGATATCCGATGGTGGATGTGCGCGTAAGGCTCTACGACGGTTCCTACCACGACGTGGACTCGTCGGACATGGCGTTCAAAATCGCCGGGTCCCTCGGCTTTAAAAGCGCCGTTGAGAAGGCAAAGCCGGTGATTCTCGAACCGATCATGAACATGGAAATAACGGTCCCTGACGAAAGTATGGGCGACGTGATTGGTGATTTGAACAGCCGTCGCGGAAAAGTGGTCGGTATGGATACGAAAGGGCACAATCAAGTTATTAAATCCAAAGTGCCCATGTCGGAAGTCTTAAAGTACGCTCCCGACTTGCGAGCGCTTACCAGCGGGCGGGGAGAATTCCAGATGGAGTTTTCTCACTATGAGGAGTTGCCGCCGCATCTGGCGGAAAAGGTGATTAAGGAGGCGAAAGCAAGACAAGCGGCAGATGGCGAACACAAGGCGTGAGAATTGAGAGTTTTTTATGGAGCAGTCTTTTGATCAATTCAACGCGGCGTTGCTTTACTGTAACCAGTGCCGCAGGGCGATGCCGGTAAGAGAACGCTTGCTTTTGGTGCTGCCGGACGGCGAGTTGTATGATTATACCTGCCAGGGTTGCAATAGCTCCGTCGGTTCCAAAACGGAACGGGTCGGGCTCAAGCCACCAGCGGCTAAACCGAGATTGGGAGGTTGATTGAAATGGCAGTTATTGATTCCGATGCCCACGTTTTAGAAACGGAACGAACCTGGGATTACCTGTTGGAGTCGGAGCGACAATACAAACCTCGGATCGTGGCGACACCCAATGACCCGAGCTCAGGGGGTGAGTCGTGGTTGATCGACAGTGTGTATATTGGGAAGGCGAGAAATGTCGGCCACGAGACTCCTAAAGAAGCTAGGGAGATGGATGATATCAACGCCCGCCTGAAGCACATGGACGAGCTGGACGTCGATGTGCAGGTGCTCTATCCGACGATTTTTTTGCGGCCCTTTACGCGCCGGCCGGAGTTAGAACTGGCGGTCACCCGGAGCTACAACCGCTGGCTCGTCGATATCTGGAAGCGTGCGCCGGAGCGGCTGCGTTGGGTGGCTGTGCTGCCGCTGCTAACGATGGAAAATGCGTTAGAAGAGGCGCGCTTCGCTAAAGAGAACGGCGCTTGCGGCATCTTCATGCGTGGCCTCGAAGGGGACAAACGTCTGAGCGACTCTCATTTTTTTCCTCTTTATGAAGAAGCCGGACGGTTGGATTTACCGGTCTGCGTGCACTCGGCTACGGGAAGCTTCGCGGTGCATGATTTTTTCCTCAACGAATGCGGGTTTTCTAAATTCAAACTCGCGGTGGTGGGCTCGTTCCACGCCCTGATCTTCCACGAGATCCCGGACAAGTTTCCCAAGACTAAGTTCGCTTTCATCGAGGTGAGCTCGCAATGGGTGCCCTATGCGATTCATGATTTTGCCAGACGGTTTGAACGGAGTGGAAAGCAGGTGGACAAGGGAAATGTGCTGCGAAAAAACCGAATCTACGTAGCCTGCCAAACCGATGACGATCTCCCTTACGTGCTAAAATATGCCGGCGAAGATCAGTTGGTTATCGGTACGGATTATGGGCACAACGATACTTCTTCGGAGATCCTAGCGCTGCGCAAGCTCAAAGAAGATGGAGCCGTGCCACCCGAGATCGTTAATAAAATTCTTGACGACAACGCCAGAGCGCTGTATGGCCTTTAATCCATAGTATCTCATAGCTATCCTGCATTATTATGGTCATTGATTTTCAGGCTCATATTTACCCTGAAACGTACCTCGATGAGATGAAACGCATCGATGGCGCGGTGGTTTTGGAAGCGCCCGATCCGCACAGCGGCATGACCTACTTTTACGATAAAAAGCTCGGATGCCGGATCAATACGGCGACCTTCCAGGGGCAGAATATCCAGCACAGATTAGACCATATGGATCAGCTGGCGATCGATATCCATGTGTTGACCATTCCAGCCCCCGGCGCAGACCGTTTTGAAGGCGAGGGCGCTAGTAACCTTGCGCGGATCGCAAACAACGCCGTCGCGGCAATTTGCCGGAAATATCCCAAGCGCTTTATCGGATTCTTCACCTTGCCGACCTGCTCAATCAACGATTCGCTCGATGAGCTGGAGCGAAGTGTGAGCGAGTTGGGACTGAGCGGCTTTGGCTGCTTCGCGAATCTCAACGGCAAACCGCTGGACCGTGAAGAGCTGTTTCCGATCTATGAACGGCTGGCACGATACAAGCTGCCCGTCTATATCCATCCCACCGCTCCTTTATCTACCGAGGCCACAGGGATCGATATCATGCCCACTTTGATCTTCGGCTGGGCTTTTGACAGTACGGTAGCCATGACCCGCTTGGTCTATGGCAGGGTGTTGGAAAGATTTCCGGAGATCAACTTTGTCGTAGCCGACGTGGGCGGAGTGCTGGCGTTCTTCGCCCAAAGGGCGATCAATATCTACAGCGGCCGCACGGAGGAAATCCGGCAGAGATATGGATTGCAGGAAAACCCGCTCGATTCGTTCAGGAGATTTTATGTCGACACCGCAGATCACCCCGCGTCGACGTTAAAGTGTGTGAAAGACTTCTTTGGAGTCGACCGGCTTGTGCTCGGGACGAACTATCCGTACGGGCCTGAAGAAGGCTGCCTGCTGGTCAAAAACAGTTTGAAAGCTATCGAAGGACTGGAGCTAAGCAAAGATGAAAAAGAAAAAATCCTCGGCGGCAACGCCCAGAGGATTCTCGGTTTAGGAGGATTATGAACTTCAATAAATCGGCGCGACCGGTCATCATGGGACGAAACGGAATGGTTTCGGCGGGCCACAGTCTTGGAGCCTTGGCAGGAGTCAGAGTCCTGCAGGAAGGCGGCAACGCCATCGATGCGGCGCTTGCGGCGGCGTTTGTGATGGCGGTGGTGAAGCCCGAAGCGTGCGGGCCGGGCGGGGATCTTTTTGCGCTGGTCTTTATCAAGAAGAACGGCAAGGTCGAGGCGATTAATTCCAGCGGCCCGGCGCCTGCCAGGGCGAGCATCGACTATTTTCGGGAACAGGGACTAAAGAGTGTTCCGACCTCGGGTCCGTTGAGCGTGGCGGTGCCCGGGGCGGTCGACGGTTGGCTCGAACTTCACAGAAAGTATGGCACTAAGGATCTGAGCCGGCTTACGTCTGATGCGATTACTCTCGCCCGTGGCGGGTTCCCGCTCCATTTGGAACTGGCGGAGGCGATTGAGGAGTTGAGCTCTGAGTTTCCCTGGGTTGACCGCTGTTTTCGCCAACCGATCGGGGAGCCCACACCCGGAAAACTTATCGTTCAAAAAGGGCTGGGAGACGTCCTGGCAAAGATTTCACTCAACGGCCGTGATGGATTTTACAGCGGCGAGGTCGCGGAGACTATCTGCCGAACACTGAAAGCCGAGGGCGGCGTGCTAGCGCAAGACGATTTGCAAGGCAATGTAGCACGGTGGCTCGAACCCCTCAGCGCGAGCTATAGGGATTATCTGGTCTTTGAGCAGCCCCCGGTATCTCAGGGATTCATGGTTTTGGAAATGTTGAATATCATCGAGGCGTGGCCGTTCCATACGGGAGAACTGAGTCGCACGGACAGCATTCACTATCAGGTGGGAGCTAAGAAGCTCGCCTTTGAAGATCGCATCCGCCATCTCGAAGACCCCGCGTTCGGCGATCCAAAAATTCCAATGCTTATTTCGAAGGAGTATGCGGCAAAACGACGAGACCTGCTTGCCGACGCGATTCGGCGACCGCAGACGGCTGGCGCCGCGCTGGGAGGGGATACCACCTATCTCTGCGCCACAGATCGCGACGGCAATGCGATTTCGTTGATCCAAAGTATCTTCGCGGCTTTTGGTTCCCGCGTGATCGCTGGGGATACGGGCGTTATCATGAACAATCGGCTTTGCAGCTTCGGGCTTGACCCAAGCAAAGCGAATTCGCTAGAACCGGGCAAACGACCGGCGCACACTCTAAACACCTATATGGTCTTCAAAGGCGGTGAGTTTTTTGCGGTAGGCGGGAGCCCAGGCGCGGATGAGCAGCCGCAAACAAATCTGCAAGTCCTGCATAATATCCTTGACTTGGGTATGGATCCTCAGGCCGCAGTTGAAGAGCCGCGTTGGAGCCACCAGCCGGGCACGCCGCCGCGAGATCAGGCTCCGGAACAGTTACGGATGGAAGGCGGTTTTGATCCGCAGGTTATCGACGATTTGCGTATGCGTGGCCACAAGGTTTCCGTAGTGGATCGCTGGTCCTTCGGCAGCGCCAAGGTGATTATCAAAGACGATAATACTGGAACGTGGATGGCAGGCGCCGATCCCCGACGAGAAGGTTATGCACTCGGGTGGTAGAGTCGCAATAATCATGATCGCGACTTCGAGTCCAACTGGAAACGGCCGCTATCGGTGACCCGCTGGGGAATATCTTATGCACTGGCGCTGCGTGCCATCGGTCAGTCCTTGGAAGCGCAACAAACAAAAGATTTCGATCTTTCTGCTTCGAGACGGCGTAAGAAGCGCAAGCTTATAACCGAGCCCGCTAACTCGATAAGTCAGGGTTTGTGGATCCGCTGTACAATTAGGAGTGGCACTTCGGCTGCGATCAGTTGAACGGGGGAAACAATGGAACGGGTCGGAATGATTGGCGTGGGAGCGATGGGACTGGCGCTTTTGGAACGGCTGAAACTCGCGGGTGTGCAGGCAACGGTTTATGACAGCTATCCGCCAGCCCTTGAAGCTGGGCGCGCACTGGGCTGTGAGATCGTATCGAGCGCAGCCGATGTCGCGAGACGGTCGACGCTTATAGACGTCGTCGTGCGCACGGATGAGGACGTTGTGCAGTGCATGACTGGTCGTGATGGGGTCTTAGCGGGAGCGGCCTCCGGAACGCTGGTTCTCCTTCACAGTAGTATCCTGCCGCAGACCGTCCGGCAAATAGAAGCAGCGGCGCAAGCGAAAGCGGTATTGGCTATCGACGCATGCATGACGGGTGTTCCTGCTACGGTGCGGGCGGGCGAATTATGCTTCGTGGTTGGTGGCGCGAAGGATCTCGTCGCCCGTGCGGAACCCCATTTGCTCAAGATGGGCAAGCAGGTATTTCACATGGGGCCCATAGGTACAGGTGCCGTCGCCAAACTGATCAAGAATATGGTCAGCGGCTCTGAGACGCTCATCGTCCACGAAGCGATTCAGATCGGATTGGCCGGTGGCATACCCTATCCTCAAGCGCTGGAAATGATGCGCCGGACCGGTCATGACAGCGTGTTGAATCGTTGGCAAAGAACTTTCGATCCGTCCGGAGAGAATCCGCTGCCCAAAAGTGGCCGAAACGTAATGAACAAGGACATTCCGCTGGTTTGTGATCTTGCGAAACTCTACGGTCTTGATGTTCCGATCACGGAGCAGCTTGGGAAAGCCGCCGCGCGGATCGTCAAGGCAAACGAGTCGAAGTGATCTCTAAGATTCTAGTGTCCCTTCAGACGTGGAAAGCCGCTTACCTCCAGACAAGAAGAAGTATTGTCATGCCCGCGAAAGCGGGCATCGAGGAGGATCGCACGGATCAAGTATGCAAAGACGGAAGGGAGCTGGTGAGTCTGGGCTCTATCCCGCTGCATGCTAACTCGGTTCACCAGGTAGCGAAATGAAATTCAGTCTCTTTACTGAAATTCAATGTCCAGCGGGTTCCTCACCGCAAAGTCGGCTGGGCGAATTCCTCGATCAAGCAGAGCTGGCCGACGGTCTCGGCTTCCACGGCTTTTGGATCGCAGAGATCCACTGCCAACCAAAATTTTCGCTTCTTTCTGCCCCTTACGTAGTGCTCGGGGCCACCGCGCAAAGAACGCGGCAACTACGACTCGGAGTCGCTGTCAATACATTACCGGTTCACCACCCGGTGCACCTTGCGGAACAGGCGGCGATGCTCGATCTGCTGAGCCACGGGCGTATGGATTTTGCTGCCGGCGGCGGTCATCCTCACAGCCGCGTCTATGAATGTTTTGACGTCGATCACAAGCAGACCCATGAAGTCATGGAGGAAAGCCTCACGATTATCCGTAAGGCATGGACGGAAGAAACTCTTACCTTTGAAGGCAAGTTCTTTCAGATTCCCGAAGTCGTCGTGAATCCCAAACCGGTGCAGCACCCTCTGCCGCCATTTTATATGGCGACGAGTTCTTTGGAGGGCGTGGAAGTCGGCGCCCGCCTTGGCGTCAATTTACTACTTCCCATCCACACTCGAACGCCTGCGCAGGTGAGGGAGTTCGCCGACGTTTATTGGATGGGATTGCAAAAGCACGGATATGATCGAAATGAAAAAGAGTTGGGCTTGCTA
>Ga0209842_1000176_pt1 | contig 11548 bp, 21 predicted proteins | sample GWRWS3_10_20_FD_187220 | JGI IMG/M metagenome (GOLD analysis project Ga0209842, IMG submission 187220) | Riverbed sediment microbial communities from areas with vegetation nearby in Columbia River, Washington, USA - GW-RW S3_10_20 (SPAdes)... | ecosystem: Environmental > Aquatic > Freshwater >...
ATGATGAGCGCTGTCGACAAGGCGCCCTGCCGGCCGAGCTCGAGCGTACCGACCAGAGCATGCGGCAACTGCGCGACGATCCCGGCGAAGATGATGAGCGAGATGCCGTTGCCGACGCCGCGCGCCGTGATTTGCTCGCCGAGCCACATCAGGAACACGGTGCCGCCGACCAGCGTGATGACGGTGGTGATGCGGAAGAACCAACCCGGATCGACCACCACATTACCCGCACCTTCGAGCCCGACGGCGATGCCATAGCCCTGTAGCGCGGCAAGGAACACCGTGCCGTAGCGGGTATATTGGTTGATCTGCCGCCTGCCCTGCTCGCCTTCCTTCTTGAGCTGCTCGAGATGCGGCGAGACGGTGGTGAGCAGCTGAATGATGATCGATGCCGAGATATATGGCATGATGTTGAGGGCGAAGATCGCCATGCGCCCGATGGCGCCGCCCGAGAGCATGTTGAACATGCCGAGAATGCCGGATTGCTGCTGCCGGAACACGTCGGCAAGCGCCTCGGGATTGATGCCGGGGATCGGGATGTAGGTGCCGAGCCGATAGATCAGGAGCGCCCCGAGTGTGAACCAGATGCGCTTCTTCAGTTCGTCGGCCTTGGCGAAGGCTGCGAAGTTGAGGTTGGAGACGAGCTGTTCTGCGGCGGAGACCATGAAGCGCTCTCTTCTCTTATCGAGGATCGTCAAGAAGCGGCGTCAGGCCGCCTCACGTCACTCGGACTTGTCCTTCTTGGCCGGCTTGTCCTTCGACTCTGCCTTCGCCTTCTTGGGCGCCTCGGCGTCTGCCTCGGGCTTTGCCTTGGCGGCTTTCGGCGCCTCGCCTTGGGCCTCAGGCGACCCGCCCTCGGCCTCTGGCGCCTCGGCCTTTGCCTTCTTGCCGCCCTTGGGCGCCGCTTTGGCGGCGCGTTTCGCGGCCGTCTTATCGGCCTTGATCTTGTCAGCGGCGGGGGCCTCCCGGCCGGTGATGGATTTCAAGGTGACCGTGCCGCCTTTGGCCTCCACGGCCTTGATCGCGCTGGCAGAGGCGCCGGTGACCTCGAAGGCGAGCTTCCCCTTGATCTCGCCCTGGCCAAGCAGACGCACGCCGTCCTTGGCGCGCCGGATCAGACCCGCTTCCTTCAGCGCCTCGACGGTGATCGGCTTCTTGCCATCGAGGCGGCCGGAATCGACGGCCTCTTGAATGCGGCCGAGATTGAGCTCGTTATATTTCTTGGCGAAGATGTTGCTGAAGCCGCGCTTGGGCAGGCGCCGGTGGAGCGGCATCTGTCCGCCTTCGAAGCCTTTGATGGCCACGCCTGAGCGAGCCTTCTGGCCCTTGACGCCGCGCCCGGAGGTCTTGCCCAGGCCTGAGCCGGGGCCCCGGCCGAGCCGCTTCTTGGCCTTCGTGGCGCCTGGCCGGTCGGTCAACTCATTCAGTCGCATGACGTTTCTTCCTTAGGGCTTCTTCTTAGGGCTGGGCTCTTCATCGACGATGCGCACGAGATGGCTGATCTTGGCCACCATGCCGCGCACCTGCGGGCTGTCGATGAGCGTCCGCCGCTTGTGCATCTTGTTGAGGCCGAGCCCGATCAAGGTCGCGCGCTGGATAGCGGGGCGCCTGATCGGGCTCCCGATCTGCTCCACCACGATCGTCTTCTTCTTGCCTGTGTCGGCCATCTCTTGAACCTTGCTCTCGCGCCTTAGGCTTCGGCTGGTCCGGCGCTATCGCCGGCGCCGTCTCTCCGGCGCGAAACGATTTCGCTTACCTTCTTGCCGCGGCGTGCCGCCACGCCGCGCGGGCTATCCTCGTGGCGCAATGCGTCAAAAGTGGCGCGCACCATGTTGTAAGGATTCGAACTTCCCAGCGACTTGGCGACCACGTCCTGAATGCCGAGGGTCTCGAATACGGCGCGCATCGGGCCGCCGGCGATGATGCCGGTGCCGGGAGGCGCCGCCCGGAGCACGACCCGGCCGGCGCCGTGATGGCCGGTCACGTCGTGATGCAGCGTGCGGCCCTCGCGCAACGGAACCTTGACCAGGTTGCGCTTGGCCGCCTCGGTCGCCTTGCGGATGGCTTCCGGCACCTCGCGCGCCTTGCCGTGGCCGAAGCCGACGCGGCCCTTCTGATCGCCGACCACTACGAGCGCGGCGAAGCCGAAGCGTCTGCCGCCCTTGACCACCTTGGCCACGCGATTGATGTGCACGAGCTTGTCGACGAACTCGCTGTCGCGCTCGCGATCATCTCGTTGTTGGCCTCGTCCTTGTTGGCCTCTTGCCACGTCGATTCCTTTCCAGAAGTCCTAGAAGTTCAGCCCTGCCTCGCGGGCAGCGTCTGCGAGCGCCTTGACGCGCCCATGAAAGAGATAGCCGCCGCGATCGAACACGACGTCTTTGACACCCGCTTTCAGCGCCCTCTCGGCGACGAGCTTGCCCACGGCCTGGGCCGCCGCCAGGTCGCTGCCCTTGGGCAGCGCGCCCTTGAGGTCCTTGTCGAGGGTCGAGGCGGCCGCCACGGTCTTGCCCGCCTGGTCGTCGATCACCTGGGCGTAGATATGCTTGGAGGAGCGGAACACCGACAGGCGCGCACGACCGTTCGCCGCCCGCCGGAGCGTGTGACGCACCCGGTTAGACCGCCGCATAAAGCTCTCTTTCAACGCGCCCATCGTGATCGTCCTGCTACTTCTTCTTGCCTTCTTTGCGGAGGATGAACTCGCCCGCATATCTGATGCCCTTGCCCTTATAGGGCTCCGGCGGCCTGAACCGCCTGATCTCGGCTGCGACCTGACCCACCTTCTGCTTGTCGATGCCAGTCACCACGATCTCGGTCGGCTTCGGGCACACGACCTGGATGCCTTGGGGGATGGGATAGGCGATGTCGTGGCTATAGCCAAGCTGCAGCTGCACATTGTGACCCTGCACCGACGCCCGGTAGCCCACGCCGGTCATCTCGAGCTTCTTGGTGAAGCCTTCCGTCACGCCGGCGATGAGGTTGGCGACCATCGTCCGCGACATGCCCCACATGGCGCGCGCCCTTTGCGTGTCCTCGCGCATCGAGATCTCGATCTCGCCGTTGTCGAGCTTCGCAATGATGTCGTCGACGAGCACGTGCTGGAGCTCGCCCTTGGGGCCCTTCACCTTGACCTCCTGGCCATTCACCGCGGCGGTCACGCCGCCCGGAATTGCCACGGGTTTTTTGCCGATGCGCGACATGGGTCAACCTTCGTCCGAACTGGCTCCGTTAGAATATGCTGCACAGAATCTCGCCGCCGACATTCTCGGTCCGCGCGCGGGAATCAGACATGACGCCCTTCGGCGTCGAGAGTATGGCGACGCCGAGGCCGTTGGCGACCGTCGGCAGATCCTTGACCGAGGAGTACACGCGCCGGCCCGGCGTCGACACCCGCTTGATGTCCTTGATCACCGGCTCGCCGTCGAAATATTTTAGCTCGATCTCGAACTCGGATTTGCCGCCGGCGTAGTCGACCCGCGCGTAGCCGCGGATATAGCCCTCCTCGGCCAGCACATCGAGAACGTGCTCTCTGAGCTTGGAAGCAGGCGTCGTCACTTTGGCCTTGTACCGCATCTGCGCGTTACGGATGCGGGCCAGCATATCGCCTAGGGGATCGTTAATGCTCATCGATCGTCCTTACCAGCTCGACTTGATCATGCCAGGGATCAGCCCCTGGCTTCCGAGATCGCGCAGCGCGATGCGCGACATGCGGAGCTTGCGGTAATAGCCGCGGGGGCGCCCCGTGAGATCGCAACGGTTGCGGACGCGCGTCGGCGAGGAGTTGCGCGGCAGCTCGGCAAGCTTGAGCCTTGCGGCGAACCGCTCCTCGGCCGGCAGCGACCGGTCGGCGGCGATGGCTTTGAGCCGCGTCCTCCGCGTCTTGTACTTCTTGGCGAGGCGCTTCCGCTTGTTGTTGCGCTCGATCATGCTCGTCTTTGCCATTCACGTCCTCCTGTCGCGCTAGAAGCGGCTCGCTCTAGCTGCGAAACGGAAAATTCAAACCCGCGAGCAACGCGCGCGCCTCGTCGTCGGTCGACGCCGTCGTGCACACGATGATGTCCATGCCGAGCACATCCTCGACCTTGTCGTAATCGATCTCGGGGAAGACGATGTGCTCCTTCAGCCCGAGCGAGTAATTGCCCCGGCCATCGAAACTTTTCGGGTTGAGCCCGCGGAAGTCGCGGACCCGCGGCAAGGCGATGTTCACCAGCCGGTCGATGAACTCGTACATGCGGTTCTTGCGCAAGGTGACCTTGGCGCCGATGGGCATGCCCTCGCGCAGCTTGAACGTGGCGATCGACTTCCGCGCCTTCGTGATCACGGGCTTTTGCCCCGCGATCAGGCCAAGGTCGGCGGCGGCCGCCTGTACCTTCTTGGAATCGTTGATGCCCTCGCCCACGCCCATGTTCAGGACCACCTTGTCGAGCCGGGGCACCTGCATCTTGTTGGCGTAGCCGAACTCTTTGACGAGCGCGTCCCTGAGCACGTCGTTATAGTGCTGCTTGAGACGGGGCATATAGGCCTTCTCAGCCATCGATGACCTCTCCCGAGCGCCTGGCAAAGCGGACCTTGCGCCCGTCCTTCAGAAATTTGTACCCGACGCGCGTCGGAGACCCGTCCTTGGGGTCCTCGAGCGCGAGATTGGAGATGTGGATCGCGGCCTCCTTGGAGATGATGCCGCCGTCCTGCGCGGCGGTCTGCCGCTGATGCCGCCGCACCATGGCCACGCCCTTGACGATGGCGCGGTTCTCCTCAGGCATCACCTTGAGCACCTCGCCTTTCTTGCCCTTGTCCTTGCCGGTGATGACCACGACGTGGTCGCCCTTCTTGATCTTGAGCTTCGGCATCTAGAGGACCTCCGGCGCGAGCGACACGATCTTCATGTGCTTCTTGGCTCTGAGCTCGCGGGTCACGGGGCCGAAAATGCGGGTGCCGATCGGCTCGCCTTGCGGATTGACCAAGACCGCCGCATTGCGATCGAAACGGATGATCGAGCCGTCGGGCCGGCGCACGCCCTTGGCCGTGCGCACCACCACGGCCTTCATCACCTGGCCCTTCTTCACGCGGCCGCGCGGGATCGCCTCCTTGACCGACACCACGATGGTGTCGCCGATCGAGGCATATTTCCGCTTCGAACCGCCGAGCACCTTGATGCACTGGACACGGCGAGCGCCGGAATTATCGGCGACGTCGAGATTGGTCTGCATTTGGATCATGGCATCGCGCCTTTAACTCTCAACCCGCCGTCAACTCGCCGCCCGCTCGCGCGGCAGCACCGTCCACCGTTTCTGCTTGGAAATCGGAGGGCATTCCTCGATCCACACCATCTCGCCCACTTTGAACTCGTTCTTCTCGTCATGGGCCTGATAGTTCTTGCTGCGCCGCACGGTCTTTTGCAGCAAAGGATGGGTGAAGCGCCGCTCGACGCGGACCACCACGGTCTTCTCGTTCTTGTCGCTCACCACGACCCCTTGCAGAACTCGTTTCGGCATCGTTTCGTCCTAACCTTTTGCCTTCGCCTTGGCTCTGGCCTTGGCCGCCTTCGGCGTTGTCTTCGTCGTCTTCGGCTTGGCAGCCGCCTTGGCCTTCGTCTTGGCCGCGGGCTTCGCCTTCGGCTCTGCCGGAGCCTTGATCTTCACCGCGCCCTCGGGCTGCGGCTGCTGCCGCGCAATCGTCTTGATGCGCGCTACGTCGCGCCTGATCTGTCTCACCCGGGCCGTGTTCTCGAGTTGGCCTGACGCCGCCTGGAAGCGCAGATTGAACTGCTCCTTCTTCAGCTTGATCAGCTCGTCGTCGAGTTGATCTGGCGTCATGCCGCGGACTTGATGGGCCTTCATGACTTGCCCTCGATGCGCGCGACCACGCGCGTCTTGATGGGGAGCTTGGCGGCGGCAAGCCTCAGCGATTCGCGCGCCACTGACTCGGTTACGCCGTCGATCTCGAACATGATGCGCCCGGGCTTCACCCGCGCCACCCACAGTTCTGGCGTGCCCTTGCCCTTGCCCATGCGTACCTCGGTCGGCTTCTTCGACACCGGCACGTCGGGGAAGAGCCTGATCCATACTCTCCCGGCGCGCTTCATCTGCCGCGTCATGGCGCGGCGCGCGGCCTCGATCTGCCGCGCCGTGATGCGGGCAGGCTCCTGGGCTTTCAGCCCGAAGGTGCCGAAATTGAGCGTGACCGCGCTCGAAGCGGCGCCCTTGATGCGCCCCTTATGAGCCTTGCGGTATTTCGTACGCTTCGGTTGCAGCATGACTTAAGCCTTGTCTTTCGCTCTTAACCTTGCGCCGGGGCGGGTTCGCGGCGCCCGGTGGAGCGCCCGCCTTCCTGCGCCTCGAGCGCCTTGGTCTCTTGGGCCATGGGATCGTGCTCCATGATCTCGCCCTTGAAGATCCACACCTTCACGCCGATGATCCCATAGGCGGTGCGGCCAAGCGCCGTGCCGTAATCGATATTGGCGCGCAGCGTGTGCAACGGCACCCGCCCCTCGCGATACCATTCCATGCGCGCGATCTCGGCCCCGCCGAGCCGGCCGCCGCAATTGATGCGGATGCCGAGCGCGCCCATGCGCATTGCCGACTGCACGGCGCGCTTCATGGCGCGGCGGAAGGCAACCCGGCGCTCGAGCTGCTGCGCGATCCCCTCGGCCACCAGCGTGGCGTCGACCTCGGGCTTGCGCACCTCGAGGATGTTGAGATGCACCTCAGAGTCCGTCATGCTCGCGAGCTCGCGCCTCAGCTTCTCGATATCGGCGCCCTTCTTGCCGATGAGAATGCCCGGCCGCGCGGTATGCACCGTCACGCGGCATTTCTTGTGCGGGCGCTCGATGACCACCTTGGAGATGCCGGCCTGCTTGCGCGAGGTAAGGATGTGCTCGCGCATCTTCAAGTCTTCGTGGAGCAGGCGCGCATATTCGCCGCGTGAGGCGAACCAGCGCGAATCCCAGGTGCGGTTGACGCCGAGCCTAAGCCCGATCGGGTTGACCTTCTGTCCCATTAAGCGGGCTCCTCGACTTGGCGCAGGATGACGGTGATCTGCGCGAACGGTTTCTCAATGCGGCCGGCGCGGCCACGGGCGCGGGCGCGGACCCGCTTCAATACTAGGTTCTTGCCGACATAGGCCTCGGCCACGACCAGCGCGTCGACGTCGAGGTCATGATTGTTCTCGGCATTGGCGATGGCCGATTCGAGCGTCTTCTTCACGTCCTTGGCGACACGCTTGCGCGAGAAGGTGAGATCGGCGAGCGCGCGATCGACCTTCTTGCCCCGGATCAGCTGGGCAAGCAGGTTGAGCTTTTGCGGGCTCACGCGCATGAGCCGCGTGACGGCCCTCGCCTCGTTCTCTTTCAGCGTCCGTTCGCGCTGCGGCTTGCCCATTACGGTGCCTTCACTCTCTTCGCCTTGCGATCCGCGGCGTGGCCGTAGAAGGTCCGCGTCGGCGCAAACTCTCCGAACTTGTGGCCGATCATGTCCTCGGTGACGAGCACCGGGATGTGCTTCTGGCCGTTATGCACTCCGAAGGTGAGCCCGACGAATTGCGGCAGGATGGTCGAGCGGCGCGACCAGATCTTGATCACGGCGTTCGACGCGCTGCCGCGCGCCTTCTCCGCCTTCTTGAGCATATAGCCGTCGACGAACGGGCCTTTCCAGATCGAGCGTCCCACGTGAACTATCCCTTCTTCTTCTGGTGGCGGCTGCGCACGATGAACTTGTCGCTTGCCTTATTGGAGCGCGTCTTCTTGCCCTTGGTCGACTTGCCCCACGGCGTCACCGGGTGGCGGCCGCCGGAGGTGCGGCCCTCGCCGCCGCCGTGCGGATGATCGACCGGGTTCATCGCCACGCCGCGCACCACGGGCTTCCGCCCCTTCCAGCGCATGCGCCCGGCCTTGCCGATCGAGACGTTCGAATTGTCGGGATTGGAGACGGCGCCCACGGTCGCCATGCATTCTGCCGGCACCATGCGCGTCTCACCGGAATTCAGTCTCAGAATCGCGTAACCCGCATCGCGGCCGACCAGCTGCACATAGGTCCCGGCGGCGCGCGCGATCTGCCCGCCTTTGCCCTGCTTCATCTCGACATTGTGGATGATGGTGCCGATCGGCATGTTGGCGAGCGGCATGGCGTTGCCGGGCTTCACGTCGGCCTTCGTATCGGAAATGACGGTGTCGCCGGGCGCGAGCCGCTGCGGCGCGAGGATGTAAGCGAACTCTCCGTCCTCATATTTGATGAGCGCGATGAAGGCCGTGCGGTTGGGATCGTATTCGAGCCGCTCGACAGTCGCCGGCACGCCGAGCTTGCCACGCTTGAAGTCCACCTTGCGATAGGTGCGCTTGTGGCCGCCGCCGCGGTGCCACATCGACACGCGGCCTTGATTGTTGCGTCCGCCGGACTTGGTGAGTCCCTCGGTGAGCGCCTTTACTGGCTTGCCCTTCCACAAATGGCTGTGATCGACGAGCACGAGCTGCCGCTGGCTTGGCGTGGTCGGTTTGAAGGTCTTGAGTGCCATGGCCTCGTCAGATCCTCGTCGTCACGTCGATCTTGTCGCCTTCGGCGAGCTTGACGATCGCTTTCTTCACGTCCTGCTGCCGGCCCTTGATGCCCTTGAAGTGCTTGGTCTTGCCCTTGCGGGTGAGCGTGTTGACCGACAGCACCTTGACCCCAAACAGCTTCTCGATGGCCGCCTTGATCTCGGGCTTGGTCGCATCGCGTCGCACCTTGAAAATCACCTGATTGAATTCCGAGGCCGCGCTCGACTTCTCGGTGATGACCGGCGAAAGGATCACGTCATATGCGGTGGTTGCGCTCATTTGAACCGCGCCTCCAATGCCTCGATCGCGGCCTTCGTCAGCACGAGCTTCTCATGCCGCAGGATGTCGTAGACGTTGATGCCCTGCACCGGGAGGACGTCGACGTGAGGCAGGTTGCGCGCGGCCTTGGCGAACGCCTCTTGCACCGTGGCACCGTCGATGATCAGCACCGAGCCGAAACCGAGCTTAGCGAAGCGGGACTTGAGCTCCTTGGTCTTGGCCTCTTTCAGCTCGCATTTGTCGATCACGACCAGCGTCTCGGACTTGGCCTTGGCCGACAGCGCATGCTTGAGCGCAAGCGCGCGGACCTTTTTCGGCAGGTCGATGGCGTGGCTTCTGGGCTTGGGCCCGAACGCCTTGCCGCCGCCCCTGAAGATCGGCGCCTTCTTGCTGCCGTGGCGAGCGCGCCCCGTACCCTTCTGGCGATAAAGCTTGGCGGTCGTCGCGTTGACCTCTGAGCGATCCTTGACGTGAGCCGTGCCGCTCCGCCGCTTGGCGAGCTGGTAGCGCACCATGCGCTGCAAGATGTCGGGACGGGGCTCAAGCCCGAACAATTCGTCGGGAAGTTCGACCGTGCCCGCCTTCTTGGCGTCGAGAGTGGTGACGTCGGCCTTCATTATTCTTGGCTCCCACCCTCTTGTGGCTCGGCCTCGGCGCTTGCCGCCTGCTCGGGCTTGGCTTTCTTTGCTTGCTTCGGCTGATCGCCGGGCGCTTTGCGGAAGGCGCCGGGCTTCGGCGCGGCCTCAGGCAATGTGCGCTTGACCGCGTCGCGCAGGAGTACCCAGCCGCCTTTGGCGCCGGGCACCGCGCCGCGGATCATGATCAGCCCGCGCTCGGGATCGGTCTTCACCACGCGCAAATTCTGGGTGGTGACATTCACGTCGCCCATATGGCCGGCCATCTTCTTGCCTTTGAACACCTTGCCGGGGTCCTGGCGCTGGCCGGTCGAACCGTGGCTGCGATGGCTGACCGAGACGCCGTGACTCGCGCGCAAGCCGTGGAAACCGTGGCGCTTCATGGCGCCGGCAAAGCCCTTGCCGATGGAAGTGCCCGAGACGTCGACATACTGCCCTTCGACGAAATGGTCGGCGGTGATCTCCGCGCCCACCTCGATCAGATTGTCGGGGCTCACGCGGAACTCGGCGAGCTTCCGCTTGGGCTCGACATTGGCCACGGCGAAATGCCCCCGCGCGGCGCGGGTGAGGCGCTTCACCTTGGGCCGTCCGGCGCCGAGCTGGAGCGCGGTGTAGCCATTCTTCTCCGAGGTGCGGTGGCCCACGACTTGGCAATGCTCGAGCCGCAGCACCGTCACCGGGATGTGCTCCCCGGCATCGGTGAAGATTCTGGTCATGCCGACCTTTTGCGCGATGACACCTGATCGCATTGGTCTCTAATCCTTGCCTCGTCCCGCGCGCTCTAGAGCTTGATCTCGACGTCGACGCCGGCCGCGAGGTCGAGCTTCATCAGCGCATCGACCGTCTGCGGCGTCGGATCGACGATGTCGAGCAGCCGCTTATGGGTGCGCATCTCGAACTGCTCGCGGCTCTTCTTGTCGATATGCGGCGAGCGGTTCACGGTGAACTTCTCGATGCGGGTCGGCAGCGGGATGGGCCCGCGCACCTCCGCACCCGTGCGTTTCGCCGTGTTGACGATCTCCTTGGTCGACGCATCGAGGATGCGATGGTCGAAGGCTTTGAGCCTGATTCTTATGTTCTGACTTTGCATCTCGATGGCCTCAAAATTGAGGAGCGCGCCTGAGGGGCGCGCTCCTTGCTTCCTTACTCGATGATCGACGCCACGACGCCGGCACCCACGGTGCGGCCGCCTTCGCGAATGGCGAAACGGAGTTTCTCCTCCATGGCGATCGGCACGATCAGCTCGACCGTCATGGCGATGTTGTCGCCCGGCATCACCATCTCCGTGCCTTCCGGCAGATGCACGACACCGGTCACGTCGGTGGTGCGGAAGTAGAACTGGGGACGGTAATTGCCGAAGAACGGCGTGTGGCGGCCGCCCTCCTCCTTGGTGAGGATATAGGCCTCGGCCTTGAACTTGGTGTGCGGCGTGATCGATCCGGGTTTCGCCAGCACCTGGCCGCGCTCGACGCCTTCGCGGTCCACGCCGCGCAATAGGCAGCCGACATTGTCGCCCGCCTCGCCCTGGTCGAGCAGCTTGCGGAACATCTCGACGCCGGTGACCACGGTCTTGCTGGTGGGCTTGATACCGACGATCTCCACCTCCTCGCCGACCTTGATAATGCCGCGCTCGATGCGGCCAGTGACCACGGTGCCACGGCCTGAGATCGAGAACACGTCCTCGATCGGCATGAGGAACGGCTTGTCCTTCGGACGGTCGGGCTGCGGGATGTAATCGTCGACCGCCTTCATCAGCTCGGTGATCGAGTTCTTGCCGACCGCATCGTCCTTGCCCTCGAGCGCGGCCAGCGCCGAGCCCTTGACGATCGGGATTTCGTCGCCGGGGAACTCGTATTTGGAGAGGAGCTCGCGCACCTCCAGCTCGACCAGGTCGAGCAGCTCCGGATCGTCGACCATGTCGGTCTTGTTGAGATAGACGACGAGCGCCGGCACGCCAACCTGGCGAGCCAACAAAATATGCTCGCGGGTCTGCGGCATCGGCCCGTCGGCCGCCGACACCACGAGGATGGCGCCATCCATCTGGGCGGCGCCCGTGATCATGTTCTTCACGTAGTCGGCATGGCCCGGACAGTCGACATGGGCATAG
>Ga0209842_1000177_pt1 | contig 11540 bp, 10 predicted proteins | sample GWRWS3_10_20_FD_187220 | JGI IMG/M metagenome (GOLD analysis project Ga0209842, IMG submission 187220) | Riverbed sediment microbial communities from areas with vegetation nearby in Columbia River, Washington, USA - GW-RW S3_10_20 (SPAdes)... | ecosystem: Environmental > Aquatic > Freshwater >...
TCGCACTACTTGATCGGCGTTGGCATGGTTTTCCTCCCAATGAGGGACGCCAGCTAAAACTGAACGCGCGGCGGCTCCGCAATTGAGGCGACATCGGCGACCTCGAAGAACTCGCGTTCGGTAAAACCGAGACCCCGCGCAAAAACATTGTTGGGGAATACCTTGATTTTGGTATTGAGCTCACGCACACCGCCGTTGTAGAACCGGCGGGCGGCCTGCACCTTGTCTTCAGTGTCGACAAGCTCTGCCTGCAGCTGGAGAAAGTTCTGACTAGCCTGCAGCTGCGGATAAGCTTCGGCGACTGCGAAGATGCTCTTGAGCGCCCCCTGCATGTGGTTCTCAGCAACAGAAGCCTCAGCGGGTCCCTGCGCCGAAAGCGTTTCAGCTCGCGCCTTCGTAACACTCTCAAAGACGCCCTTCTCATGGGTTGCGTACCCTTTTACCGTTTCGATCAGGTTGGGGATGAGGTCAACCCGGCGCTTGAGCTGAACAGTAATATCACTCCACGCTTCTTCGACGCGAACGTTAAGAGTGACAAGAGAATTGTAGGTTGACCAAAGGTAGATGCCAATAATGACAACGAGGGCGACCACAACGATGAGGGAGATAAGCCATGCTTCCATTTGGCCAGTATAGCTTCCGCGCCATGACACTCACCGATGTTCGGGCAAGCTCCCAGGCACCTCCAAGCACTGCGCCACGCGGGCCCTCACGCTAGCGAGCGGTGGCCGCCGACAAGCGCCAACGGCCACCACCCTGTTGGTCAACAGCTGGACTTATAGATGTATTCCCTGCCATCAGTGTCGACGTTATCCTTGGTAATGCTCTTGAAGGTCGTCTGGATATTCTTATTGACGGACCGCCCGTTGAGCGCATTCAGCGCTTGCTCCGCCCCCATTGAACCGATCATTGCAGGCTGCTGCGCAATGAGCGCCTGGACGATGCCATCCTGTAGTTGCTTAACCTGTTTGGGACCAGCGTCGAAGCCAACGACCTTGACCTGGCCCTCTTTGCCAGCCTGACGCACTCCCGTTGCGGTTCCCTCGGCGGCGTAAATGTTCGTCGCAAAGACCCCGACAATGTCGGGATCTTTCTGCAGGGCCGAGGTGACCAGCTGTGCCGCTTTAGCCAGGTCGTTGTCGTTGTATTGGACGCCGATGTACTGGAATTTAGAATCCGCTTTGGCTGCGTCTTCAAAACCCTTAACACGCTGATCAAGCGTCGAAATACCCGGCTTCTGGCTGATGACGAGAATCTTGCCGCCGTTTGGGTTAAGGGACTGGAGCGCCTTGAACGCCTCGGTTCCGCCACCCACATTGTCGGAAGCGATTTGCGATACCGCGAACGACGGGTCATTGACCGTCGTATCGACGAGCACAATCTTGATGCCCGTTGCTGCTGCCGCTTTCAAAGGCGCCTCCATCGCCGACACGTCCGCAGGGGCGACCAGAATAGCGTCTGGCTGGCCTGCCACAACCGAGTCAACAAGGGGTCGTTGAACCGCCGGATCGGATTTTTCCGGCCCCTGGATGTTGACCGTGGCACCAACTTCTTTCGCCTTGGCAACGATTCCACACCCCATAGTGATGTAGAACTCATCGCCCGCGACGCCCGGAATGAACGCGAGTTTGCTGCCTTTTGCAGTGGTTGTATTCGTTCCCGAGCCTCCGGTACACCCACCGAGCGCGAGGGCGGCGACGCTGAGCGCCGCAATAGCTGTGATTTGAACGGATCTACTCTTCATTGGCACTGCTCCTTGTCGTGTGTACTGAGCTACCTAGTGTCGGGTTCGTTTTCTTCCCCAGACCCAGTGTCCTGAGGAAGAAGTGTGGCCGATTGCCTCGAGCCGCGGCCGCGCGACGAGCTTGATCAACGTAGACGGCAAGAATAAGAACGGCTCCAACAGCGACCTGCTGCCAAAAAGGCTGGATGCCGACAATGACAAACCCGTTTTGCAACACCGCAGGAATGAACAAGCCAACAACCGTGCCAAGAATCGTTCCGACGCCGCCAAAAAGTGAGGTGCCCCCAATGACCACAGCGGCGATGACGGCAAGATTGGTTCCCGACTGGCCGCCGATTGCGGTCGTGCCAAATTGCGACAATGAAAGTATCCCAGCGGTGCCAGCCAGGCCACCCGATATCGCATAGACGACAATAAGATGGCCGCCAACCTTGATTCCGACCCGCCTGGCAGCTTCTTCATTCGACCCAATCGCGAAGGTGTGCAAACCGAAACGGGTCGCATGCAACACGATCGAACCCACGACAACAAAACAGGCGGCAACAACCGTCAGCACCGGAACCGTGCCCAAGAAGGACCCGTACGCGACATCGTTTTGCAGAACCTTCGGGGAGTCGCGAATATCAATTCCTCCGGTCAGGATCTGTGCCAAACCCAGCGCCATCCCCAACGTGCCCAGGGTCACGATAAGTGGCGGGATCTTCCCCTTTGCGATGAGAAATCCGTTGAGGACACCCCAGGCAATCCCACTGGCAACAGAAACGAGGATGCCAACCGTGGCCACTCCCCACCCCTCGCCTCCCAGAGCAACCATCGTTTTCGCGGCAACAACACCCGAAAATACAAGTACCGACCCGATCGACAAGTCGATCCCTGCGGTGACAATGACAAAAGTCATTCCGACGGCGAGAACGGCGAGAATTGACGCGTTGACCGAGATTTGACGGATGTTGGCCCAGGTAGCAAATGTCGTGGGCGCCAGAATCGTAAAAATGACGATAATCGCAAGAAGCACCAGAAAAATTTGGAGCGCTTGCTTGGCAAACACCCTGCGAAAAAAACCGGGCCGCACATCGTCATCGAAAGTGATCGGAGTGGAGTCCTTCGTCAGTTCAGCACGATCCTTCGATGGTGTTGTTGAGGTCATCCTGCGCTTCCCACCGATGCCCCAGTCATGGCCCCAACGAGCTCTTCCATTGTTGTCTCCGAATTTGCAAAGGTTTCGACACGTTTACCAAGTCTCAACACTTGGATTCTGTCGGCCACCGCCCTGACATCGGGCATCGAATGGCTGATCAGAACGATGCCGACCCCGCGATCACGCACCCGTCGAATCGTGTCGAGCACATTGCGCGTCTGGCGAACACCCAAAGCAGCAGTGGGTTCATCGAGAAAAATGACGCGGTTAGCCCACGCGACAGCCCGGGCGATGGCGACCGCTTGACGTTGACCGCCCGACATTGTGCCAACCGGAGTGGAGAGACTTTGCACAGTTGCCCCCAGGTCCTCAAACGCAATGCGCGTCTCGCGGCGCATTCGCTTCGCGTCCATGAAACCGAGATGACCGGCAATGCCCTTCCGCATGATTTCTCTCCCGAGAAACATATTTTGGATCGGGTTAAGGTGTGGGGCAAGAGCCAAATCTTGGAAAACCGTCTCAATGCCGAGGCTGCTGGCCTTCTTAGGCGACGAAAACGTGACGGGCTTACCCTCAAAAAAAATCTGCCCGGAATCGAGGGACAGGTTTCCGGAAAGAGCCTTGACAAGGGTGGACTTACCAGCACCATTGTCACCTATGAGCGCCACTACTTCGCCGGCTCGGACATCGAAGTCAACTCCGTCAAGCGCTTTCACCTGACCAAAGCTTCGAGTAAGTCCGACGGCTTCGAGGAGAGCTGTCATGGCCGCAACCCTTCGGAACGGGGCGAAAACGGGGCGAATGCCGACCCTGATTGCGGCGGTCCGCCATGCTGGCACTTCTTCATTAAAGTGGTCCTCGGTCATAAGACGATTACGTGCGCTGAGAAGCTCACGGTTGCTACTAGCCCCAACAACTCAGTACCGAACAACCATAAGCTAATTTGTCCGACATTAGGGGAAAAAGTCACTCGTGTGAGGCATCGGTGGACGAACAGATGTGCTCGTCCGCCGTCTGCCCTCGCAACCTCCCGATCACCGCTGGATCGGGAGAAAGCGTCGGACCACTCGTCGCGTCACGGGACTGCGTATTCCGCGAGGCCGGCGGCGGTGACGGCGAGTTGAGACCGGCAGCATCCTCAGGTGAAACGGGGTCAAGTGTGACCGGTTGATCTGCTTTTATCTTCGCCAGAAGCCGCTTTGCTAATTGCACAGAAGGGATGACCCTATTGATATCGTCAGGATCTGTTGCAGTCGGATACTGCACAAATGCCATCTTCTCCAAGGAGATGTCGTTGAGCGAGGCCGCCATACCCACCATCGTTGACACACTCGCGAGCGACCGCGACAGCTTGACATTTGCAGTGACCGCCTTTGCAAGCTCAATCAGCTGAGGAATGTTCGCGAGTGTTGCACTCTTCTTCATCACTCGGAGAAGAGACGACAAATAAGCCTGTTGCGATGAAATTCTCGACAAGTCACTCTCGTCGCCGACACCGTGTCGGCTGCGCAAAAACGAGAGAGCTCTCTCTCCGGAAATGGTGCTGATTCCGGCCGGAAGATCAAGACCTGAGTACGGGTCAAAGAGCGGCGATTTGACACAGATCGGCACGCCACCAACCGCGTCAGCCATCGCCACAGCGCCACGAAATGTGATCAGCCCAGCAAATGGAATCTGAAGGCCAGTGAGTTTTTGAACTGTAGCGACCACGCACCCGAGTCCACCCCGGCCGAAAGCGGTGTTAATGGGCTGGTGCGAGACCGACGACGAAACCTTACCCGATTCAGGAATGACGCACTCCGGTTGTGGAATGACCAAATCACGAGGAAAACTGACGACAACGGCGTGCTGATGATCTGCCGCCACATGAAGAAGCATCGTGACGTCGTTGAGTGTCGCCTGGCGCTCGCCAAATTGTGAAGATTGATCGGGTGAGTTGTCGACCCCAACAAGCAGCACGTTAAAGCCACCACTGAACGATGCGATGTCGTGGTCGTTCATTTCTTCGCCATTTGAAATGTCGAGGGCGTTGTTGGATAACTCGTTCGAGAACCGCCAGGCCCCTATCGCCGACACCGAGAGGCCGCTGACCAGGACAACAACCAGCGCTATCGCCGCGCCTTTGAGAAGAGGAATTCCGGTCGAGCACCAGCGCGAGGGCGCACGCCGATGACGAAACGCAATCGTATCGTCGTGACTCCGCCGCCTCGCGGTGTGTCCTCTCGGAACGGTATTATGCGTCCGCATTGCCGACCCCCCAACAGTCGCGCGCGATCATGCTCTCCACACGAATGGTGTCACAAATACGTCGGAACTCGACGAAAAAAGGGGACGAAAATCGCACAGTCCCACCTCGCGACCCGCGATGATGACCTTATTGACAGCGGAAACGCCGCTCAGAGTTCTTATTGACCCCCGTCAGGGCATATACAATTCACGCAGGTGAACCCTATGGTGCGAAGCGGACAATCGTGCGTCGTGAAAAACATTGATTTTCACGGCTAATGCTTGAGATAGCATACCCACGGACGCTGATTTGGTCGCTCCTCGCACTACCTAAGGTTGCTATTCATCGGGGAAGAATGAGTGATCGATTCTCTCCCGTTTGAGTGCCCAACGGAGGAGTAAGCGACATGCCGATGGATTTCTCGCAACAACTTCGTCCGAGCCATTCGCAAGTCCCGCTACTTGACGAGAATAACTGAATCGAAAAAATGGCGTCCCTCAAACGGGTTTTCGCATCTACTGTGATGGCTGCGGTGGTCACCATCGCCACTCTCCTCTTCACCCTCGGGTCGCCCGCCGCGAGTTTCTCACCAATCGTTTTTCGCACTGGAGAGAACTCGAACGGCATCGGCATTCGCCTCATTGACGTTTCCCCCGCCAATGAGGACGACCCGCGATCCAGGCAGCACATTACCGACACCATCAAACCGGGCACAACGATCACGCGACACGTCGAGGTCTCGAACGCCACGAAATCTCCGCACCGTGTGGCCCTGTATTCGGCAGCGGCCCACATCAACAATGGCTCGTTTGTCGGAGATCCAGGCCGAGCAAGTAACGAACTATCCTCGTGGACGATGATCGAGAATCCCACTCTCGGCCTTCCCGCAGAATCGGTCACGACAACCACCGTCACCATTGCCGTTCCGGCCGATGCGCCCTCCGGAGAAGTGTATGGGGTTGTGTGGGCAGAGCTCAGCACCCCCACCCGGGACAATAGCGCGCTGGTCAAGAGGGTTGGCATCAGGATGTACGTTGAGGTCAGCGCAACCGAGCCGCGACCAGCAGGCTTTGCGGTTGACACAGTGCTGGCTCAGCGCGAGCCAAACGGAACACCGGTCATCCTCGCCCAGGTTCACAACACGGGCGGACGCGCGCTCGACTTTTCGGGCACCGTGAAACTTTCCAACATCGTGGGAACCCTCAGCGCTGGTCCTTATCAAGCGGAAGTCGACACAACCCTTGCACCGGGTCAATCTGAACCGGTGAAGTTCTTGGCAGGGGATAATACCCTCGCCAATGGTCCATGGAATGTCGCCCTTGAGTTGGTAAGCGGGCGAATGCGCGAACAGTACCAAGCCCACATCACCTTTCCGGAAAGAGCCAGCGCCGCGCAGCCCTTTCCGGTGAGCTACGTCAGCCCAATGATCGGATGGGTCGTCGGCGGACTCCTCGCGTTCGTTTTTTTGGCCGCGCTCACGCTGCCCGTACTCCTCTTTCGCCGTCGACGCCACTGAATCGTCCACTTGCTACTTGACAACAAGGTGCCCTCGGCGCTCCCTTGACCGTTGACCGTCTTAGCTGGTGAACCGCCCGCAATGGCCCGTGCCGTTCATGATCAGAATGCCGCGTCGCCTACGATGGGAAAGAAACCAAACTTCCTGAGTGTCGGTCAGGTGGCGTGTGTACGCTAGCTCCATCGTCAGGAATCCGCCGACCGCGAAGTCGAATTCCACCAATCAGAACGGCGTACATGAGTTCAATATTTGTTCCGGGACGACTTCGTCCCACTTTGAACCGCGCGCCAAACGCACTCAGCCCCGTGAGCACCTATTCCTCGCTCCTTCGCACGGTTCGGGATGCCGGCCTGTTGGCACGGTGCCGAACCTTCTACGGGACGGTGTTTGCCGCGCTCACGCTCGCGCTCGGCGGGTGCATCGCAGGCTTTGTTCTGCTCGGCGACTCCTGGTTCCAGCTGTTGATAGCTGGCGGGTTGGGAATCGTTCTGACACAGTTCGCGTTTCTCGCCCATGAGGCTTCTCACCGTCAAGTTTTTGCGTCGGGTCCCAGTAATGATCGCGCTGGCCGCCTGATCGCAGCAGGAGTCGTCGGAATCAGTTATTCGTGGTGGATGACGAAGCACAACCGTCACCACGCCAACCCGAACACGATCGGCAAAGATCCTGATATTGAAACCGACACCATTTCTTTTATTGAAGCCGACGCGGCAAAACAGCGCGGGCTCCTGGCGCTTCTCACCAGATTTCAGGGGTATCTCTTCTTCCCTCTTCTCACCCTCGAAGGGTTAAACCTGCACTATCGATCCATCAAGACACTTTTCCAACCAGGACGCCTTGAAGGGCGCAGCTTAGAGCTTTCCCTCATCGGTGTGCGTCTCGGGCTGTATCTCACGATCATTTTCGCGATGCTCCCCGTCGGCCTGGCGTTCGCTTTCTTAGGAGTACAGCTCGCCGTATTCGGCGTGTACATGGGAGCCTCATTCGCTCCCAACCACAAAGGAATGCCCCTTATCCCCGAGGGCGTCAAGGTCGATTTCCTGAGCAGACAGGTGCTCACTTCACGCAATATCCGCGGCGGATTCGGCATGAGTTTGCTCCTGGGGGGACTCAACTTCCAAGTCGAACACCATCTGTTTCCCAACATGCCCCGACCACATCTCGCCCAGGCTCAGGCCATTGTGCGAGAACACTGCGCACGTCTTGGGATTCTTTACACCGAAACAAGCCTCGCTGCGTCATACGCAATCGTTGTCCGCTACCTCAATCGAGTGGGCCTCGCGGCGCGCGACCCGTTCGATTGCCCAGCACGCGCCGCGTATCGGCGCCGCTAGACACCCCGGGCCTCTTGCCATGAGGTGGTTTCAGCGGCCGAGGAATTTCACCAGCGCTGCGTTGACCTCATCGGCGTGCGTCCAGAGAAGGCCGTGCGGGGCTCCGTCAATCTCAACGTACTCGGCGGCGGGAAGCAGTTGGGAGAAAGGCCGACCCGTCTTGTTGATCGGTAACACATTGTCAGCGGTTCCGTGCAGGATGAGCGCGGGCACGTCAATCTTTGGAATATCGTCGCGGAAATCAGTAAACCACGTCAGCGGCGCGGCGGCGGCAGCATAGAAGCTAGAACTGCACGCGATGTTCCAACTATTGCGCAAGACCTCTTCGCTCAAGCGCGACCCCACGTTCTCATCAGCATTGTAAAAGCCTCGGAAAAACTCCGCAAAATACGCGTAGCGATCCGCCTTCACGCTCTCGACGATGCCTTCGAAAAACTCGAGAGGCGCCGCACCGTGCGGGTTGTCATCAGTCTGCAACAGAAACGGTTCGAGTGACGCCAAGAACGCCGCCTTCGCAATGCGCGCGGATCCGTATCGACTCAGGTAGCGTGCGACCTCACCGGTCCCCATCGAAAAACCGACAAGAACCGCGTTGTGCAAATCGAGTGTTTCAAGCACAGTGTTAAGGTCACCGGCGAACGTGTCGTAGTCATACCCGGTGGTCGGCTGACTTGACTGACCAAATCCCCTTCGGTCATAGGTGATGACTCGGTAACCCGCGTCGAGAAGAGCTGCACTTTGTCTCTCCCATGAACGACCGCTCAGCGGATAACCGTGAATGAGAACAACCGGCTGCCCGCTGCCGTGATCCTCGTAATAAAGTTCGACTTCAGTGCTGTTTTCTGAACCGACCCTAATATGTGACATGTTCTCGCATCCCCTGTCGTTTCTCAGATCACGCGTGTTTTCTGATCCTTCTGACCACACGTTTGCGGCCACCCCTTTGAAGACCCACTCACCACGGTTCGAGCTTCGCACACTTCGTCTTTTGACACGAGACGCAATGAAGACGCCCGTGTAGATTCTGGCACCAACCTGAAACTTTCCCGACGAGAAAGCATCGCCGATGCGAAAACAACCCCGCCGGCACTCTCAACACTCAAACAAGCATTGTTCACGAAATTGCCAGCAAAGACGAGACGATGGAAAGGTGGACCTCTACATATTCGACTTCGACGACACCCTCTACGCCTATGATCACGGCAAACGCTTGCCCGCCCTCTCGCGAGTGACGGGCCTGAGTCAATACCAACTCGCCAGTAAATGGTGGGCAGACGGGTACGAACGCGCCGCCGAAAATGGCGCCTACCAGAGCGCCGAAGAATATCTCGAGGCCTTTGCACACGTCACCGGCGCACCACTGACACTCGCACAGTGGCAGTGGTGCCGTGCACAGGCGATGTCACGAATTGACGATGCCATCGCGGCCCTGAGACGCGCCGCACGCCTCGGAGTTGTTTCACTCCTGTCGAACAACCCGGTGCCGTTCCGAGATTCGTTGCCCATCTTGGCTCCCGACGTGGCGGCTGTGCTCGGCGAAAACAACCTCATCTCCGCCGATCTCGGTGCCCGCAAGCCCGATGAGCGTGCGTATACTCGAGCACTCGACCGCTACGGTGTCTCTCCTGAACAGGCGTTCTTCGCCGATGACTCTGCAGCAAACGTTGCTGGCGCGCACGTGATCGGAATCACAGCATTCCACTTCACGACCATCAACGGCGTCTCTGATACTGCGGGCCTGGAGCACTCAATTGACGAGTTCGCGCACCGAAACGGTTAACCCCCGGGGTGGCTATCGTTACTTGGTGGTGATCGTCACTCGGTCGCGCCGAGTGTAATCCTGATGCGTGGTAGGTGCGCGCCAGCCATCAGCCAACAACAGCGCGCGAATCTCATCGCCTTGCTGTTCACCATGTTCGAGAATGAGCGATCCGCCCCGTCGCAACAAGCGCTGCGCAACAAGCGAAAGTGCCCGCACTACATCGAGCCCGTCATCCCCACCATAAAGAGCCTGAGGCGGATCGAAAAGCCGAACCTCAGGGTCACGAGGAATCGCAGAACTCGGAATGTACGGCGGATTGGAGACGACAACGGCCACCTGACCATCTCTCTCGGGAAAGGCGCACGCAAGGTCGCTGAGTTCGAGACGCGCGTTTGCGACGCCGACCTCGCGAAAGTTGCGTTCCGCCCATCTGAAAGCCTCAACTGAGTTCTCAGCAGCAAATACGCGAGCGTTCGGAACCTCGGTCGCGAGCGCAAGCGCTATGGCTCCACTCCCCGTGCCCAAATCGATTGCGATCGGCTCGGGTGACGCATCGGCTCGCACAATGTCGATTGCGTGCTGCGCCACCAGTTCAGTCTCTGGTCGTGGCACAAAAACGCCGGGCCCGACCGCTAAGCTGAGCGACCGAAACGCTGCCCTGCCGGTGATGTGCTGAAGAGGCTCTCTCGCCGCTCGGCGCGTGACGGCTTCGCCTATCGCCACCTGGTCGTCGGGTCCAAGTACCGCTCCGGTGATCGATCTCGCTTGCACGACTCCTCGACTCGTCCCCAGCACGAAAGCGGCGAGTAATTCGGCGTCGAGTTGGGGGGTGGAAAGCCCCGCCTCGCTCAGGGTCGCGGCGGCTTTCTTGACGATTTCACCGAGCAGGCAATCATCATCGCGCACACCAACCTGGATCACGACTGGTCACCGATTTCGGCTAATCGCGCCTCCTCGTCGGCAGCAATTGCTGACTCAATAATCGGCCCGAGAGCGCCATTCATCACCTGATCGAGATTGTACGCTTTGTAGCCGGTGCGATGATCAACGATGCGGTTTTCAGGATAGTTGTATGTGCGAATCCGCTCCGACCGGTCAACGGTACGAATTTGGACCTTGCGTGCGGCGGAGGCCTCAGCTTCAATCTCTTCTTGTTGCTTCGCAAGAATGCGGGCGCGCAACACTCGCATTCCCGCCTCACGGTTTTGTAGTTGGCTTTTTTCGTTTTGCATCGACACAACGATGCCCGTGGGCAAGTGGGTTATGCGCACGGCCGAGTCAGTTGTGTTGACCGACTGCCCTCCCGGCCCCGACGAACGGAAGACATCAATCTTAAGATCGTTAGCATTAATCTCGACCTCCTCTGGCGCATCAACCTCGGGAAAAATCAGCACTCCGGCAGCCGACGTGTGAATGCGACCCTGCGACTCGGTTGCGGGAACTCGCTGTACGCGATGCACGCCCCCCTCGTACTTGAGGTGAGCCCAGACGCCCTGAGCAGGATCCGAGGAGTGGCCCTTAATCGCCACCTGAACATCTTTGTATCCGCCAAGATCACTCTCGGTGGCGTCCAATAGTTCGGTCTTCCAACGACAGGATTCGGCATAGTGCAGGTACATGCGAAGCAGGTCGGCCGCGAAAAGCGCACTCTCGGCGCCCCCCTCCCCCGCCTTAATTTCCATGATCACGTCACGCCCGTCGGACAAGCGCACCCAGGCCTTGCCCTTGCCGTCGTAGTCCGGCGACCAGACCACGAGCGTCGCCTCCTCCCCGCCGACTCGGACGCGCTCCGTTCCTTCGGGGTCGAGCCCGCGCCAAA
>Ga0209842_1000179_pt1 | contig 11494 bp, 16 predicted proteins | sample GWRWS3_10_20_FD_187220 | JGI IMG/M metagenome (GOLD analysis project Ga0209842, IMG submission 187220) | Riverbed sediment microbial communities from areas with vegetation nearby in Columbia River, Washington, USA - GW-RW S3_10_20 (SPAdes)... | ecosystem: Environmental > Aquatic > Freshwater >...
ACGCGCTTGGCGCGGAAGGACGCATCCAGACGGACGGACCCCAGTCTAAGCGCCTTGGGACCCTCTGCCACGGGCGAGATGAGCCGGATCACGCCGTCGCCAGGCGCGTGCTCCAGGTAGCCGATCCCCGGGTAGGCGCCGGCGCCGTCGGACAGGCCGACCAGGAGCCGGTCGAGGTCGGCGGGTTCGAACAGCGGTGGGAGCGCCGGCATGAACACGGTGGGTTTGACGCGGAAGCGATGGAGCTCGCCCGAGAAGTACCGCCGCATCGATCGCTCTCGGTTCTCGGCCCGCAGGTCCACCGTCGTCGGGACGACCCTCGGATGGACCCCGAGCGGCACTACCTCGGTGGCGAAGAACCGCTGGATCACGCCGAGCAGCGGCAGCAGCTCCTCCCCACGTTGCAGCCCCACGACCAGATCGGGCCGGAGCGCTTCCACCTTGTGGTACTTGAGCGTCTGCCCGGTGATCCCGGACACGAGGCCGGACGAGTCGACGACGATGAAATCGGCCCCGAGCTGCTTGGCCTGTTCGTGGAGGGCGGCGACCCCGCCGACCACCGGCAGGAGGTGGCCCTGCGCCGAGGTCGAGCCGACGAAGTACAGCGCCTCCGGCGTCGCGAGCGGTTCGGGTTCGAGGTCCTCCGGGCTCCGAACGATCTTGAGCGAGATCGTCGCCGGTGGCCCCACGGTCTTCTGTCCGACATCGGCGTCCAGGAGCGCCGCGGGCCGCCCCGCGGCGAGCGCAGCCCCCAGGAGCTCGCGCGACAGGCTGGTCTTCCCGGTATCCATGCCGCCGATCAGGAGCACCGTGTGCTTCGTTCGCACCGCCTGATCGACGAGCGCCTCGTGCTCGTTCACATCCGCCTCCGGGTTCTCCCACCCGGAGGCCGGTCGCACGCGTGCGTGCGTCTATCCGGCCGGGGAGACCCCCCGCCCGGATAGCGGTCTCTCGGTCGTCTGGATGGTCGGCATGGAGCCCGCGGCTCCGCTCACGCGTTCGAACCGTGCCTCTGGAGTGGGTGTGATGGTCAAGATGGCGTTCATCCTATCCGGCTCACCGCTCGAACGCGTGCGCCGGGTCTCGACGCAGGCAGATCAGGGGAGGCGGGCGGCGATCGCCTGGAAGCAGGGCCAGTATGCCTGCGGGGCCACGTTGTCGTCCATCACGATCACGGTGCGGGTCCTGCCCTGGGCCCGGGCGACGAGCAGGGCGGGGTCGTTCACGTCGGCGATCGACACCGTCTCGACGCCGCGTTCGATCGCCGCCCCCGCGAACCCGTGGTCGGCGAACACCAGATCGGGGGTCAGGTCGTCCAGCATCCGCGCCATCGCGTCACCGCTATGGGTGTGTCTCGCGCTGGCCTCGTCGGTCAGCATCGCGACGCCGTCCAGGTACCGGATCTGCCACGGATGGGGGCGGTCGATCTCGCGCCACGTGATCCCGTCGGCGGGTTCGACGATCGTCGCGCCGCCGGCGTGGAGCAGCCGCCCGACCTCGATGTACAGGTGGGCGAGCCCCACCGGGTGCCCCGTCGCGAGGATCACGCGTTCGCGCCGCCGGATCGCCTCGGCGAACCGGTCGCCGGCGTCGCCGCACGCGTCCAAGACGAGTTGGGGGTCGACCGGCACGGGGCCGGTGGTAGCGTTCGGATCGGGCTCGAACCCGGCGGCCCGGCCCACGAGCCCGAGGATCTCGTCCGGCTCGAGCGTCTGGAGCCCGGTCATCCCGAACTGCTTGTCCGGGTCGCCCTCATGGAGCAGCAGGATGTTGCGCAGCACGTTGTCGAGCGGATGACTGATCTCGGGCCCGGCCACGGCGCCCGAACGCAGCCCCTCGAGCAGCTCCTCCTGCCCGACCGCGCCCGGCGTCCAGCGGTCGTCCAGGGCCGGCAGGCGGGCAGCGTGCGATCGGATAACGTCCATCGATCCCATCGTACGAGGAGCGCGACCATGACCCGAGACGAGGCCTGAGGTGGAGCTCGGAGGTTCGGTCGTGGTCGTCACCGGGGCGTCGTCGGGCTTCGGCGAGCTCGCCGCGCTCCGGTTCGGCCGCGCGGGCGCCCGCGTCGTGCTCGCCGCACGCCGCCTCGAGCGCCTCGAGGCGCTCGCCGAGCGGATCGGCTCGGAAGGCGGCTCGGCCCTCGCGGTCCGGTGCGACGTGACGGAGCTCGAGGAGCTCACCGCGCTGCGCGACCGCGTGGCGGCGACGTTCGACCGGTGCGACGTCCTGGTCAACAACGCGGGCATCCGCGGCGGCGGACCGTTCGAGACCACCGACATCCAGTACCTGGACCGCGTGATCGACGTGAACCTGCGGGGCGTCGTCCTCGGCACCAAGGTGTTCCTCCCGATGATGGTCGAACGTGGGCGCGGTCACATCGTGAACGTCGCGTCGCTCGCCGGACGGTTCGCGACGCCCGGGGGCGCGATCTACGGGGCGACCAAACACGCCGTGGTCGCGTTCTCGGAATCCCTAAACATTACTTTGAGCCAGCAGGGCGTCCTTGTCACGGCCGTCAACCCCGGCCTCTCGAAGACCGAGGGCTTCGAGGCGCGTGGACCCCGACCGCTCGTCGTCTCGCCCGAGCGGGTCGCCGACGTGATCGTGAAGGTGGTCCGCCTCGGGATCGCTCCCGAGTACTACGTACCTGAGTGGGCGCGGTGGCCGGAGATCTTCCGGATCGTCACGCCCCGGCTTTACCACCGGGCGTTGGGGTGGGGAGCACGAGTGGCCGCCCGATCGGGGAAGTCCGACGAGGCCTCGTTTTGAGACTCGACCTCGTGCTGGCGTTTGATCCGGCAACAGTTCAGGCGTGGTCGGCGGTCACGGTAGCCTTCCTCACTGCCGTACTCGTGGTGGCGACGTGGCTATATGTCCGCCGGACGGGTGCGATGGTGCAGGAGATGCGTCGAACAAACGACGCCGCGGCAAGGAACACCGAGCTGACCCTGCGGATGCAGGCCGCCAACCTCGAGGTGCTTCAGGGGCCGTCATACCGGCCCCAAGAGCTCGACGAGAACGACGAACCCCGGGATGGGACGACCTGGATCTTCGAGTACGTCGTGAAGAACGTCGGGGTCGGAACCGCGTACTCCCTCGCGCTCCAGACAGACAGGGGTTACGCGCAAGCCAACGGCGCGATCCGTCCGAACGAGAAGGAGCACCTCTCGCTCGCGGTTCCGACCGACGACGGCTCCGAGCCGGGCCGTCCGGCGTTGAAGGGCCTCTATTTCCATGATGCAGGCGGTACGGAGTGGGTTCAGCAGTTCAGGAGCGGGATTCTTGGGCGGCCGGAGATGATGCTGGACTGACTGTCCGTCCCTATGGGCGTGGAGCAGCTCGCTCGGGGTTCGGGTCGATCGACCAGGCCCGCCCCAACCTGCCCGGCCTGGTTAGACCTCAGGATGTTGTCGGTTGCTACTCATATCATCGACTTGAGCCGCCTTCCCCGTCAGATGCGGCGGAGGAAAGGAGAGCAGCGTGGCTCCGCCGTTCGGAGACCGCTCACCCGAGGACTACGAGCATCTGAGACGCGATCTTCTGATGTTTCGCAACGCCTACATCGAGTATCTCGACGCTACGCTTCCGACTGTCCTCCAGGGTGGAGCCCCGCCGCACAATGCTGCTCGGCAGCGTGTGCAACGGCTGGCCGTTCGCGCGGAGAAAGCCGTCTCCGCCACCGGGATGTCGATCGGTCTGGGTGCCCCACCGCTCTTCCCCCGACCTCCGCTAGTGGGCATCACCTCGGTCGCATTCGCCCACGAGGACGACCTCTGGCGCGGGCCTAACTTCGGCACGGGTCAGAACAAAGAGTCGTACGAGCTGGTGCTCGATGCGCTGGTGCAGGCGGACACCTTGCTCGAAGACAGCCAGGAGTCAGCCCGGCGTCGGCGTGCAGACCCTCTGTACTGGGCGGACCGGTTCCTGCGCGCGGTGCTCGGGTTCCCCGCCTACCTCATAAGCCTGGTCGGTGGTTTCGATCGCCGCGAGCTGTCGGCCGAGGGAGCGCGCATTCTGTGGCTCGCGTCGCTGATCGCGGACGTCGCCGGAATCTTCGGTTTCGGCCGCCTGGTCGGCTGGTGGTGACTCCCGAACAACAACACCCCGCACCCTGATCGAGGCGAACGCCCGTCGCCGAGCCATCGTAGGCGGACCAGAGTTGAACAGCTCGAAATGCGAAGCCCCCGGGAGACCCGGAGCCGCCCTCCGTCGCTCTCCGATTTTCTGAGAGCCCGCATCAGGCCCCTGAGCGCCCTGCGGAGACCTCGGCACGGCCTAGCGTCGCTCCGATCGACTGAGCGCGTCAATCACATGACGTCGGCCTGGACGTTCGACGGGGAGGTCAGTACGCCAAGAAGGTCCCGACGCACGCCCGCCGGGAGCCGACGCAGGAGGTGGACGCCCGTTACTGCTCCTCTGCTGCCATCCATCTTTCGGTACAACCGGGCTCCGGGCACTTCAGGATCGGATACGCCGATGACGGGCCTTCCTCACGCGGACGGATTGGTCCGGGTTCGTAGTCACGCGTCGGCACCATTGGGACGTTGTGCATTGGGCACGCATGAATGTTCTGGTCCATCAGGTGCGACCTCCTCCCGAGACGTTCGCCAGATCGATCCTAGCCCCTCGCTTGCGCGCTTCCGTGCGTCGGGCAGAACGGATCGACGACGGCGATCCGGAGCTGGACCGGCCGGGCGACCTCGAACCCGATCGAGTTTGCGACGGCTTGGGCCCACTCCGAGTCTGACGTTCGGAAGCCCCGGAGAACTTCCCACCGGTCCGGGCCGAACGCCACCCGCAGGGCGATTCCGTAGACGTTCACTTCGACCTGCGACGGACGCGGCGCTTCGCGGCCGTCTTCGTTGAAGTCGCTATCGTCTTCGGGGCGGCCTCAGCAGCCCGCTTCCGGGCGACGATCGCCCTGGCGATCTCCAGCTGGCGCTCCGCAACCGGCCGCAGCCCGCTGCTCGCTCTGATGGCCCACGCAAAGTTCGGACCGATCCCGAGCTTCGCGGCGACCTCCGCGTCCCCGAGGCCCTCCTTGAACAGACGGAGGGGCGGCTCTTCCGCTGGATTCTTCTTCACGATGGCCTCCTTCCTTCGCCGGGGCGGTCCCGGCGAGTGGAGACCCTTCGACCTTCGCGGCGTGTTCTGGAAGTGGGATCTTCAGCCCACACCCGGTGAATGCGGGCAGGGATGTCGCTCGGGAGCGAAACCGACATTCTTAGAGGTTCGGTCCGGTTCTGGCCAAAGAGTGGACGAACGGCCGTGCCTTCTGGAACTCACCGCCCCTCGAACGACGAGGCATGACCGACATCTCACGGGTCGACTTGGCATCCATTGTGCAATCGCTTGCTCGACGCGGCGTGCGGTCGGTATCGCAGCTGCCTGGTTGGCGGAATCAGCTTCCAGCCGACGTTACGTCAAGGGTGAAGGAGGCTCGGGAAGCACCACGGGGTCGTTCCCGCGCGCGCGAAAATCGGCGGCTGCTCCCCGCGTGGCAAGACCAAGGACACCCGCTGCTGCCAGCCCTCCTAACTGGAGTCCTCCGAGAAGCACGTAGACAGCGCCATGTCCCTCGTCCGATCGGAGGACGGAGAAGCTGAAAGCGCCGATCACGAGCGTCCATGTCGCGAGTACGACAATGGCCACCGGTCGAGCCCAGGGACGTCGCACGCGTAATGACCGGGCCATCGCGAGCATCGCGGAACCAGCGACGAGTGCTCCGACGAACACCACGGCCTCGCGCCACACCGGAACATCCACCGGACTCACCAGCATGCCCAACAGCTCCAGTGGAACCATCGAAAGCGTCCACCCGCCGAGCACGAAACTCGCAACGACCGCGACGTCCGTGCCACGGTGCAGGCCCGTCTGGTCCGCCTTCCGCATATCGGTCATATCGGTGTACGCGACGCCTGGGTGAAGGGGGCGGGAATGCTCCTTCGCAAGGCGCCGGACTCGATGAGGGCAGGCGACCTCACTCACGCTCCGGCGCCGACTGTTGGCAGGAGTGTCGATGTCCGCCGGAAACGACATCGCATGTCACGCTGAGGCCCGGTTGGGGCATGGGTAAGGTGGGACCCATGAGGGTTCGTCTTCTCGTTCTCGTCGTTGTGACAACCGGACTCGTCGGTTCGTGCGGCTCTTCGGACGACAACGAGTGTCGGTCCGTCGGGGCGGCCTACAGTCAGGTTCTCCGGGACTCCGCTTTGCTCACCCCCGGAGCGGCGATCGAGGGCGAACCCCAGGCGAAGGCCTCGGACGTCGCGGGGGCGTGGTACATCGTGGCGAAGGTCGATGGCTTCATCTCCGTTTGGGTGACCGATCGCGACCCGCGGGGCGACACTCTCGGCCACATCATCACGGGGAACCGTGCGGCTCAGCGGTACTCCAATCCCGACTTCGTCGATCCGCCCATCTCCCGTTCGGAAACTGTCCAGGCGGCGGGCGACCCAGCGGGACTCGCAGTCGCCGAGGAATGCATCAGGAGCTGAGCCCAGAGAATCTCAGGCATAGGGACGTGGTCGATGTCGTTTCGTGACGAAAACAACATTCGGTTCCATGTGCAAGCGTGGAGGCCGATTCGCGGAGCCGCTACCATCTTCCGCATGGAACAGCGCGACCGTTGGGGCGTCGTCGTGGTGGGCTGCGCGATCCTCGGGCTCATTTCGGCCGGTATCACGGCGACGGTCGTCCGTTTCCCGAATGGGGGATACGACATGCAAGGGATGTGGACCATCGGCGCAGCTGGTTTCGCTGCCTGGGTCATATCGACATCAATCGTCGCCGCGTTGTGGGTCCGCGCTCGGTGGCGAACTCGCGTCAGTCCCAGGGGCCAGTGACACAGTCAACCGTGTGAGGGGCAGACGGAGTTGCGCTTTCCGCCGAAAGCGACATTTCTTCACGAGCGGAAATCGCAAACTATGGCGTCTACTCTTCTTACGCGGGCGGCGAGTCTGGCAAGTTGCGCAGCCTCGGTATGGCGTCTTCCACGAAGTGCTCGAACACCGGCATCTGGTGCTCGGACGGCCACCAGAAGACGAACTCCGAGAAGCCCACCTCGTGGAACCGTTCGACGAGTCCCTTGGCCGCACCTTCGTCGGCCCAGGCATCGACGAAGCGTGGGTACACGGCCAGCGAGCGTCGCACTGCCGAGGGGTCTCGGCCGATGTCGGCGCAGTACTGGTCGAGCCGGCGTGATCTCTTCACCGTCGCTTCGAAAAACTCCTCGATGGGCAGCTCGAAGCCTCCCCATGTGTTCCACGCGTCCGCGTACCGTGCGGCCACCCTCAGCGCGGCGTCGCCGTTGGCCGCGATCGTGATCGGCGGCCGAGGCGCCTGCACGCATCCGGGCGCCATGGAGGCCGCCTCGTACCGGGTGAAGCGCCCGGCGAACGGCGTGATGTCACCGCGGAGAAGGCGGTCGATCACCGCCGCGCCCTCGGCAAGCCGGGCGACCCGTTCGCCAGGTGGCATCTCCAGCACGCCCCCCATCGCCTGATCGGCGAACGCGCCGGCGCCGAGGCCCAGCTCGAACCGTCCGCCCGAGATCTGGTCGATGGCCGCCGCGGCGCGAGCAACCAGCACCGGTGAGGGCCACGAGAGGTTCGTGATCAGCGTCCCGAGACGGATGCGCGTAGTGATCGCGGTCCACGCGGCCAGGGGTCACCCACCCATCAAGGATCGGCTCGTTCGGCCGTTGGAAATGGAAGAGGTGATCGGGGGTCCACAGCACGTCGAAGCCATACTGCTCGGCGCGCTCTGCCTTCTCATACCAGTCGGCGTTCGACTGCGCGAAGCGGGTGAGTCCGAAGCGCAACACCGTCGCCATTCCGAGACGTCGCTTGGCAAACGTGGCGCCAAATGCGACGCAACGGAGAAGGCTCGCCTCTCGCGACCGATCAGGTAGCGCGACGGAGTCTATGACGACGTCGCCTCGCTCGCCATCCCTGCCCAATCCTGAAGTAGCAACCCTCGTTCCGACCGGATCGACGGTCACCGGGCGTACCGGCGAGAAGTATCGTTTTGTGACGGAAGCGACATCCTGAGGTGGCCTTCATCCGGACCGATAATGATGTTGAGTCAGCTACGACTAGGCGGCTGTTGTGAACATCGAGCGAGCGAACGAGGCGACCCAGGCGATCTGGCGTCGAATCCTGCGTTGGTATCGCATCACCCGGTTGGTCGGAGCCATCGCCGCCGCCTTCTTCTTTGTGGCCGCGTTGTTGGGAGGCGAGATTTCGAGTCCAACCGTGAATGATGCGGGAGACGACGTTCGACGCCGGCGCCGGTTGGGGACGTGTCGATGCGGCCTAGCGGTCAAAGCCTCAAGCGGCTGGATACGCGATATCCAAGTGGACTTCACCGGCCGACTCGTCGAGCGATGGCGAGGACCGGGAGCCATCGCTCCGGGCGTTGTCTGGGCCGGGGACAGGGGTCTGAACTGGGCTCCCCGAGCAAGGTTGTCCGGCGCCCGGGCATTCGAGCTGCGCTCGGGCGACATCGAGCGGATTCAGGCCAGTTCGGTCGGTGTCCGATCGAGCGGGTTGGTAGTCACGACGAGCGAACACGGCGAAGCTTGGCTCTTGCTTCGTCGGAGCGATGCCGCGACATTCCTCACAAGCCTGAGTGGGCGCGATCGTCTCGGTGGCCCTGACTCCACCTGAAGACAAATGACCACTCACCGGGCAGTCGTTTCGTGACGAAGGCGACACTGAACGCGCTGGCCTGCGGGTGCTTCGGAGGGCGGGGTCGGGTGGTTCGATCTGGATCCAGATTCCCAAGAGAAGAAGCTCAGTCGGCGTCGCATGTGGACTACCCTCCCTCAAGATGAGTACAGAGGCTCTCAGCGTGCTCGGAGCGGCGTTCGTGCGGTCCGAGCATCGTCCGGCTGCACCCGGACGACGTCGCGAAGCTGATCGTCGACGTCGCCCGCAAGGGCACCGCGCCCGAGATCTCGATCCCCCGAGCGCTCGCCGCGCTCCAGGCGTTCCGCGTCCTGACCCCGCCCCTGTACCGGTGGGGCGTGGGCGTCATCTCCCGGCGATACGGCGCGAGCGGATCCACCCGGGGCTGAGCGCTCGCGTAGGCTCACCGGATGGCCGAGGTCACGTTCCGAGCCCCGGTACGCCCGAGCGGCCGATGTGGCGGTCACCTGGTCGACGTGCCGCCCGAAGTGGTCGAGGCGCTCGGCGGGAAGGGACGTATCTCCGTCACCGCGAGGTCCGACGGCGTTCCCTATGCGGTTCGATCGTTCGCATGGGCGGCGGGGCGGTGCTCGGCGTGCAGAAGTCGATCATGGCCGAGGCCGGCGTCTCGGCCGGCGAGTCGCTCACCGTGGTCGTTCGCAACGACGTGGCGCCCCGACAGGTCGAGGTGCCGCGCGAGACCAGGGCGCGACGCATCGAGCTTACGATCCAGCAACTGGTCGAGCGGGCTTCGGGGGGCTCGGCCTAGCCGGAACCCTTCGCCCAGAACTTCCACCACGGGCGCTCCGTCTTCGGGTGCGCTTTCGCGGCGCGCTCGGCCTCATGGTCGTGGTGGAGGTCCTCCTCGACCTCCTTCAGGTGCTCCCTCTGAGTCGCCTCGTCGTGCGGGAGCTGTGGCCCGCTCCGTCCGAACTCGCCCATGCGAGCAGGATAGACGCCTCACGGAGGGAGTCCGAAGAACGGGAAGCACGCGCGCTTGACCTCCTCGATCGTCCGCTCGGTCCCCCCGTCGAGCGCATCGTGTTCGAGGGGCGGCTCGGAGAACGTGGCGGGGACCTCGCCGCCGATGTCGAGCTCGACCTGCTCGATCCACGGCTCGGGCAGGGCGTCGGGGAGCTCGGCGTCGGACATCTCGGCGAACGCGAGCGTCCAGGCGCGCGGAACGACGGTCGCCCACTGGTAGCCACCGCCGCCGGTCGCGAGCCATCGTCCGCCCGTCACCTCGTGCGCGAGTGCATGGAGCGCCGCCGCGGTGTCCCGGTACGCGGCGGTCGAGAGCCGGAGCTGGGCCAGCGGGTCCGTCCGATGCGTGTCGCACCCGAGCTGCGTAACGAGTACCTCCGGCCCGAACGCCCGGACGAGGGGCGGCACGATCTCGGCGAAGGCCGCGAGCCAGGCGCGGTCGCCGACGCCGGGCTCGAGCGGCACGTTGACCTTGGTGCCCTCGGCGGCGCCCGTGCCGCGTTCGTCGACGAAGCCCGTCCCCGGGAACAGCGTCGCGCCACTTTGATGGAGCGAGACGGTCAGCACCCGCGGGTCCTCGTAGAAGATCGCCTGGACGCCGTCGCCGTGATGGACGTCGACGTCCACGTACGCGATCGGCTGCACGCCGTGCTCGAGCAGCCACGCGATCGCGACCGCGGGATCGTCGTACACGCAGAATCCCGACGCGCGAGCCGCCATCGCGTGGTGGAGCCCGCCGGCGGCGTTGAACGCGTGCAGCACCGACCCGTCGCGGACGGCCTCCGCCGCGACGATCGACGCACCCGCCACGAGCGCGCCGGCCTCGTGCATGTTCGGGAAGATCGGGTTGTCGCCGGGCCCGAACCCGTATCGGCCCCAGTCCCCCGCCTCGCCGTGCCCCGCCTTCCTCGTCGCCTCGATGTAATCGCCCGAATGCACGAGGCCGATCTCGGCGTCGTCCGCCGGGCGACACGCGATCCGCGAGACGTTCGGCCGCTCGAGGAGCCCGCACGCCTGGATCAGCGACCACGTATAGAGGACCCGCTGGGGGCGCAACGGATGCTGGGGGCCGTGATCGTAGATGCGCGCCTGCGGGCACAGGACGAGGCCCGCGGTGCCGCTCACGCGGTCCGCAGGGATGCGATCGCGGCGGCGGTTCGCTCGACGACCGGATCGACCCCCACCATCAGCCCTATCCCACGGACGGCTCGGGGCAGGGGTCGCGACAGGGGGCGGTGGAACACGCGGCTCATGCCGGCGGCTCGGGTGCGCCCGCGGACGGCTCCTCCCCGGTGCTCGCGAGCCGGTCCTCGATCGGGGGTGCTTCGCCTTCGGACGTGTCCGCCGGCGGGGGCCGGCCGAGGAGCGTCTTGAGTCGTTCCGCTCGCTCCTCGCGACCGCGCCGGATGCCCTCGACCCAGTCGGGCTCGGGCTCCCCGCGCAGATCGGGCAGGTCTCCTTCGCCGCGGGAACCGTCGGTGTCCGCCATCGCTAGGAGTACATGCCTTGCGGGTCGAGCTGCGTGCGGATCAACCGCAGCTCGTCCTCGGTCGGCGGCGGGGTCTCGCCAAGGGAACCGGAGATCCGCGGATCCCATCCCATGTTCCCGCGGACGTCGTCGATGCTCACGCCCGGGTGCACCGTGAGCAGCGTCATCTCGCCGGTCTCCTCGTCGAAGCCGAACGTCGCGAGATCCGTCACCACGCTGGTGGGCCCGCTCCCGAACCACCCGCGCGCGCGATCGTGCGCCGGATCGCCCGAGTGCCCGGGCGAGGTCCGGAAGTCCAGGTCCTCGACGAACGAGCGCCTCGCCTGGC
>Ga0209842_1000184_pt1 | contig 11347 bp, 10 predicted proteins | sample GWRWS3_10_20_FD_187220 | JGI IMG/M metagenome (GOLD analysis project Ga0209842, IMG submission 187220) | Riverbed sediment microbial communities from areas with vegetation nearby in Columbia River, Washington, USA - GW-RW S3_10_20 (SPAdes)... | ecosystem: Environmental > Aquatic > Freshwater >...
AGTTGGGGAAGGTCGAAGATGACGCGCACCGCGGTGCGCGTGGTGCCTAACCAGCCGAGTGTTGTCAAGAGAAGCGCGACGAGGGCGATTACACCCGTCCAGCTGAGATTTTTTGCCTGCTGGAGGGTGGCCGGATCGACGATTCCGCCCGATTCGACTAAACCGGGGATTGATCGGTTGACGATGCGAAAAATAGCCTCTTGGAGTGGCGGGTCGGATCCGATCCACACCCCTGCGACGGCGAAACCCACCCAGAGCGCCGCGAATACGGCGAATAGCGCATGGTAAGACATGCCTGCTGCGAAGAGGGGGCCGTTCCGCTGGCTGAAATGAACGACAACTCGGACGGGCCGAAGGTTTCTGCCCCAGGCGACGGCAGTTTTCATACTCTTAAGAGTAATCGGGCACAGGGGGTTACCGAATTGTTCGGTTAGGCTGTGCCAGAGAGGTCGAGGGCTTGGCCGCCTGGTTCTGAACGATGGTGTTGATGGTGAGTGCCAAGCCGTTTTGACGTTGTGATCTTGGAGGTGCACGAACGTGTTGTGGTGTGCTCGCCCGAGAGCCGTCGCCGGGGCGGTATTTTTTTTGCTGTTTGAATTTGTTCTTAATCCTCACATATCGTTCTCCGCGAGCGGCGAGTCGAGCGTTCCTCAGCCAGAACAGATCCGCGACTGTCCCCCGTATGCGGGCTGGCTTGTTGCCGTCATGGTTGCGCTCATGATCATGGGACTCATCGGATTGTTTGTCCGTCATCGTCGTGCAAAGCGAGTGCGGTTTTCGGCGCTCGCGAGCGAGCATGCCGTGAGCGCCGATGTCGACAGGATCGGGTCAGACTAGTCGCCGATCACGTGCGCGCCCGGGTGAGCGGCGCCGTCGCCGATGCACTTGCGTATGAAAACCGATGCACTTGCGTATGAGAACCGGGGAACCTCCCGGCCGGGACGAGGTATTTCTAATACATAGAAACAAGTCCTGCTGCCCGAGCACACCCCGCAGCAGCTTCGAAAAATCTCAAAAGGAGCTGAATCGCAATGAAGCATTCATTGAAAACCAAGTCCCGGCTGCGGCATCGGATGATCTCCGGTGCCGTCGGCGTGGCTCTTGTCAGTGGTGGAGTTCTCGTACCGACAACCATCGCTCACGCTGACCAGAACTCTCGGAAAGATTATGACCTCAACTACTCAATTAAGAGTGTTCCCGAATTGGCGTCCTTTAGCAGTGTGGACATGGACAATGTTGCCGCAGTCCCCGTTCAGTCAGTGGTCGCTAATACCGAGGATCTGAAGGTCACTGACACAAAGGTTATTGCCCACAACATTTCATTCCTTAAGAATGATTCTGATCAGGAGCAGACCCTGTTCAGTGGTTTTATCGATGTGTCGCATATGGACATGGTTTCCTCGAGCGCAACGCAGGGGTTCGGGACCAGTTTTGAGCAGTCAATTAAGGCGAAGGTAGCGGTTCCTTTCCTGGCAGAGGCAGAGGCATCGAGTTCTCTCACGTTGAGTTTCGACGCAAGTTGGACACAATCGACTACCCGTTCAGAGACAAAAACGTACAGTCTGCCCGCCCAGCCCGTGAAGGTACCGGCACACAAGCGGCTGAAAGTGGAATCGGGATTGCAGACGGTCAATTTCAGCGGGAAGCTCAGGCCAGTTATTGATCTCAGTGGGAACGTTGAGCTGAAGCGGGAGTGCGAGGGAAAAACGGCTGTTCCGATCGGCCAGCTGGAGGCGATGCTCCGCGATGACGGATCTGTTTTGCACCCGGAAAATATCGTTCCGAACGGTGATAATGCCCGTTTTATCGGTGAGATAGATTTTTCCGCAGACATTGGCACGGTCCTCTTTGTTCACATCAGTGATGCCGATCCGACCCCGACGCCTTCGAATGCGGGTAACGATCTTCCTCTCGGCGTTGGCGGAAAAGAGAGTGACCTGCTCGTGAACGCTACCTCTCAGGAACCTGTCGTTACCAGCAAAGAGGGCATGGATGTTGTCTCGAAGGATTCCGCTGAGGGGAGAATCGAACAAGCGACTCCGCCGACAGTTTCTGTTCAGGAACCGACGCCACGCTACCTCAGCGATCTCCGATACCAGGCTCCGTGCCCCGGGGGCGAGTTTTCGTCGCTGGATAAGCGGTACTCCAGTGATGGATGGCAGTATGGGGAATTTCAGTTGTGGGCATCGAAGAATGAGGATGGCCACCTGAAGTACAAGCTATCGATCAATAAACTTGAATATCTCTGGGGTGGTCTCTGGTATGAGAATCGCTATCCGGCGCGGGTCGAATATAAATTGTTTCTCGACGGTGTAGAGGTGCGGAGTTTGTCATCCGAAAATGTGCTCTCTGGCGTAGATATATCGGCTGGGATTGTTTCATCGCCAGGCAAACATCGAATCAGCGCAGAAGTTTCCGTGCATGGGATGTACTGGAAGACACCAGGCAGTGACCTTTTCCCTGACCGGATCAATGTGGATATTTAACGTTGTTGGGTTCCCTGTTGCGCACTAGGGAACCCAACAAAGAAGATCACGGGTGGGTGGTCGTGAACGAACTTAACCACCACCCACCCGGCTTTATGGAGCGTGTGTCGCCCGATTTTCCCTAGCGTTTGCCACCGAGAAGTGCTTTCTTGACGTCGGCAATGGCTTGCGTGACCTGGATTCCACGGGGGCACGCGTCGGTGCAATTGAACGTCGTGCGGCAGCGCCACACGCCTTCTTTGTCGTTGAGGATATCGAGACGCATGTCACCGGCGTCGTCGCGGCTGTCAAAAATAAAGCGATGAGCATTAACGATGGCTGCCGGGCCGAAGTACTGGCCGTCGGTCCAAAAGACTGGACAGCTCGACGTGCACGCGGCACACAAGATGCACTTCGTCGTGTCGTCGAAACGCGCATGCTCTGACGCGCTTTGAATGCGCTCCTTGCCGTTGATCGGTTCGCTCTTCGCCATGAGGAACGGTTGCACCTCGCGGAAGGAGGCAAAGAACGGCTCCATGTCAACGACAAGGTCTTTTTCGAGCGGAAGACCTTTGATCGCTTCAATGTAGATCGGTTTATTAATGTCGAGGTCTTTAATGAGGGTCTTACACGCAAGGCGATTCCGCCCGTTAATCCGCATTGCGTCGGATCCGCACACGCCGTGTGCGCATGATCGACGGAAGGTCAGCGTGCCGTCTTGTTCCCACTTGATCGTGTGCAGGGCGTCAAGAACGCGATCAGTTGCGTGAACCGTGACGTCGAAGTCTTGCCAACGCGGCTCGGTGTCGAGTTCAGGAATGTACCGACGAATTATTAGGGTGACCGTGAATTCCGCAACCGAGGGAACGGCTGCGGCGGGTTCGAGGACCGCGGTGGTCATCTCTAATATTTCCTTTCCATCGGCGGATAGTTGGTAATGACGACCGGTTTCGTTTCGAGCCGGATACGGCTTTTTGTGTTGTTTTCAGGGTCGCTGACCAAATACGCCATCGTGTGAACGAGATAGTTCGCGTCGTCGCGGTCAGGATAATCTTCCCGCGAGTGGCCGCCACGGCTCTCGCGTCGATTGCGAGCTGAGTAGACGAGCACTTCGGCGAGGTCGAGTAAGAAACCGAGTTCGACGGTTTCGAGAAGGTCGGTATTAAACCGTTTACCCCGGTCTTGCACCAGGACGTTTCTGTAGCGTTGACGCAGATTCGCGATAACCTCAGCCGCTTCGCTCAGAGTCTCTTCGGTGCGATACACCTGGGCGTTATGATTCATCGAGTCTTGAAGCTCTTTGCGGATCACCGCCACGCGCTCGGTTCCTGACGAGTCGCGAAGCCCATCAAGCATTTCGCGCACCGTACGCGAGGGGTCGTCGGGCAGAGGAACCCAGTCGGCGTTCGTCACGTACTCGACCGCGTTCTTGCCTGCCCTCCTGCCGAAGACATTGATATCGAGCAGGGAATTGGTGCCGAGGCGGTTCGAACCGTGCACCGACACGCAAGCACATTCGCCTGCCGCGTAGAGCCCGGGAACAACAGTCGTATTGTTAGAGAGCACTTCCGCATTGACGTTCGTGGGAATCCCGCCCATCGCGTAGTGCGCCGTCGGCATAACAGGTACTGGCTCTGTATAGGGCTCGACTCCCAGATAGGTTCGCGCGAACTCAGTAATATCGGGGAGCTTGGCATCGATGACCGCGGGCTCAAGGTGAGTGATGTCGAGATACACGTAGTCCTTATTGGGGCCAGCTCCCCGACCCTCGCGAACTTCTAGGGCCATGCAGCGGGCAACAATATCGCGTGGTGCAAGATCTTTGATCGTGGGGGCGTAGCGTTCCATGAAACGCTCGCCTTCGCTGTTACGGAGAATTGCGCCCTCGCCCCGAGCAGCCTCTGACAAGAGAATGCCGAGTCCCGCAAGCCCCGTCGGATGGAACTGGAAAAATTCCATGTCTTCGAGAGGAAGGCCCTTGCGCCAGATAATGCCAACCCCGTCACCCGTGAGAGTGTGAGCGTTCGACGTGGTTTTGAAGATTTTTCCGAAACCACCGGTTGCAAAGATAATCGCTTTGGCGTGAAAAACATGAAGATCGCCGGTTGAAAGCTCATACGCGACGACACCCGACGGTGCGCGCGAGGTTCCACCGGAACTGTTCTCGACATCAGTCATGATGAGGTCAAGAACGTAAAATTCGTTGAAGAAATTAATCCCGAGGCGTACACAATTCTGGAACAGCGTCTGCAGAATCATGTGGCCGGTGCGATCAGCGGCGTAGCAGGCTCGACGCACCGGAGCTTTACCGTGGTCGCGAGTGTGACCCCCGAATCGACGTTGGTCGATCTTTCCTTCCGGCGTGCGATTAAAAGGGAGACCCATGTTTTCCAAGTCGATGACAGCATCAATCGCTTCGCGGGCAAGAATTTCGGCGGCGTCCTGATCAACGAGGTAGTCGCCACCCTTGACTGTGTCGAACGTGTGCCACTCCCAATTGTCTTCTTCGACGTTCGCAAGCGCTGCTGCCATACCGCCCTGCGCGGCTCCCGTGTGCGAACGTGTTGGGTACAGCTTGCTCACGACGGCGACGTTGGCGTGGGGTCCTGCCTCGATTGCGGCACGCATTCCAGCGCCCCCGGCACCCACAATCACGATGTCGAATTGGTGATGGTGCACAGGCGTTTCGGTCACTTCAGCGATTCCACTTTCTTTCACGTGTTGGTGCACTAGGGGGCGTGGCAAAAGGACGCGACGAGGCCAGCAGGTGCGCCGACCGGGCACGGATCGAAAGTGTAAATGACCAGGGTGCCAAGGAGAAGCAAAACGACGACCGCAGCGTGCAGTGCGCCCGTGAGGATGCCACGAGTTACGCGAGAGTGGGCGTAGTCGTTGATGATCGTGCGCATTCCATTGGCGCCGTGGATTAGGGAGAGCCACAACAGGAGCGTGTCCCACACCTGCCAAAACGGGTTTGACAGTTTTCCACCCACGAATGCGAAGTCGATCGCCTTGATCCCGTCGCCCGCGATGAGGTTGACGAAGAGGTGGCCAAAAATGAGCGCGACGAGCAAAACGCCCGAGACGCGCATGAATATCCAGCCCCATTTCTCCCAATTGACGCGGCGGCCGCGGCGCGCACGGGCGGGACTGCGGGGAGCCTCGATGACGGTTGTCACGTTCATGCTGCCTCAGAAAAAACGTTGATGAGGTGGCGTGGGACAAAAAAGGCCATGAGGACCACCCACAGCGCGACAACAATCCAAAACAGGAGTCGCTGATATTTGGTGCCACGACTCCAAAAATCGATAAGAATGATACGCACGCCGTTGAGGGCGTGAAACGCGATTGCTCCGACGAGGCCGACTTCGCCTAGTCCCATGATCGGGTTCTTGTAGGTGCCGATGACGGCGTCGTACGCTTCGGGGCTGACTCGAATGAGCGACGTGTCGAGAATATGAACAAGGAGAAAGAAAAAGATCGCAACGCCGGTGATCCGATGGAGAACCCACGACCACATTCCGTCGCCGCCACGATACAGAGTTCCCGCCAGGCGGGGGAAACGTCGGGTTGCTGGGGCCGGGAGCGCTTCTGCCACTCTGACTGACACGAACAACCTTCCTTTGAATCACCTCGTCGCGCTTCGCCCCGATCATGCCGAAGCGTCGCATTCCCATGCATGCACGCGCTCGTCTAGTTTACGACCCTCAGCGCCAGGCTTGTAAGCACCCGCTATTCTCATTGGATGACTCAGGACCGCGGCGTGCTCGACCATTTCTACAGCGTCATTCCTGCTGGCGGCATTGGGTCGCGGCTGTGGCCGATATCTCGTGCCGATGCGCCGAAATTCCTGCACGATTTGACCGGATCTGGTCAAACACTCCTTCGTGACACGTGGGACCGGCTCGTGCCGATCTCGGGTGATCAGCGCATCATGGTTGTCACGGGGCGTGCTCACCGGGCCGCGGTTGAGGCGCAGCTTCCCGATCTCGCTGACTGCAATGTTGTTTTGGAGAGCGAACCACGCGATTCATCGGCGGCCATCGGCCTGGCTGCCGCAATTCTGGAGCACCGCGAACCGGGAGTCATCATCGGGTCGTTTGCTGCCGACCACGTCATCGGTGGAGCGCAGCTTTTCCGTGACGCGGTTGCCGAAGCGGCTGCTGCGGCAACCGCCGGATATATCGCGACGATTGGAATCCGTCCCGTCGAACCATCAATCGGATTTGGCTATATCCACTGCGGAGAGGGTGTTGGTATCGATGGCGCGCCGTCGGCGCTCGCGGTTGACTCCTTCGTCGAAAAGCCTGACCTCTCGACGGCAAAAGCCTACGTAGAGAGCGGAGCCTACTTATGGAACGCGGGTATTTTTGTCGCGAAGGCGAGTGTGTTGCTTGAACAACTCGGGCGTTCGCAGCCGGATCTGCGTGAGGGTTTGATTGAACTCGCGGAGGCGTGGGACACGCCTCGCAGGGGTGCGGTCGTTGATCAGGTCTGGCCGGGTCTTGCGAAAATAGCGATCGACTACTCGGTCGCTGAACCTGCGGCGAAGGCAGGTCGGCTTGTGGTGGTTCCAGCCCATTTTGATTGGGACGATGTTGGTGACTTCGCATCGATTGCGAAACTTCACTCGGGCGGTCGCAAGTCGGATCTTGCAATTCTTGGTGAGGACGCGCGCGTTCTCTCCGATGCCAGTAGCGGAATCGTTGTGAGTCACGGTGCGCGCACAATTGCGCTCATCGGGGTCCAGGACATCGTTGTGGTCGATACCCCCGATGCGTTGCTCGTGACCACGGGAGCGAATGCGCAGAAAGTCAAAAGCGTCGTTGACGCTCTTCGACTTTCTGGGCGGGGAGACGTTCTTTAGATGCGACGCGCACGATTCTCCCGCGCCGCCGTTGTCGTAGCGGCTGCCGTTTGGCTTGCTGGGTGCGCGTCGACCTCAACGCCCTCAACGGCTGAGGTGACCTCTGGCTCGGAGGCGCCTCCGAAATATTGTGCTCGCTTGGTCGCGGATTCGGGGGGACTCAATGATCGTGGGCTCAATCAATCGAGCTGGCGGGGTCTCCAGGCTGCCGAAAAAACGTACGCCGTGGACGTCAGTGCGGTCACCGTATCGAGACCGACCGCTATTACTCCCAAACTGGTCGAGTCTGTTGAGTCTCGATGTCCTTTTCTTGTGACGGTTGGGAAGGAAATGGCTGCGGAAACGCTCGTTCAGGCGCTAGCAAATCCGGGTGTGCATTTTGCGCTTGTCGATTACAACGTTAACGCGCCCAACGTGAAGCCGGTTGAGTTTGACACTGCGCAAGCCGCATTTTTAGCGGGGTACTTCGCCGCCTACATGAGCAAGACCAAGATCGTGGCAACCTTCGGTGACGTCAACGAACCGGGGGTCACTTCAACGATGGACGGTTTCGTCAACGGCGTTGTCAAGTACAACGAAATACACCACGGGATAGCGGTTGTGCACGGGTGGAATACGGTCTCTCGAACTGGTCTTTTCGTCGGAATTAACGAGGACTTCGCTGTTGCGAAATCCACTTCAAAGGCGATGGCAAAGAATTTACTGGATGCTGGCGCCGATATCATCATGCCGATAACCGGGCAGGCTGGCGTGGGGGCCGCCGAAGCGGCACTTGAGAAGCGCAACTCCTTACTCGTCTGGGTTGGCAGCGATGGATACGAGACGCTTCCCGCCGAATTTCGACCGATTATTCTCACCAGCGTGGTGAAAAAGGCCGACGATGCCATAGCAAATATCGTCACGGACGATGCCGCCGGAGTGTTTTCTTCCTCGCCATACCGTGGCACTCTCGCGAATCTGGGCGTGAATATTGCTCCGCCGCACTCACTTGAACCAGACGTGCCTTCGGCGCTTTCCGCGGAAATTGATCTGTTGCGCGCGCAACTCGTCGCGGGACAAATTGTTGCGGGCCTCCCCGGCGCCGCGAGGTAGGTTGGCAACAGGAAACTGGTAGGGTTGTTAAATTCGGTAGGGTTTCGTTTACGCGTTTCGTGTGATGTGCGGGCGCATAACCTGGAGGACATCGTGAAGGCCACCACCCGAAATTTTTCGTTTACAGGTCTGGCTTCGCTTGGGGTCACTTCCCTCCTCGCGGCGTGTGGATCTCCACCTCAGTCGGGTGGCGGAACAAACGGTCAGGCGGCTGGCAAGTTCGTTCCTTGCATGGTCAGCGACTCGGGTGGTTTCGATGACAAGTCGTTCAATCAACTCGGCTATGAGGGCCTCAAATCGGCAGCGGACAAGCTGGTAACGACTCCTCATGCGATTCAGTCGAAGTCGGAGTCAGATTTTGCTCCCAACCTCACGAATCTCGTTGCGCAAAACTGCGGCATTATTGTGACGGTGGGCTTCCTTCTCGCCGACGCGACGAAGGCGTCAGCGGCAGCGAACCCCAAGACCAAATACGCAACCATTGACGACAAAACGGTTATCCTGCCCAATGTCAAGCCCATCATCTACGACGCGGCGCAGGCGGCCTTCTTGGCCGGTTATGCGGCCGCGAGCTACTCGAAGTCTGGCGTTGTTGGGACGTTTGGCGGCATGCAGCTTCCGACTGTCACTGTTTTTATGGACGGTTACGCGAGCGGCGTTGCCTATTACAACACGATGAAGGGCGCAAAAGTCAAGGTTGTTGGTTGGGATGTTGCGTCGCAGACGGGTTCATTCACCGGTGGTTTCGCGGCCGGTGTCGAGGCGAAATCGGCCGCGCGGAGCCTGATAGACCAGAATGCTGATGTCATCATGCCCGTCGGTGGCCCGATCTTTCAGAGTGCAGGCCAGGCGATTCGCGACTCCGGTAGGGGCATCGCGCTGATCGGGGTTGACTCAGACAACTACCTGACGGCCCCTGACCTCAAGGACCTCTTTCTGACGACGGTTGAGAAAGATATTTCGGTGAGTGTTGCAGAAGTTGTTGGAGCGGCGGCGGCTGACAAGTTTGACAACACCCCGTACGTCGGCACTCTTAAAAACCACGGTGTGGGGATCGCCCCCTTCCATGACTTTGCGTCGAAGGTCAACCCGAGTCTCCAAGGGGAACTCGACACGATTAATGCGGGTATTATTGACGGCTCGATTCGTGCGACATCAGTCTCGTCTCCGACGTAGAGCTGAAGTGCACCGTCCTGCGGAGGGGTTGACTGCGGAGGTTCGCGCGTGAAGCTCGAACTTCGTGGCATAACGAAGCTGTTTGGTTCACTTGTCGCAAACGATCACATTGATTTGGTTGTCGAGTCCGGCAAAATTTACGGACTCCTCGGTGAGAACGGTTCCGGTAAGTCGACTCTGGTGAACGTCCTCTACGGATTGTCTCGGGCCGACGAGGGCGAGATAGTGCTCGATGATGTTGTCCAAAAGTTCAACGGTCCCGGTGATGCAATGGCTGCCGGAATCGGCATGGTTCATCAGCATTTCATGTTGATCCCGGTATTCACCGTTGCGGAGAATGTCATGCTCGGCCACGAGGAGACGGGATTCGCCGGCTGGCTTGACCTGTCGGCGGCGCGCGCTCGGGTCCGAGAAATCTCAGGACGATTTGGTTTTGACCTTGATCCAGACGCGATTGTGGGCGATCTTCCCGTTGGCGTGCAGCAGCGGGTAGAGATCGTCAAAGCATTGTCGCGCGAAGCGCGAGTGCTTATTTTTGATGAGCCAACGGCGGTCCTTACTCCGCAAGAAACGAACGAACTCATCGCCATCATGTCCCAATTGCGTGATGCGGGGACGGCGATTGTTTTTATTACACATAAGCTCCGCGAAGTTCGTGCGGTTGCTGACAGCATTACCGTCATACGACGCGGCAAAGTCGTTGGCACGGCACAACCGACCGCGACAAATGCCGAACTTGCGGCGATGATGGTTGGCCGGGCCGTTGAACTGACGGTGAAGAAAAGACCGGCGCAACCGGGCGCCGCGGCGCTCGCCGTGTCTAATCTGTCAGTCATTGACACGATTGGTCAGCGCGTTGTTCACGATGTCAGTTTTGAGGTGCACGCTGGAGAAATCGTGGTCATCGCAGGCGTGCAGGGTAACGGACAGACTGAGTTGGCCGAGGCGCTGCTCGGCCTTCAGCCTCAGGTTGAGGGTGATATTTATCTTGATGGCCACTCTTTGCGCGGCCGCAGCGTGCGAAAAATTCTGAACTCTGGCGTTGGATTTGTTCCCGAGGACCGCAACGAAGACGGTCTCGTGTCGGACTTTACCATCGCCGAAAACCTTATTCTTGACAGGGTGGATCGTGCTCCTTTTGTGCGCGCGGGTAACCTTCGGGGCGGTTACGTTGCCGAATTCGCAAGGGATCGCATCGAAGAATTCGATGTGCGTTCGCAGGGGATTACAACGCTCGTTAAAAGCTTGTCTGGCGGAAATCAGCAGAAGGTTGTTCTTGCCCGTGAACTCAGTCGCGCACTTCGGCTTTTTGTCGCTGCCCAACCGACGCGGGGACTTGACGTCGGGTCAATCGAGTTCGTCCACAAGCGAATTGTCGCAACTCGCGACCTGGGGATTCCCGTTATTGTTGTGTCGGCGGAACTCGACGAGGTGATGGCGCTTGCCGACCGCATCGTGGTGATGTTTCGGGGAACAATCGTCGGGATCGTTCCCGGCAATACGCCACGAGAAGTCGTCGGCCTCATGATGACGGGGGAAATGCCCGATGATGTCACGGGTCCGCGCGGGGAGGCGGCATGAGTGACCGTGTCGAGGCGCCGAAGCGTTTATCGCGACTCGACAACGCGCTGCGCGAAGCGCTTGGTGGGAGCATCGTCATCTCAGTTTTGGCGGTGGTGTTGGCGCTGGTGGTGGGGGCAATTCTTATTGCAATTACCGATCACACGGTGCAAACCAGTGCTGGCTA
>Ga0209842_1000185_pt1 | contig 11315 bp, 10 predicted proteins | sample GWRWS3_10_20_FD_187220 | JGI IMG/M metagenome (GOLD analysis project Ga0209842, IMG submission 187220) | Riverbed sediment microbial communities from areas with vegetation nearby in Columbia River, Washington, USA - GW-RW S3_10_20 (SPAdes)... | ecosystem: Environmental > Aquatic > Freshwater >...
CTCAACCTGGCTTCGATGAAGGGAGGCCCATGGTACAGTTTCTCCGGGCCTATCTTGGATAGCTACTCCCGATGGATAGGGCCGCCCGGCGGCGGAAAGGCTCGTTTATACAGGATCACACCACATTGGGGAGGGATGGCGATGAACCGAATGGTATCCCGGGTTCTGCTAGGGTGGCGGGGGCGCTTCTGCGAAAATGCAGGGCCCCGACTAAGCGATTGCGAGCAGTTAAAACGGAGCAGGCTGGCAGGTAGCTGGTCCTCGGTGGTGGGATTCGGAATGCAGTGTCCGCGTCTTTTCACTGGTGGCCAGCACGAGCCTCAGAGCTTGGTCCTGCCCGTTCCCCTGCTGCAATCAGAGACAGAGTCCACGAGACGAAACATGTGTTTTGTTTGATGGGCTCCATCATCGAAGGAGAATGACCTCTTGGAGGGTCCAGAAATCAAATTTGCCGAAGCTATTATCGATAATGGCACGTTCGGCACACGCACAATACGTTTCGAAGCAGGCCGCCTCGCACAGCAGGCTCAGGGAGCCGTCGCCGCCTATCTTGACGAAGAGACGATGATTCTTTCCGCGACGAGCGCGAGTAAGAACCCGAAAGACAACCTCGACTTCTTTCCGTTGACAGTTGATGTTGAAGAGCGCAGCTACGCCGCAGGCAAGATCCCCGGCTCATTTTTCCGCCGCGAAGGTCGACCCTCCACCGAGGCGATTTTGGTGTGTCGCCTTATTGATCGGCCGTTGCGTCCGACTTTCGTTGACGGACTCCGCAACGAAGTGCAAATTGTTGTGTCAATTTTGTCGATCGCGCCCGGTGAATTTTATGATGCATTGGCAATCAATGCCGCCAGCGCATCAACGCAAATCTCAGGCTTGCCGTTTAACGGTCCGATTGCCGGGGTGCGTCTGGCGCTCATCGGTGATCAATGGGTCGCATTCCCTACCGCGTCCCAATTAGAGAGCGCAGTTTTCGACCTCGTCGTTGCTGGTCGCGTGGTGACGGATGCCAATGGGGTCGACGATGTCGCGATCATGATGGTCGAAGCGGAAGCCACGGAGGGGAGTTGGAACCTCATTAAAGGTGGGGCCCCAAAGCCAAACGAGGCGGTCGTAGCCGAGGGGCTCGAAGCCTCGAAGCCGTTCATCAAATCGCTCGTTGCGGCACAGCGTGCTCTTGCGGCGCAAGCCTCAAAGCCGGTTGCGGACTACCCCGTCTTCTTGCCCTTCACGCAAGAGACATACGATCTTGTCGCGGAACTCGCTCACAATGACCTCGGTGCGGTTTATCAAATCGCCGACAAGGTTGAGCGGCAGAAGGCTGACGATGCGCTCAAGGAACGTGTCACGAGTGTGGTGACGGAGAACGTCGAAAGCGGAAAGCTTCCGGCTGAGGCGCTGTTTCAGGCGTCGGCGGCATACAAGGCCGTCACCAAGGGCGTCGTTCGCGGTCGCATACTGCGCGATGGTGAGCGCATTGATGGTCGCGGGCTGGCCGATATCCGTCCGCTTGATGCCGAGGTTCAAGTTATTCCGCGCGTGCACGGTTCTGCGATTTTTCAGCGGGGTGAAACACAGATTCTGGGTGTCACCACGCTGAACATGCTCAAAATGGAGCAGCAAATCGATTCGCTCTCGCCTGTTACCAAAAAGCGTTACCTGCATCACTACAACTTCCCGCCTTATTCAACGGGCGAGACCGGTCGTGTTGGCAGCCCGAAGCGTCGTGAGATTGGGCACGGTTTTCTTGCCGAGCGCGCCATTGTTCCGGTGTTGCCAAGCCGAGACGAGTTTCCTTACGCGATCCGTCAGGTTTCTGAGGCCCTTAGTTCAAACGGGTCCACCTCGATGGGTTCTGTGTGTGCGTCCACTCTGTCACTCTTCAACGCGGGTGTGCCGCTTCGTGCCGCCGTTGCTGGTATCGCAATGGGTCTTGTTTCAGATGTCGTCAACGGAGAGACGCGGTACGCGGCGTTGACCGACATTCTCGGGGCTGAAGACGCGCTGGGTGACATGGACTTTAAGGTCGCCGGTACGAGCGATTTTGTTACCGCGATTCAGCTCGACACCAAGCTCGATGGGATCCCCTCATCGGTTCTTGCTGCCGCCCTTCAGCAGGCAAAAGATGCGCGCACGACGATCCTTGCCGTGCTCAACGCCGCCATCGCCGAACCTGACGAAATGGCTCCCACTGCGCCTCGAGTGATTTCAGTGCAGATTCCTGTTGACAAGATTGGTGAGTTGATTGGCCCGAAGGGCAAGACGATTAACGCGATCCAAGATGAGACAGGCGCCGACATCTCTATTGAAGAAGACGGCACCGTTTATATAGGGGCTGTTGACGGTCCCTCGGCGGAGGCGGCACGTTCGCAAGTCAACGCGATCGCGAATCCGCAGAATCCTGAGATCGGTGAACAGTTCTTGGGTACTGTTGTCAAAATTGCTGCGTTCGGTGCGTTTATTTCTTTGCTCCCTGGAAAAGACGGCCTCTTGCACGTTTCTGAAGTGCGCAAGCTCGCCGGGGGCAAGCGTGTCGACAACGTTGACGATGTGCTCGTCGTTGGGCAGAAGGTTTTAGTGGAGATCATGAAGATTGATGATCGCGGCAAGCTGTCACTCGCGCCGGTTGTTGCAGACGACACCGCTGTTTCAGATTCAGACGACACCACCGGAGCCTAAGCAACGACGCAACACCAGATGCCCGTCTCGTTTCGGTGAGGCGGGCATCTTTTTTGAAAAACACATGTGTCAGTGTGCTGTTGTCGTATTACCGTGTACGTCGCGCCATGATACGGTGCGCACGTGTCACGTATAGTCGCGGTCAAGTCGGTGTTTCCGGAGTTCGTCTCTACGCAATCGAGTATCACTGCCGAGTTCGCGGAGCTCGTGACACAAGACAACGGCGAACAAAACGTGCTGCGACGGATTCACGGGTCGAGCGGGGTTCGCACGAGACATACGGTGTTGCCGATCAAGGCCTACCGGACGCTCGATTCGTTTGAGGCGACAAACGACCTTTTTATTCGGCACGGTGTCGATCTGGCCGAACGAGCCGCCGTTGAGGCGCTTGCGCTCGCCGAGATTGAACCGCGCGAGGTGGATTTTTTCTTTTTCACGTCTGTTACCGGGGTTGCGGCCCCGTCGCTCGACGCACTCCTCGTTGAGAAAATTGGCTTGCGAGCCGATGTTAAGCGGGTGCCGTCTTTTGGCTTGGGGTGTGTGGCTGGTGCGGCCGCGCTCGCGCGGGCCCACGACTATTTGATTGGCCACCCGTGCGAGGTCGCGGTTGTCGTCGCGGTCGAGTTGTGTTCCCTGACGGTTCAACGCGACGATGCGTCAATGGCAAATATCGTCGCGAGTGGGCTTTTCGGTGACGGTGCAGCGGCGGCCGTTCTGACTGGTTCGGAGAGACAACAGGGTGGCGCTACGTGGCGGTATACTCCAGAAATCGTGGCAACCGCGAGTCGGATATATCCGGACACCGGCGATATGATCGGGTGGCGCATTGGTTCAACCGGTTTCAGGATCGTCCTCTCTGCCGGGCTACCCGGAGTCATTGACGGGCACTTTGCCGCCGACGTGACGACAATGCTCGGTGCTCATCAGTTGGCTACCGGTGATATCGCGGCCTGGATTGCGCACCCGGGCGGACCCAAGATTCTTGAGGCATTCGAACGCTGCCTCACGCTCAACAACGGGGAACTCGCCCGGAGTTGGTCGTCGTTGGCACGAGTGGGGAACCTTTCGTCGGTTTCGGTCCTGGATATTCTTGCCGACACAATCGGTGGTGGGACTGACCCTGGTTCCGACTTCGAGCCGGTGCCACCCGGGGCGTTTGGTTTGCTGTTTTCGCTCGGTCCCGGCGTGAGTTCTGAACTCGTTCTTTTGCGCTGGCCGGAGGAAAGCGAATGAGTGTTGCGTTTTTCAGCGCGCTCGTTGTTGCCACGGGCTTCGAGCGCGTCGCTGAATTGGTCGTCTCCAGGCGCAACGCGGCGTGGTCATTCGCGCGCGGTGGAACGGAGTTCGGCTGGCGGCATTTCCCGTTCATGGTGGTGCTGCACGGCGGCCTTCTCGTCGGATGCGTCACCGAAGTGATCGTGGCTGATCGTCCATTTATTGCCTGGCTTGGCTGGCCCATGCTGGTTTTGGTACTGGCGAGCCAAGCGCTTCGATGGTGGTGCATCGCTTCTCTGGGGCCGCAGTGGAACACCCGCGTGATTGTTGTTCGCGACATTGCTCTTGTCACCCGGGGGCCCTATCGATGGCTGCGTCACCCAAACTACCTTGCGGTTATCGTCGAAGGATTTGCTCTTCCGCTCGTGCACACCGCGGGGGTGACCGCGTGTCTGTTCAGCGTTCTGAACGCGCTCTTGCTTTTCGCGGTTCGTATCCCGTGCGAAGAGCGAGGACTCGCCACGGTGATGACACCGTCAATGACTCGTGATTCCCACCCGTCATCGTGACAAGCGAGGCTGACGTTCTCGTCGTCGGCGGTGGACCTGTCGGACTGGCGATCGCAATAGAGGCAGGTGTGAGAGGCCTCGACGTCGCACTTATCGAGCCGCGGGTTGGCACGGTCGACAAGGCGTGTGGAGAAGGTCTCATGCCGGGGGCCGTCGAGGCGCTCACGCGCTTGGGAGTGCACCCGGTGGGACATCCGCTAGAGGGTATTCGGTACCGTGACGCGCGTCGCTCGGTTGACCATCGGTTTGTCGGCCGCGTCGGTCTCGGCGTGCGTCGCACAACGCTGCACGATGCCCTTGCAAGACGAGCCGATGACCTGGGAATTGTGAGGCATGCGGGTCGCGTCAACGGACTGGCCCAAGACGGTGAGGGAGTCGTCGTGACGGTGAGTGCTGTGAATACGTTGGTTGTGCCCGGTGATTTCGAGGCGAAGAACAGCCATGCTTTCCCGTCGATAGAGTCACCGACGGTCACTATGAGAGCGCGCTGGTTGCTGGCGGCCGATGGTTTGCATTCAGCTGTCCGTCGACTCGTCGGAGCCAGTCGGGCTTCGTTGTTGCCTCGACATCGGCGTCGATTTGGCGTGCGGACGCACTTTCAGGTTGAGCCGTGGACCAGCCTTGTCGAGGTCTACTGGAGCGAGGGGGGCGAAGCATATGTCACTCCGGTGGACAAGAATCTCGTTGGCGTGGCGATGCTTGGCGCCCCCGGATTGAATTTTTCAGCGCAGTTGGCGTCAATTCCTTCTCTTGCCGAGCGTTTGGCCGACGCAGCGATTGTTGGCTCGGTGCGGGGGGCTGGTCCACTCGATCAACGGACTCGGAGTCGAGTGGTTGGGCGAGTTCTCCTCGTGGGTGATGCGGCGGGATATGTTGATGCGCTCACGGGTGAGGGATTGCGGGTCGGATTTGCGCAAGCCCACGCGGCGGTTGACGCGATCATCTCGGCAGCCCCCCAATCGTATGAGCGCGCCTGGGCGCGTGCCACGCGCGACTATCGAATTCTGACGCGCGGGCTTGTTGCGGTAGCCGTGTCGCCCCTCCGTCGGGCGATTGTGCCGTCGGCGGCCGCTATGCCGGGAGTCTTCGGTTCGGTCATTGAACGACTCGCACGCTAGCGGTGTGCCGCTGATGTGTGCGGTGGCTTCTGAATCAGGCTGATGGAATCCACTAGAACTCCTGTTAAAGGGGCAAAAACGTCACCATCGTGGTAAAATCTGAGTGTTGTTTGGTTTGTGTGTGCCCGATGCACGGACCACCGCCGCACGCGCAAGCAAGAGGGGGTGGGCGAGGTGACTCGGGTGGTTTCTGAGCCTGCGCTTGATACCTCCCCACTCGCGGCCGTTCCGGCAGCACCAATCTATTCACCGCACCCCTCGTTCCCTACCGAAACGCAGTTGCCGCTCGGTTCTGACGGGCGACGGTCTATCGAAGAAACGGACCTCCGGGTCTATCCCCTCTCGCTCGGAGTTGGCGGGTTCAGTTCGTGTTCCGATGAGGACGACCGGTACGGCATCCTTGACCGTTTCATCGAACTCGGCGGCAATGTCATTGACACGGCCGCGGCGCGAGAAACGAGTCAGGGCGAAGAACTTGTGGGCGAGTGGATGCAGAAGCGAGGCAATCGAGACCGAGTCGTTGTTTCGACAAGCATCGGTCGCCGGCAGGGGCACGATGGCTTGGCGCCGCGAACGATTGTCGCCGCTGTTGAGGCGTCGCTATCGAACTTGAAAGTTGACCACCTCGATATTCTGTTCTTCGACGGCGACGACGTGACGGTGCCCATTGATGACAGCCTTGCTGCGGCCGATGAATTGATTGCGTGTGGCAAAGTCCGTTATCTTGCCGCGTCGGGGTATTCTGCCTCTCGACTGATGGAGGCGCGCATACTCTCAGCGCACGGTTTCGCGAAATTTATTGGGATTCGTACGCCGTATAGCCTCTTGGAGAGGCGGGGATTCGAGGGGAATCTCGCACTCGTCGCTCAGGCACAGCACCTCGCCGTGGTCCCGTCAACGCCCCTGGCCGCGTGTTTCTTACCCGGCGACAATCGCGCTCGCCGAATGCTAACCTCCGCGATGCCCCACTCCTCCCCCGCTCGGCGAGTGGGACATCGCGGAGCACGGGTGCGCGTCGTCCTCGATGAGATAGCGGAGCACCATGGTTTTTCAGTCGCGTCGATTGCGCTTGCCTGGCTACTTGCAAAACCCAGTGTTCTGATGCCGACCATGAGCGTTCGCAACTCCGATCACCTTGCCAGCCTTATGGCGGCGCCGCATATTCGTCTGACGCGCGGCCACATTCTCGATCTTGACCGCGTCTCGTCGTAGCCGAATCGCTGTCGATTCTCGCCTGGTTGATGATAATGAGGTCATTGTCAGCGCCTGGGAATTTCCCCGGAAACGTATCTTTTTCGTTCCCTATCTCCTCGGAGGGGAAGAACGATCCTGTGCGCTGCGCGATAGCGGGCAATCCCACGGTTATTCTCCCGGTCGTGCCGCAGCGTGGTGAGGAAGTGATCGTCACACTCGTCTGAGCGGACGATCACCCGGGAAATGCGGTTTATTCGTGTGGCCTAGGCTGGTTCAGTTCACGTCGCAGGAAAGGCCGAGGGTGTCGCATTACATCTATCTTGTTCGCCACGGTGAACAGCAGGACGCCGAGCACGGACTCCCCGAGGGGCCTCTTTCGCGCAGAGGCAACCGTCAGGCAACGCTCATTGCGGAACGGCTCAGCGGCGTCCACTTTACGGGGGCGTGGCATTCGCCCCTCAAGCGAGCTGCCGAGACGGCAAGCATTTTTGCCGCACGCTTGCCCACGCTGGTGCCGGTGCCGTCGGCGTTGCTCTTCGATTGCATTCCGTCGGGGCCCTCGCCCGATATGCCGAAAGGATTTGAGCCATTTTTTGGATCGGTCACCCAAGCGGAGATCGACGCGGGACGTGCGCAAATGGCCGATGCTGTGAGCGAATTCCTGACGCCCAGCGTGGGTGACCGCCACGATTTGTTGATCACTCACAACTTTGTCATTGGATGGTTTGTGCGTGAAGTTTTTAACGCGCCGGACTGGCGCTGGCTGGGGGTTAACCAAGCAAACTGCGGCTTGACGATTATTCGTGTGCGCTCAGCGAAGCCGCCAGTGCTTGTGGTTCACAATGATCTGGGTCATCTTCCTGTTGAGTTGCGAACTGGGTTACCGGAGCCGCAACCGCTCTAGCCGTTTTCCCTCTCACTGCTTTGGGTGGGAGCTCAGTTCCTCGACGCTCATGGTTGGTAGATTGTCGCTATGACAACACGAGTCGCCGTCGTCGGTGCAACGGGTTCCCTGGGGAAATTGGCATCGCGACTCGTCGACGAGTCGAGCAATTATGAACTTTTCGCCTCGCTGGACTCTCGAAGTCCGCTCAACGATATGGTTGGCGCCGATCTCGTATTCGATGCAACTCGCCCCTCCGCAAGCCCATCAATTGTGGAGTTCGCGACGAGCCGCGGGATCAACGCTCTTGTGGGCACCTCCGGCTGGTCGGAAGATCGCGTAGCCGCGCTGCGCACCCGTCTGGAAGGCTCTCGCGTCGGCGTTGTCATCGTGCCGAACTTCTCGATCGGGTCGGTGGTTTCAACAGCGCTCGCGACCGCCGCTGCGTGTTTTTTCGATTCGATCGAAATTGTTGAAACGCACGGTGAAAAAAAAGTCGATTCGCCATCTGGCACTGCGGTACGCACGGCTGAACTCATGACGGCCGCCCGTCGCGAGCGTGGGCCGGTAGTCGCGCCGCACGCCGACCAGCGAGCGCGGGGAGCGCAGGTTGTCGGCATTCCCGTGCACAGTTTGAGAATGAGCGGGGCCGCAACTCGACAGCGCGTGCACCTTGGCGGCATCGGGGAGGCGGTGATGATCGAGCACGAGACGACTTCTTCGCGGGCGTATGAAGCAGGAATACTGCTCGCTCTTGAGGCTGCACGGGTGGCAGAGAGCGTGACCGTCGGACTGGACGACCTCATTGGCATTCGCTCGGTCTTTGCGTCGCTTGGTGCAGGTCGGTATCTGGCCGACGGCTCGACCGGTGATGATCGCTGCCATGATGTGAATGTGACGAGTTCGTGAAAGTCCGATTCTCTGTCGCCATGATGACGGCACTGCTTGTTCTCTATCTGGTGCTGGTGGGACAGCGCGCGGTGCTCTTGGTGGTGATGGGAGGGCCGATTGCAATGGCGATGGGGGTTGCGCTCATGGTTTTGCCGGGTGTTGGCGCGTGGGCGCTTGTGCGTGAATTGCTCTTTGGCGTGCGCTCGGAGCGTCTCGTTCGGCGGTTGTGCGATGAGGGTGCCCTTCCCGATATCGCGGTGGATGCTCGCCACCGTGGGCGCACTGCTCGATTAGTCGCGGACGCCGCATTTGCGTCGTGCCGAACCCGGGTCGAAGAAGAGCCCGAAAGCTGGCGGGCCTGGTGTTGTCTGGGGATCGCCTACAACGCGAGTGGGGACCGTCGCCGGGCCCGTCAATCGATTCGGCGGGCTATCGATTTGGCTCGAAACTCCTCGGGCGGACTCGTTCTTGCGAAATAGTAGCGCGTGGCCACCGCGGTGCTCGTCAGGATGAGACGACAGCGCTGTTTCACCGAGTCGATGTGGCGAGTGTCTTGACGAGCGAGTCGATTGCGTCGTCAACGGTCGGTTCGCGAAAGATGAAGCCGTCGTCGAGTAGTCGCTGGGGCACGACCTTTTGGCTGGAGAGTAAAAGCTCGCGTGCGGCATCACGCAAAACGACTGTCAAAACGCGCTCGGGTACGGTGAGAGCAAAGGGGCGGTGCAAATCGGTTGCCAGGTGCTGAAATAAGCGGTTCGCTGTTGCCGGAGTCGGGCCAACGAGATTGACTGGACCGCTTATCGTTGACGTGAGCAGATGGCGTATAGCCGCCGCCTCGTCATGGAGGCTGATCCAGGGCCAATTTTGGCCGCCAGAGCCGAGGCGGCCCGCAAGACCCAGCCGCGCGAGCCGCATGAGCGGTGTGAGAGCGCCTCCCGGCCCAACGACGAGTCCGGTGCGCACCGTGACTACCCGCGTTTTTTCGGGTGCGAGGTGGGCGGCGGACTCCCACGCGTGAACCACGTCAGATAAGAATCCCGTGCCCGGATGCGCTTTCTCCGTGAGCCTCATCCCGGGTTGGTCGCCGTAAATCCCAGCGGCGGATGCGCACACAAAAACCGGCGGTGGTGAGTCGACCATACACATCGCATCCGTGAGCGTGTGAGTGGATTGCACGCGGGATTCGAGTATCTCTGTGCGGTAGCGACGCGTCCAGGGAAGACGACTGAGGGAGGCTCCTGACAGGTTGACAACGGCATCGACATCTTCGAGAAGACGAAAATCGAGGATTCGCGCGGCGGGGGCCCAGTTATATTCGGTTGCGTTGCGGGGTTCTCGACGAACGAGGGTGCGCACGGAGTGACCGTTTTCTTTGAGTTGTCGGGAAAGTTCTGTTCCGATGAAGCCCGATGCTCCAGAGATGAGCACTGTCAATCCGTCAGTGACGGGGGAGCGTCGTCTCTGTCGCGGATTCTTCATTCTGTGCCTCTCTCGGTCGGGTTGCGCTCGATATACGTGGTGAAACCAACCCTAGTCGGCTGCTGAGGTGCGCTTATCGGCGCGTTTACGTCGCGCGGGGTTACGGCAAATGTGGGACGAATTCGGCGCGATGAGAGGCCAACGGTCGACGGATAGGGCTATCGTAATTGCCGTGCACGATATCTCTTTTCGTTCTGATATGACCGTCGAACTCGTCCGTTCGAGTGCGCACGACCGGGACGTGCTCTTCGCTGCTCGCGTTTCTACGCAGGGTGAACAGGCTCTTGAATCAGATCGCCTCGAAGGGATCGAGACGGAGTCTGATGCGAAGCGTAATCGCGGCCTCATCAACTACCTCATGCGTGATCGCCATGGTTCGCCGTTCGAGCACAATTCGATGACGTTTTATGTCCAGGCGCCAATTTTCGTTTTTCGCGAATTCATGCGCCACCGGATCGCTTCGTACAACGAAGAGTCGGGACGCTATCGCGAGCTCAATCCGGTCTTCTATATTCCGGCACCGGATCGCAACCTTGTTCAAGTCGGACGACCGGGCGCCTACGAGTTCTTGCCGGGTTCGCCGGAACAGGCGGCGATGGTGACCCAGCAGGTGCGCGATGTCTCCCGGCATTCCTATGAGGCGTACCAACGAATGCTTGAGGTGGGGGTTGCTCGTGAGGTTGCGCGCATTGTGCTCCCGCTGAATATCTACTCGTCAATGTACGTAACGATGAACGCCCGTGCGCTGATGAACTTTCTCTCTTTGCGCACGAAGAGTCAGGGGTCGCAATTCCCGTCCTTTCCTCAGCGGGAAATCGAAATGTGCGCGGAGCAGATGGAGTCGCTGTGGGTGAATCTCATGCCTCTCACAGCGGCGGCGTTCGATGGCAACGGTCGAGTAGCGCCGTAGCGCACCTCGATAGGGTTTTTCCCGTGTTCCCACGACACGTCCTCAACCGGATACGCTGTGACGAATGTTAGACGTTGTGAATCCTTTTGGTCAGGTGCTTGTCGCCCTGGTGACTCCGTTCACCGCCGATGGTGAGGTCGATTGGCCTGGTGTTGAGCAGCACATTGACGACGTGATCGGTGCGGGCGCCGACGGCATCGTGGTGACGGGAACAACGGGCGAGACGAGCACGCTCACGGATCCTGAGAAGGTGCGTCTTGTTGAGGTCGGTAAGGCGGTCGCGGGAGGGCGCGCAAAGATTCTCACCGGCGGCGGATCGAATGAGACGGCCCACGCGATTGAACTTGCCGCAAAGAGTGCGCGAGCGGGTGCCGACG
>Ga0209842_1000190_pt1 | contig 11176 bp, 10 predicted proteins | sample GWRWS3_10_20_FD_187220 | JGI IMG/M metagenome (GOLD analysis project Ga0209842, IMG submission 187220) | Riverbed sediment microbial communities from areas with vegetation nearby in Columbia River, Washington, USA - GW-RW S3_10_20 (SPAdes)... | ecosystem: Environmental > Aquatic > Freshwater >...
ACGACTCCACCAAAAGCCTCCGCAATTGCCTGGTGTCCGAGGCAGACTCCGAGAAGGGGTTTCCGCGCCATCAACGCCGTTTTCACGACGGTGATCGATACCCCCGCATCGACTGGTTTCCCCGGACCTGGAGAGATAAGCACCGCGTCGTACTCGGCCAGGCGCGCCTCGACGTCATGTGGCCCAAAGGTATCATTCCGCAGCACTTCTGTTTCGGCGCCCAATTGAAGAAGGTAGCCGTTGAGGGTGTAAACAAAGCTGTCGTAGTTGTCGAGCACGAGAACACGTGTCATTGGCGGACCGTCACGTCTCGACTACTAATGAGCGTGTCGACCCAGGGAAAAACCCACATCACTAAAGCACCAAGGGCGAGAGCCACCAGAACAAGGACGAAAAAGAGTCGAAACCACACGGGTCCGGGGAGAATGCGCCACAACGCCGCGTACACTATTGACCTCCCGAAGCTGCGAGAATTTTAGCAATCTCGGCGGGCGGACCCGCCGAAGTCGGTTGGAAAGAATCGAAGACACCATAAGCGACAACACGTTCCGCTGTCGAGTGGAGCGGATTGCACGTAGTAAGAGAAATGAGGCGCTCCGAAGCCTGGCTAGTGGTTCGCCCCGGCACGGGTTTCAAAATATCAACTTTCGTCGGTTGAACATATTCAAGATTTCGGAACCGATAGGTGTACCACCCGTCAGGCGTTTGTACAACAATCGAATCACCCAGTGCCAGCTGATTGACATGCATCCCCCCGCCATAGGCGCTTCGGTGCGCAGCGAGAACAAAATTTCCCACCTCGCCAGGCATTTGTGTTCCCCTGTAATGACCCACATTGCCGACGTCAAGCACAGTCGCCTTGTCAACGCCCTGAACAATGGTCCGCCGGTAGTCGCTCCCAAAACGCGGAACATAAAGGACGGCGAACTTGCTCGCCTCTGCGGTGGGAACAGCCAGAACCGGTGGTGCAACTAGTGCCGTCGGTTCCCCCGGCAGCGCTGGCGGCACCGCGGCGGCCGGTGGCTCCTGCTTCGTCCACGACTCGGTCAGAGCGATCGCGTCGTTCTTTTGCTGGTTCGCGATAACGAAATCATTCCAATAAAGTTGCCAGCCGACAAAAAGGAGAATGAGCACACCCGCCGTGACAAGAATTTCACCGAATACTCCGACAATTGATACTCTGTGTCGCGTCCCTCGTTGATGTTGCGTCGGCGCACGCAGGGCACGCCGCGAGGCGAATTCCGACATCCTGCGATTGTACTCGACAGACCCGTAGCGATGACTGACACGCATTGTGAACTGAGCCCCCCCGCCGACTTTGTTCAGGGTTCCCCCACTTCTACCATTCATCGACCAGTTACAATGCTTCACATGGCACGTACTAGTCCGCGAAAAAATCCCGCTCGGCAAAACACGCCGCCCGCTGGCGAAGAGGGACCGAATCCTGTCTGGTTCAAGCCGGTCATGTTCGGCTTCATGCTCCTTGGTCTCGCTTGGATCATTGTTTTTTATGGGAGCCAGGGGAGCCAGAGCACTCTCCCAATTCCCAGTTTGGGTGCGTGGAACATCATGGTGGGGTTCGGCATTGCATTCATCGGCTTTCTCATGACAACTCGCTGGCGCTAACTACCGAATCAGACGAAAATCACAGCGATGTAATTATCCTCAGCTGTTAATAAGTCTGTGGATAACTGCACGCGAGAAGCGTCGAGACGCTAAACGAGAACGCGCAACGCTGCGACTGCGAAAAGCGCGAAGACAACTCCAAGGAGCAGGAAAAGCTGGAGTCGACGCTGCGACCGGTCCTTGGTCTTCACAAAGACAAGTCCCACGACGAGGCCAACCGCTAGTCCTCCAAGGTGAGCCTGCCACGAGATATTCAAACCGGGCAGGAAACCAATGACAACGTTGATCGCGATGAGGAAGAACAGCTGAGTAGGGTTGCCGCCAACGTGTCGATGAATCACCAAGAACGCACCCATGAGACCAAAAATCGCCCCCGATGCGCCAACAACCGCCGTCATTGGCGGCGCAAGGAGCAAAACCCCCACTGAGCCAGCCAGTGCGCTTATCAAATAGAGCGCGAGAAACCGTGATGCGCCGATCATCCGTTCGAGAATCTGCCCGAAGACCAAAAGCGTGTACATATTCAGCAGCACGTGCAAATAAAACGATGTCGAGTGCACAAACGCGCTCGTGATAAGTCGCCAAGGTTGGAACGGAAAACCGGTTTGTGGGTCCGAATAGACCGGAGAGTAGAGAAGAGTGTTCGTAACGTTCCAGCCCGGAATCAACTGAAGCAGGAAAACGAATACCGTCACGCCGATGATCGAATACGTAATGATAGGCTTTGTGCTCGCCGTTAACGACAACGGACGGTGCCCCATTCGAGGTGCGCTCTGCCGCTGTTGCTTCATACACCCAGGGCAAATGACCCCAACGGCACCTAGGGTTTGACACTCAGGACAAACCGTTCGACCACAGCGTTGACACAAAACAAAACTTCGCCGATCAGGGTGCCGGTAGCAGAAATTGTCGCGAGAATCCGGTGCTTCGTTCACAGCCTGATGAATGGGGTTAGACGGAACTGACCGTCACCGACTCGATCACAATATTTTCGAGCGGGCGATCACGAGAATCAGTAGCAACTCCAGCGAATTTGTCGACGATCACCGTTGATTCTTCACCGTCAACTGCGCCAAAAATGGTGTGTTTTCCCTGGAGCCACGTGGTTGGGGCAACCGTGATAAAAAATTGTGAGCCGTTCGTTCCGTGACCACCCCGCGTTCCCGCGTTAGCCATTGCCAGAACATATGGCTGAGAGAAGTCCAACTCCGGGTGGATTTCATCATCGAATTGATAACCGGGCCCGCCAACACCGGTGCCAAGCGGATCGCCGCTCTGAATCATGAACCCGGGTATCACACGGTGAAACACGACGCCATCATAGAGCTTGTCGTTCGACTTCGCTCCCGTTGCGGGATTGGTCCACTCGATATCACCAGTCGCGAGTCCAATAAAATTCTTGACGGTTTTCGGAGCATGATTTCCGTACAGTTTGACCACGATGTCACCGTGATTCGTGTGCAGGGTGGCGACGGCGGTGTGGAAAGACATGGCCCTAATTGTTGCACACTGTTCTGCACTGTTGCCCACTGGGTTACTGTCCATTCCCCTTCTCGCTGAGGTTCTCCCCATCCACGATGAGTGGCAAGATGGTTGTGTTCGCTGTACGACATCGATGGAGGTCGACATGGGTCTATCACGTAAACGCGAGAAAGAACTGAAGCGGCTGAGGGGAAACGCTGAAGGTCTCTGGCAGGCGCAACACGAAGTCCTCACCCACGCTCGCTCCGTTCTCCGCGAGGCAGGAAAGCAAGCGAGCACGTTGGCACGCGAAGAAGTCGCGCCCCGGGTACGGCATGCTGTGGACCACCACGTAAAGCCAAGGATGGGTCAATCGGCCGTGGCCACGCGCTCAGCCGTGTCCTGCGCCCGTAAAAAACTCGTGAATGAGGTCCTTCCCTCGGTGGCTGCCGTCATCGGTTCCACACTGTCCATCATTGACCTTGCGCGCAGTAGAAAACTCCATGGCGGCATCGGTGCGGCAAAGAAGAGCGTTTCGTGCGCGCGCGCTTCAGCACGGATGAGAGCGTCGTCCCCTCCTCCCAAATCGACAGGCCCTGGAGCTGGTGGCCCGATTGCGCTCATCCTCGGTGCCATCGCAACGGCTGCCATCGGCTACGCGCTCTGGCAAACATTTCGTGCCGACGATGAGCTGTGGGTAGCTGACGACGATCTAACGAATGGGAACGACGCAGCATAGGACGTAAAAAAGGAAAGACACTCCGCCACACGGCCGGAGTGTCTTTCCTTTTGCGGTCGGGATGCGGTGGTGGAGACGAGGGGAATCGAACCCCTAACCCCCTGCTTGCAAAGCAGGTGCTCTGCCAATTGAGCTACGTCCCCAGAAGTACCATCGACTTCCGTGGGGCTACCAGGACTTGAACCTGGGACCTCTTCATTATCAGTGAAGCGCTCTAACCAGCTGAGCTATAGCCCCGATGAGCAGATTGAAGACTATCGGACGCCACCACGATCTCCCAACCCGAAGCAGCTTTTAGTTATTCGTAAAGCCAATCAGTAGTCCTCCAGTGATCTTCACACTCAAGTTATACAAGACCGCTATAATCGCCCCAAGCGTGGTAATTATCACCGTGTTGAGAATTGCGACAATCACCGTGAATCCCATGACCTGTGGGAGCGACAGAAAGCTTCCCAGATCAAAGTTGCCGTCTTTTTTATCAATAACATCGGCAACAAGCGTGTTAACCTGCCCGAACACACCGGTCTGATATACAACGATGTACAGCAAGAATGTTCCGACAATCATAATGATCGCGAGAGCGATTGCGACGAGGAACGCAAGCTTCACAACGGACCAAAAATCGATGTACACGAGCTTGAGACGAACCTGTTTAGTTGTCGAAGCTCGCGCCGACTTGCTAGCAAGTTTCGCAGTGAGGGTGTTGGTCATAAAGCATCCTTCCCGAGCGATGAATCTACCGAGGGTTCGGGCTCAACGGCCTGACCCTCGAGATTTCGCTCGGAGTTCTTGGCTATGGCAATGATACGGTCGTCATCTTGAAGCCTGGCGAAAACGACCCCCATGGTGTCACGGCCTTTTGCGGGAACGCCGGCCACGGAGGATCGTACCACTTTACCGCCGGCAAGAATCACAAGAACTTCATCTTGCTCGTCGACGATCAATGAACCAACGAGCACACCGCGCGCATCGTTGAGTTTGGCAACCTTGATACCAAGACCGCCTCGATTTTGCACTCTGTACTGTTCAACCGAAGTGCGCTTTGCCCATCCGCCATCGGTCACAACAAAGACGAATCCCTCAGTGGAGACGACTGACGCGGCAAGCAGCTCGTCGCTTCCGCGAAAGTGCATTCCGATCACTCCCGATGTTGATCGACCCATCGGACGGAGAGCCGCATCATCGGCAGTAAATCGAATCGACATTCCCTTTCGCGAAACAAGCAAAAGGTCAGAATCGTCATCAACAAGCACTGCGGAGACGAGTTCGTCTCCTTCACGAAGCTTGATCGCAATAATCCCGCCAGCGCGATTGGTGTCATATTCAGTCAGAGCTGTTTTCTTGACTAGGCCATCACGTGTTGCGAGGACAAGATAGTGGGCCGCGTCATAATCACGAATGTCGAGCACCTGAGCGATTTCTTCACCCGGCTGGAGGGCAAGAAGGTTTGCGACGTGCTGTCCTTTAGCGTCACGGCCAGCTTCTTGTACCTCATATGTCTTGGCACGATAAACCCGGCCGGTGTTGGTGAAAAAAAGCAGCCAGTGATGCGTTGTTGTCACGAAGAAGTTCTCTACCACGTCGTCTGCCCGCAACTGGGCTCCCTTTACCCCCTTGCCCCCTCGATGGTGACTTCGGTAGTTATCGCTTCGAGTTCGCTTAATGTATCCGCCGCGAGTGACCGTCACGACCATTTCTTCTTCGGGAATAAGATCTTCTACACTCACGTCACCGTCGAAGCCATAGAGAATCTCTGTCTTGCGATCATCGCCAAATTTATCGACGATATCAGTCAGTTCATCTCTCACAATCTCGCGTTGCCGATCTGAGCTCGCGAGAATGGCATTGAATTCGGTAATTTGTCGCTCAAGGTCGGCTGCTTCGTCAATGATCTTTTGTCGCTCAAGGGCAGCAAGACGCCGGAGCTGCATATCGAGGATTGCCCGCGCCTGAAGTTCATCAATGCCAAGGAGGCCCATCAAGCCATCTCGGGCGACTTCGACAGTTGACGACCGACGAATGAGCGCGATGACCTCATCGAGGGCGTCGAGCGCCTTGAGGTAGCCGCTCAGGATATGCATCCGGTCCTCGGCTTTGCGCAACCGGAAGCGGGTTCGTCGTACAATCACTTCGATTTGGTGTTCTACCCAGAAAACGATGAATCCGTCGAGCGCGAGTGTTCGCGGAATTCCGTCAACAATCGCAAGCATGTTGGCGCCGAAATTATCCTGAAGTTGAGTGTGCTTATAGAGATTATTGAGCACAACCTTTGCCACTGCGTCGCGTTTCAGAACAATAACCAGACGCTGACCTGTTCGACCCGACGTTTCATCGCGAATATCGGCGATCCCCGTTATCTTGGCGTCTTTAACAAGATCGGCAATCTTCATCGCCAGGTTGTCAGGATTCACCTGGTAGGGAAGTTCCGTTACCACGAGGCAGGTGCGCCCTTGGATCTCTTCAACGCTCACAACCGCACGCATACTGATCGAACCACGCCCGGTGCGATAAGCATCGTTGATGCCGCGATTCCCGACAATTTGAGCCCCGGTGGGAAAATCGGGCCCCTTTATTCGCTGCATTAGCGCGTCAAGCAAATCTTCTCGCGAAGCATCGGGGTTAGCAATGTGCCACAGCGCGCCGTCTGCCACTTCGCGCAGATTGTGGGGCGGAATATTCGTTGCCATACCCACGGCGATGCCCACTGAACCATTGACGAGCAAGTTCGGAAAACGCGCAGGAAGCACTGATGGTTCTTGAGTGCGCCCATCGTAGTTATCGTGAAAATCGACAGTGTCCTCGTCAATATCACGCACCATCTCAAGTGCCAGCGGGGCCATTTTCGTCTCGGTATATCGCGGAGCTGCGGCGCCGTCATTACCCGGTGACCCAAAGTTTCCTTGCCCCAGCGACAGTGGATACCGAAGACTCCACGGTTGCACAAGACGAACGAGCGCATCGTAAATCGATACGTCACCATGCGGGTGGAACTGCGCCATTACGTCACCCACAACTCGTGAGCACTTGGAGAACGATTTTTCTGGGCGGTATCCCCCCTCAAACATCGCGTAGATAACACGGCGGTGCACCGGCTTGAGGCCATCTCGAACATCAGGAAGCGCCCGCCCCACGATGACGCTCATCGCATAATCAAGGTAGGAACGCTGCATCTCCAATTGGAGATCAACCTGGTTGATTCTGCCATTCGCACCGAATGACGAGTCCTCCGACGATGAAGTGGTGTTGTCGCTGTCTGCCATTAGTTTTATGTCTCCGCTAGCCCTCGCCGAGTCGTTAATGCGTGTTCGCTAGATGTCCAGAAACCGGACGTCTTTGGCGTTCTTCTGGATGAAAGTACGTCGGGATTCAACATCCTCACCCATGAGTGTGGAGAAAACTTCATCAGCAACAGCCGCGTCTTCGAGAGTGACTTGAAGAAGGGTTCGCGTGCCCGGGTCCATCGTGGTGTTCCATAACTCGTGATAATCCATTTCGCCAAGACCCTTATAGCGTTGAATGCCGTTTTCTTTAGGGATGCGTTTGCCCGCCGCGGCACCACCAGTCAATAGGTCATCGCGTTCGCGATCAGAAAACACGAACTCGTGAGCGGAGTTACTCCATTTGAGCCGATAGAGCGGCGGCTGTGCGAGATAAACGTAGCCACGGTCAATAAGCGGGCGCATGTACCGAAAAAGTAGCGTCAGTAGCAGCGTTGAGATGTGTTGGCCGTCGACATCGGCGTCAGCCATGAGAACAATCTTGTGATATCGCACTTTGTCTGGATTGAAGTCTTCGCCTATTCCGGCGCCAAACGCCGTAATCATCGCTTGAATTTCATTGTTCGCTAGTGCACGATCAAGGCGGGCTTTTTCAACATTGAGAATCTTGCCTCGCAGCGGAAGAATTGCTTGGGTTTCGGGGTTGCGCCCTTGAACAGCGGAACCGCCAGCAGAATCTCCCTCAACAAGAAATATTTCCGAGACACTGGGGTCTTTGCTCTGACAGTCTTTGAGTTTTCCCGGCATTCCGCCGCTTTCGAGAAGCCCTTTTCGTCGAGCTGTTTCTCGGGCCTTTCGTGCCGCCATTCGAGCGGTCGCCGCTTGCAACGCTTTACGAATGATTTCTTTTGCTTGTGCGGGATTGCGATCAAACCAGTCCGCAAGTTGCTCACCTGCAACTCGCTGCACAAACGCTTTCGCCTCGGTATTACCGAGCTTGGTTTTGGTTTGGCCTTCGAATTGGGGTTCGGTGAGTTTGACCGAAATGACGGCGGTTAAGCCCTCACGCACATCATCACCGCTTAAATTGTCGTCTTTCTCTTTGAGGATGCCTTTCTCACGCGCATATCGATTGACGAGAGAGGTGAGAGCAGCACGAAATCCTTCTTCGTGGGTGCCCCCCTCGTGCGTATTAATCGTGTTGGCATAGGTGTGAACACTCTCTGTGTACCCAGTCGTCCACTGCATGGCGACCTCGAGAGCGATTTTCCGGTTAGGATCTTCCGATTCGAACGAAATAATCTCTGCGTTGACAAGATCTGCCTTCTTAGCCGAGTTGAGATATTCGACGTAGTCGACGAGACCGTTCTCATAAAGATATTCGTGGCGTGTAATACCATCGCCGTCTGGCTCATCGGTGGGTTTTTCCCCGACCCTTTCGTCGGTGAGCACCAGCCGCAGGCCTTTGTTGAGAAACGCCATCTGTTGAAAACGCAACCGCAACACGTCGTAGTCGAAGTCGACAGTCTCAAAAATCTCTGCGTTCGGCCAAAATGTGATGACTGTTCCCGTCGCTGTTGACGGCTCGGCGCGAGCGAGTGGTGCGGTAGGGACTCCGCTTTGGTAGCTTTGCCGCCACACAAATCCTTGGCGTCTGACCTCCACATCGAGTCGGCTTGACAACGCGTTGACAACCGAACTGCCGACACCGTGCAGGCCACCCGAGACCGCATAACCGCCGCCGCCAAACTTTCCTCCGGCGTGTAAGAGGGTGAGAACAACTTCGACAGTAGAAATTCCTTCGACCGGGTGAGTGTCGACAGGGATTCCTCGGCCATTGTCGACGACTTTGACGGCACCGTCCGCACAAAGCACAATGTCGATTCGATCACAGTGACCAGCAAGAGCCTCATCAACCGAATTATCAACAATTTCGTAAACTAAATGGTGTAGTCCGCGAGGCCCCGTAGAACCGATGTACATCCCCGGACGTTTTCGCACCGCCTCCAGACCCTCAAGCACCTGGATCGCGTGCGCCCCATATTCCCCATCGCCGTCAGGGTGGACCTGGTTCGATTCGAGTGCCATATTCAGTAAGAGCTCCTGATTTGCCGTCGCGCAATCCGGCCTTCAGTCTATCAAGACGAGCGTTTGATAAAAGCCGAAAATTCCCACCTGGGGCCTTTTTTTCTTTAAGTTGATCAGTTTTGCATTCTCAGCCGTAAGTATCGCGCGGACCACGCCCTGGAACTGCTCTCGGGCCGCGTTTCCAAGAAGGGACGTCCGGGCCCACAAACCGGATTGTTTCTACCCGTGACTCTGGGTAGTTGACGCTGATGCGACTCATGATGTCAACCCGCATAAATCGCAACTGAGTAGCCCACGCGGTTGAATCGCATCGCACGGTCAAAACGCGGTCGTTGATCTCCAAGGGATGAGAATGCTTCGCCGTCTCGTCACCCACAAGATCAGCCCAGGAAGAAATAATGTCCGATTGGGCAAGCGATGAATTCCAGCCCATGTCAGTCGTAAGAGCGGCGAGAACGGCGCCAAAATTGCGCGGATCTCGCCCCGCTCCGTAGGGAACGCTCTCAGAAGAACGAGGGAGCCGACGATTTCGCCGCCGCTGTGCTCGATATGTTGGATCGCCAAAAATTGCTTTAAGACGTTGATAGACAACCACCGATTCCGGTTCGTAAGATTCACTCATGACGATCCTCGGCGATTGTCCCACCAACGATTTGCACGACCCGCATGGTGGAGATCAGCGGTACATCATCACTGACGGCCGCTGTCACAAGGACTTGCTCGTAGTCGGCAATCGCCGTCGCGAGCCGCGAACGGCGCACCTCGTCAAGCTCCGCAAAAACATCGTCAAGAATCAAAACAGGATCCCCCGATGACCCCGACCTTCGCAGCAGTTCGGCAGAAGCAAGACGTAGCGCCAGAACGAACGACCAGCTTTCCCCATGGCTCGCATACCCCTTGGTGGGCAACCCGTTCAGAGAGAAGACAAAGTCGTCTCGATGTGGACCAACGAGGGTCACACCGCGATCAATCTCACGTGACCGATTTCGCTCCAAAGCCGCAGTAAATCTCGAATGAGTCGAGCTTTTTTCGGGCGCAACTGTCTCTTCAACGATTGACAATTGGGGTGCGTCTTCGAAGGACTCCGGGTCGTTTGAGTCAACGGACAGGCGGGCGCGAATATTCGGACCGTGATCTTCGCCAACGATAGTGAAATAGGCTTCAGCCAAGGGATGGCCTAATTGATGAAAGAGAGAAAGGCGAGCGTCAATGATCTCTGAACCAAGGTCGACTAGACGCTCATCCCACACGTCGAGCACATCGAGGCTCACATTTTTCCTCCCGGCGGTTCGCAGAGACTTTAACAGTGTATTCCGCTGACGAATAATGCGGTCATAGTCAGCAAGAACAGACGAGAATCGTGGCCGATGCAAAACGAGAAGCTCATCAGCAAATCGGCGGCGGCCCGCCGGGCCGCCGCGAATGAGAGCGAGATCTTCAGGGGCAAAAAGAACGCTTGAAAAGTATTTCGGAACATCACGAACTCGCGTAACCGAGCGATTAATCTGGGCGCGGTTGGCAGAATTGCGATTGATTTCCACTTCAACCACGATTTCGCGGCCGTTGTATTCCAGAAGCGCCCTCACAACCGCTGCATCGGCACCCTGTCGGATCATTGCGCTGTCGTGAGAAACGCGATGTGACCCAAGTGTGCTCAAATAACTCAGCGCCTCCACAAGATTAGTCTTGCCTTGACCGTTGAACCCGACGAAAAGGTTTTGACCAGGGTCAAGATCGACTTCAGCACGCTCGTAGTTGCGAAAGTCGGAGAGGCTCAGACGGGCGACTCTCACAAGGTCACGATCACTCAGCTTTCTTCAGGGAGTGGCCGCCGAACTGATTGCGAAGCGCGGCAACCGCTTTCATCGCTGGTGACTCCTCTTGACGAGAAACAAATCGGGCGAAAATGGAGGCACTAATGGCCGGAACGGGAACGGCATTTGCGATCGCTTCCTCAATCGTCCATCGACCCTCGCCAGAGTCATCAACGTATCCCTCAATCGCTTCGAACTTCGGGTCTTCTTCGAGGGCGCGAACAAGTAAT
>Ga0209842_1000192_pt1 | contig 11145 bp, 11 predicted proteins | sample GWRWS3_10_20_FD_187220 | JGI IMG/M metagenome (GOLD analysis project Ga0209842, IMG submission 187220) | Riverbed sediment microbial communities from areas with vegetation nearby in Columbia River, Washington, USA - GW-RW S3_10_20 (SPAdes)... | ecosystem: Environmental > Aquatic > Freshwater >...
GATGAGGCCGAGCGCGAGGAGAGGAGGCGGCGTGGCGGAGGTCCTGCGACCGGACGCCGGTGAGCTCGAGGTCCGCATCCAGGCGCGTCTCGAGACCGTGTTCGAGTTCTTCGTCGACCCAGAGATGATGACGCGCTGGAAGGGCACCGAGGCCGAGCTCGACCCGCGTCCCGGCGGCACGTACCGGGTGGGCGGGATCGCGGGGGGCGCGACCGTGATCGGCGAATTCGTCGAGATCGACCCTCCCCGTCGCCTGGTGTTCACCTGGGGGTGGGAGGGTGACGAGGAGGTCCCGCCCGGCTCCAGCACGGTCGAGGTCACGCTGACGCCGGACGGAGATGGGACGGTGCTGCATCTTGTGCATCGGGACCTGCCCGCGGGCCAGGGGCCGAGGCACATGGAGGGATGGGAGCACTTCGTCCCGCGGCTCGTCGAGGCGGCGACGGGACGGGACCCGGGGCCGGACCCCTGGTCGATGTCGGGAGCGATGTGACGGTCGTCTCGGCCGTCGGAGGGAAGGAGGAGTCGATGGGCGCACCGGTCGTGCACTTCGAGATCTACGGGAAGGACGCGTCGAAGCTGCAATCGTTCTACGCCGACCTGTTCGGCTGGGAGATCCACGCCGACAACCCGATGAACTACGGGATCGTCCACACGAACTCCGGCGACAAGGGCATCGGTGGCGGCATCACCGAAGGCGACGCGCGCGTGAACGTCGTGGTCGACGTCGACGACCTGCAGAAGTACCTGGACAAGGCGGTCTCGATGGGCGGCGAGGTCGTGACGCCGATCACGGAGATCCCGGACATGGTCACGTGGGCGGAGTTCCGCGACCCGGCCGGCAACGTGATCGGGATCTCGCTCGCCGACTCGTGATCGGGTAGCACCTGCGAACAACGATTACGTCGGGGGTGGCGCGGGCAGGTCCGGGGCGCCTGGCTGATACCGGGCTCGATAGGACGTGACGACCGCCTCGAGGAGACCCTCGTCGCCCCCGCTCCAGTCACCGGCACCGCCAACGTGACGGCGTGCTAGGGCACCGAACTGCGTCGCGAGCTGACCGCGCGCGCCGGCGACGAGGGTGCTTCGCCGTTCCAGAAAGGATCGGATCGCCGAATACAGCTCCGGGCTGACGGCGGTCGTGTCGAGGACAACACCGGCCGTTGCCCCCGCTGGGTACACGGAGAGAGGCGTTGGCAGTGGGGCGGGGCGTTCACGAACGACCAGGGTCGCCGCCGCCAGATCGCCGAGCCGCTGGCTCCTTGTCGTCAGCAGGATCGAGATGGAACCGATCGCGTAGGCCGTGGGGAGGATGTCCACGAGTCGGAGGAGGGTCCGGATCCCCACCTGTGTCCATCCGGCGGGCTGGCCATCCGCTCGCACGACCCGGATCCTCTGCGCTCGCTTCCCGGGGGTTCGCCCGGCCCACAGTCCCTCGAAGAGGAAGAAGTAGCCGAGGTACAGGAAGAGGATCCCCCCCAATCCCGCCGCGGCGGCTGCCGTGCCTTTCAGTCCGAGGCCGGCCAGAGCCAGCCCGAGGAGGATGAAGATGGCCGCCTGGATCGCAGTGTCGATGAGGATGGCGATCATCCTCGAACCCAACCCGGCGACGTCGGCCGAGATGGACACCGCTTCCGGTGTGACGAACCGTACGGTTCCCGGAACGGAACTCATCGGCCCCTAGACTTCTCCGGTGGACATCGACTCCTTCATAGCTACCTATCGGAGCGAGTGGACGCAACTGGAGGCCGCATGCGCCGACGGCGGGCGGGGCCTTTCGTCTCTGTCCGGAGCCCAGATCGGCGAGGTCGTTCGCCTGTACCTGCGGGCCTCGACGCATCTCGCCCAGGCACGCACCCAGTTCCACGACCCCCGCCTGGACGGCTACCTGAACGGGCTCGTGACGCAGGCCCACGCTGCCATCTACTCCGCCCAGCCGAGGACCACGCGAGGGTTCGCTCGTTTGCTCGTGGTTCGCTACCCGGAGGCCTTGCGTCGAACGAGCCCATTCGTCTTCGTCGCTGCGGGGATCCTCGTCGTCGTCGTGCTCGCCTCCTGGGCGTGGGTCGCGACGTCACCCGAGGCACAGGTCGGGCTCCTGCCGCCCGCTGCGCGGGATGCGATGAGGGAGGTCGGTGGAAGAAGCCCGGACCTGGGCCCGGCGCCGAGCCTGTCCGCGTACATCCTGCTCAACAACGTGCTGGTCGCGTTCTTCGCGTTCGCTCTCGGCATCACGTTGTGCGTGGGAACGATCGTGGTCCTGATCAGGAATGCGCTCATGCTCGGGCTTCTGGCCGGATCGTTTCAGGTGGTCGGGAACGCAGGCAGCTTCTGGGCGTTGATCCTTCCCCACGGCGTCCTCGAGCTCACCGCGATCTGCATCGCGGCCGGCGCGGGGCTGCGGATGGGATGGGCCCTCATCGACCCGGGCGACCGACCACGGGGTCGTGCTCTTCGGGACGAGACCCGTGAGGCCGTCGTGGTGGTCATCGGCGTGATCCCCGCGTTCGTCGTCGCCGCCGTGATCGAGGGTTTCATGACCGGCACGGCCCTGCCGGACGTGCTGGAGATCGCGATCGGCGTCGGACTGGCGGGGCTCTACGTCGCCTTCCTCGTCGGCTGGCCCGTGCGATCGCGCCGGACGGCTAGAGGCGCCCCGCGCTCTTGATCTGGAGATAGCGGTCGGCCAACGCTGCCGTCAGCCTCCCCGGTTCGCGATCCTCGACGATGACACCGCGCGAGCGCAGGTGCGCCGAGGCGTGGTTCCGCGCCGAGAGCGACTGGGCCGCGGCGGCCGCCAGGTATGCATCCTCGTAGGTGCCGGGAAGGGCCGATCGCAAGGCGACCACCTCGGGGTCGACGATGCTTCCGATCATGAGCAGATGCCGAGGAAGTAAGACCGGCAAGGCGTCGAACAGTGGTTGCATGACCGACCGTTCGGTTAGATCCGTGAACAGGACGAGGAGCGATCGACGTCGGTGGCGGGACAGGAGCGTCCCGAACGCACCCCGGTAATCCGTGGGGTCCAGGGATGATTCCAGGTCGAAGAGGAGTTCGAGGGCGCGTCGGGGCTGTTCGCGTCCACCGCGTGGGCTCAACATCGCCTCGACGCGGGATGCGAACGCCATCAAGCCCACGTGGTCTCCGGCCCGGGTGGCCAATTCGGTGAGAGCGATCGCCGCGTCCAGCGCGTGTTCGAATCTCGACAGCCCGGCCACGGTGCCCGCCATGGATCGGCCGGCGTCGAGGAGGAGGACGATCTGCTGATCTCGATCCTCTCGGTACAGGTTCGTGATGGGCTTGGCCGCGCGGGCCGTGGCGGTCCAATTGATCCTGCGGAATTCATCATCTGGGTGGTAGTCGCGGAGCGAATCGAAATCCGTTCCACCGCCTCGATGGCGAGACGAGCGCTGACCACTCTGCAGCATGCGAGCCCGCTCGAGGCGCAGCTCCACCTCGGATCGTCCGGGGATCGCCGGGTACACCCTCACGGTGTCGGTGATCGGCAGTGTGGCCTGTCGGCCGCCGAGTCCGATCGGTCCCGAGACCCTCACCGTCACCGGCCCGAGCTCGAGCCGACCTCGCCTGCCCGGCACCATCTGAGCCTCCAGCATCCCTCCCGTGCCAACGATCCTGTTCCGATGCGTGACCGGGGTGCGGGCCCCCCACCGCGGGGTGGCGTCGCGGACCGCGACCCTGAGGGACCGATGGCTTGGGTTCTGGAGTCGCAGCGTGACGCGACCTTCCTCGTGCATGGTCAGGACGGAAGGCGAGCTGCGTTCGATGCCGAGCGCGCTCGGGTGCGGTGCCTGCCAGATGTCGAACGCCAGCAACCCGAACAGCAGGACGTTCGCGACGACGAGACCGACGACAGGCGTGACGGGCGCGAGCGCGGTGATGGATGCGGCGACGATCGCGACGATCGCCAGCCGGGGGGAGACGTACACGTCAGTCGGGGACCGGCACCTGAGACACGATCCCGTCGAGGATCGCGTCGGGGGTTGCGCCTTCCAACTCCACCTCTGGCCGGACGAGGACCCGATGGCGCCACGTGGCGTTGACCAGCGTCTTCACGTCATCGGGGGTCACGAAGTCACGCCCGGAGAGATACGCCCAGGCCTTCGAGGCCGACTGAAGCATCGCAACACCCCGCGGGCTGACGCCGAGTGCGAGCGAGGGGCTGCGCCGCGTTGCGGTGACGAGGTCGATCAGGTACGACATCAGCTCCGGACCGACGCGCACCGCTGCCACCCCAACCGCGCCGGCGGCGAGGTCGTCCGGTCCGGCCACACGTGAGACGCCGAGCGCGTTGAGGTCATGCGGGTCCTTCCCCTCATCGTGCATCTGCAGCACCGCACGCTCGTCTTCTCGAGGCGGGTAGTCGACGCGCAGCTTGAAGAGGAACCGGTCGAGTTGGGCCTCCGGGAGTGGGTAGGTTCCCTCGTACTCGATCGGGTTCTGGGTGGCGACGACCAGGAAGGGCTTCGGCAGCTGATGGGTCTCGCCTTCGATCGACACCTGATGCTCCTCCATCGCTTCCAAGAGCGCGGCTTGGGTCTTCGGCGGGGTCCGATTCAGCTCGTCTGCCAAGAGGATGTTGGTGAAAACGGGACCGGGCCGGAACCTGAACTCGCCGGTTCGTCCTTCGTAGATGACGTTCCCCGTTACATCGGAGGGCATCAGGTCCGGCGTGAACTGGATCCGGCGGAACCCGAGGTCCAACGAGCGCGCCAACGCCTTCACCATGAGCGTCTTCGCGACTCCCGGGACCCCCTCCAGGATCACGTGGCCGCGGAGCAGCAGCGCGGCGCTGAGACCCCACAGGATCGGTTCCTGGCCGAACACGGCCTTGCTCACCTCGGCGCGAACCACCGCGAAGGCGTCCGGATCCCGGCTCAAGGAGTGGTCCCTTCGACGTCCCGGGCGAGCACCGATAGATCGGCCGCCAAGGCGAGGAGCTCGTCGTCGCTCCTCGGCTCGGGCCCCCCGATGGAATGCTCGATCCGATCGAGCGGCAGTCTCGTCGACGCGGAGACGAGTTGGGCCATCACCTCGCTCGATGCTTCCGGCGAGGCGCCGATCCTCGGCGACATGCGCTCTCTCGCGGAGCGCCGCAACAGGGACCCACAGAAGGCGGTCGCCCGGGCCCTTCGATAGAGCCCTGCCGTCGCCCGGACGAGCTCACCGGCCTGGATCGGTGCGATCGGCTCCTCGATGACCGGTTTGCCCAGGCGTCGAGCCCTGGACACGGCGAACAGCACCACGCCGATCCCGACCTCGATCAGGACGAGTTGAGCCGGGTCCGACAGGAGGGGCCAGAGGCCAGGCGACCCCCCACCCGAAGGGGCCGAGGGTCCGAAGACGACGGGTCCGTCACCGAAGACTCGACGCACGAGGGTCGCATTGTCGGCGTGATCCAGGAGCTCGTTGGTGATGAAGGAGTTGCCCCCGAAGATCGCGACTCGCCCCTTGCCCCTGTTGATGAAGATGGCGTACGCGCCGCCCGGCCGAACGAAGCACGCGACGGCGTCTGGGCCGTTGGAATGCAACGTCAGGTCTCGGGCATCGGCTTCGATCTCGTCGACACCGACGGCCTCCGGCACCGGGCATCCGGGTGCGAGAGGGACCGTCCCGATCCCGCCGAGCGAGTCTCCTCGGCCCACACCCAGAGAGGCAAGGGCAGGGGAGTCGGGGTCGGTGATGATGAGCCGGCCACCGTCCTCCACCCATCGCAGGATCGGAGCGAATTGAAGCGGCGTCCGAACGTCGCTCATCAACACGAACGATCCCGATCCCGAAGGCGGACCGTCCGATGCGCGGACATCCGATCCATTCTCCGAGAGGAACCGGCGCAACGCCAGCGTATCGTCGCTGACCGGCTGTCCGGTGAGCCATATCCCGGCGATGAAGAGGGCCGTGAGCAACGCGACGAGTGCGACCGTGCGCCCTTTGACCGTCATCTCGCCGCTTCCCGGTTGGCGGTTCGGATCGCCTCCACGTCCGAGAGATCGGGTTCCGCTCCTCCGTAGGCCACGCGTTCGAAGGCGTCGGTAGCCTTGGAAACCGACGGGTAGATGCCGGGCACGGACCGCACAACGGCGGCTCGGCACTCACCTGCGGTGGTGCTTGGCTCACCGGTCAGGATGCGTCGGTAAGCCAGCGTTCCGACGAGAACGTGGTACATCGCCCGCGTGGCTTCCCGGAGGTCGTTTCGACGAATCGCCTCGTCCGCGATCAGCTCCCAGTCGGGTCCCGCGACTCTCGACGCACCGGCACTCGCCGCTCGCTCCGGCACGAGTCCCAGTCCGAGCCGTCGAAGGACGAGCACGACGAGTGCGGCCACACCCGCCAGGACGATCCATGCGACGACGCTGCCCACCCCGTTGAACTCGCGAAGCGGGTCCAGGACCATATCGAGGATCTGCAACAGCCGTGCCCTGACCCAATCGCCGAATCGCTCGAGGAGGCTCTGCCCGACGAGCACCGAGTACGCTTGGTCGAGGGCCCCGTCGAGTTGGCTCGGATCGAGCGCGGGCTCGCGTTCCGCCGCGACGATCTCGCCGGGGATCACGTCGAGGTGCCGGATCGCGAGGCGGAAGTCGATGGCGTCGTCGCCTCGGAGCGAGTCGAGGAACGCGTCCGTACCGAGGTCGAGCGTGCCCCCGCTCAACACGAGTGTTGTCGGAAGCCCCAGGGCATCCCGCACCGCGTCCATGACCGCCGGCCGCGGCTCCCGCTCTCCCGTCTCAGCAAGTGCCCGGGCTCTTTCGATACGGCCGAGGAATTCGGCGGCGGTGACCGTCCCTGCGGCCCGCGACGACGGCACGAGAAGCACGGGTACGAGGAGCGCCGACGCGACGACTGCCGCGATGCGGCCGACCGGTGCGTGTGACCTCACGACCCCGCGGTGGTGTCCAACTCCTTGGACATGATGGCGAGATCCATGCCCTCTTTCCGGATTCGCTGGTCAAAATAGAGCAAGACCGTGACCATGATTGCGAAGGGAGTGGTGACGACCGCCGCGAGGGACGACCCGGCGGCACGCAGGAGCCAGCCTGCGGAGCCGAGCCAGGTCGACAGCAGGGACGGAACGATCGCGAAGATGCCGCCGACCACCGAGGTGAGGATGCTGCCGAGGACCATCGTTCCCGCGATCTTCCAGAACGCCTTCGACGAGAGCCGCCAAGAGCGTGCCAGGGCAGCGCTGCCCCGTAGGCCCTCCACGACGAGGACGGACGGGCCGAAGAGCCACCGGACGTAGAGAACGACCGCGAACCCGCCCGCGGCAAGCATCACCACCACGGCGAGAGGCGCAGCCCCTACCGTGACGAACACCGCGGAGAAGCCGAACGCCGCGAGCATGATGGCCGCGATCGCGAGGAGACCAAGGAGCAGCACCCACAGGATCGACGCGACGTGGCGCAGCGCGAACGCATACACGGGGGCCACCTCCGGAATCTCCCCAAGATAGGCGGCAGCGACCGCCCGCACGATCCCTGCCGTCAGGAACGGCCGTACCAGCAGGAGGTCGAGCAAGAAGAAGACGACCATCACGCCCACGATGCCGGCGCCGGCGCCCCGCGCCGGTGCGTCGGTGAGCCCGGTGCTACCGCCGACCAGGGTGGACGACAGGTGCTGAAGGAAGACGAACGGAACGCTCACGATCGCGACGATGGCCATGAACGTCTTCCAGTGCATTCGATAGAGATTGATCGCGGCATCCAACGTCTCGCCGACCCGCATCGGGCGAAGCGCCAGTGGCCGCCCCCTCTCCCACATCGTGGGAGGCGGAGGCGGGGTGCCGACGTTCGGCGGTGGGGGTGGCATCCACATGGCGCCGCCCGCCCGGCCTGCACCGGCGGTGCCCCCCGAGAGCCGCTCGGGATCTGGGCCGGGCCTTGATGCCTCCGGTCCTCGTGGCGGTCCGTGGACCGGAGCTCGGCTGCCTGAGTCGTTGTCGGCCACGTGGCACCCCTCTGCCCAAGGTCGCGGTTCCCATTCTCCATCACAGTCGGCCGTGGGAACCGGGTCCTTGAGCCGATGAGCCTCGACGCGGAGGGACATGGGGAAGGACCATCGAGAGCTTGGAGCCGTCGAGCCCGGTATCAGGTGAGGTCTACCTCGACGCCCCGTCAGCCCTCAGCGCCGGGAGTACGTCCGCGGCGAAGAGCTCTACGGCTCGCGCGGTCGTCTCAAGGTCCATCCCCGGGTAGTGCAGCCGCACGACCAGGTGGACGTCGTGATCGCCGGCCGCCCGGATCGTCGCGAGCAACGCGCGGGTCACGTCGTCGGGCGGTCCCGCCAGCGTCGAGAGGCGAAGGTCATCCTCGGACGGGACCGCAGGCTCGAGGCGGTCGAGCTCGGGCGTGTCGGCGTCGTTCCCCCAGGCCTCGTAGGTCCCCAGCTGTTGGACGACGCCCTCGCTGATGAGCGACCATGGGTCGCCCTCGCGCCAGGCGAATGCGTTCTGCAGGAGCACGATCGACAGCGCTCGCGGGTCACGCCCGACGCCGGTCGCTTCACGGTCGACGAGGGCGAGGTTGCTCCGGATCTCGTCGGTTCCGGTTTCGTCGGTGATGTAGCCGTCGGCGAGGCGTCCGGCTCGGATCACGGCCTTGCGGTCGTAGCCGCCCAGCAGGATCGGCGGGCCGCCCGGCCTCGCGGGTCCCGGGGTGACCTTCACGCGGTCGTACCGGAGCGTACGTCCCTCGAACGAGAATCGCCGACCCGTCCACGCCCGCCGGAGCACCTCGATCGTCTCCTCGGTGCGAGCGCCGCGTTCGGCCTTCGACGCTTCGAACATCCGGAACTCCTCCTCGCGCCAGCCGTTCCCGATCCCCAGGAGCAGCCGGCCTCCCGAGAGCTGGTCGACGACCGCCGCGTCCTCGGCCAGCCGGAGCGGGTCGTGCAGCGGCGTGAGGATGACGCCGGTTCCGAGCTCGATCCGTTCGGTCACCGCGGCGAACGCGGCCAGCATCGGGAGCAGCGACGGCAGATACCCGTCCGAGGAACCGTGATGCTCGCTCACCCACGCCGAGTCGAACCCGACGCGTTCGGCCAGGCGCACGAGCTCGAGCGTCTCCCGGTACTCCTGCTCGAAGGAGCGCTTCGAGTTCGCCGGGAGCTGCGCCGTGAACAGCCCGATGCCGACGCGCACACCCATCGTCGAGACGTTACACGGCCTCTCGAACCGGTCGGGGATGATGCCGGCGTGCGGATCACGCTGGATCGGAGCTCACCCGAGCCGCTCTCGGAGCAGCTCTCGGCCGCGATCGCCGAACGGATCCGCCGAGGCTCGCTCGCGCCCGGCACTCGGCTCCCCACCGTTCGAGCGCTCGCCGGTGAGCTCGAGCTCGCGCCGAACACCGTCGCGAAGGCGTATGGGGCGCTCGAGGACCAAGGGTTGATCGTCGGACGCGGGCGAGCGGGGACGTTCGTCATGGACCGGTTGCCGAGACGTCTCCCCGATCGAGAGCTGCGGCTCGGGGACGCTGCGGACGCGTTCGTCCGCCGCGGCAAGCAGCTCGGGTTCGACGACGACGACATCCGACGAGCGTTGAGCCGAACGCTCCGCGAACGCCCGTCGAGCTGACCGGCCTAGTCGAGCGCGAGCAAGGCCGCCATCACGCCGAAGCCGGCCGCGATGCCGACGAACTGAAGGATCGAGACGCGCAGCTCGGTCGCCTTGTGGAGCTCGGGGATCAGGTCCGAGCCGGCGATGTAGATGAAACCGCCGGCCGACAGCGCGAGCATCGGTCGCACCACGCCGCCGACGGCATCCTCGAGCACGAGCGTGATGATCGCCCCGGCCACCGCCGTGAGCGCCGTCAGGAAATTGAAGAGCAGCGCCCGCCTGGGCGTGAGCCCGGCGTGGACCAGGACGCCGAGGTCGCCCATCTCCTGCGGGATCTCGTGCAGGACGACCGCCGCGGTCGTGGCGATGCCGAGAGGGGCGCTCGCCAGGTACGACCCCGCGATGATCGCGCCGTCGACGAAGTTGTGGAGCCCGTCGCCGACCAGGTTCGTCATCGCGACCGGATGGATGTGCCCATGCGCCGGCGCCTCCAACCGGTGATGCATGTGGATGAACTTCTCCAGCACGAAGAACCCGAGGATCGCGGCCGCCATGACCCAGGAGATCCCGACCGTGATCCCGCCATCGTCGGCGAGCTCCGGCAGGATGTGGAACAGCGCGTCACCCAGGAGCGCACCGACGGCGAAGCTCACGAGGATCGGGACGACCTTGCGGAGCAGACCCTGACGGACGACCAGGATCAGGATCCCTACGAACGAGATCAGGCTCACGATGACGACCGACACGATCGTCTGGACCCAGACCGTGGAGGAGGCGGCGAGCACGCGCCGAGGCTACACGACGGTCGTTCGGGAACCGTTCAGGGGGTGAGGTACGGGTGGTCCGGTCGTTCGACGCCGATGATGTCGGACGCCTCGACGATGACTTCCCGCCCGATCGGGAAGATCGTCCCGGTCACCTGCACCCAGTCCTCGTTCTCGAACTGCCCGGGCGTCACGTTCACCACGCGCACCTCGGCGATCGTCGCGTCGGCGACGCAGCACGTGACGACGTAGCGCGCGAGCAGGAACTCGTCCGCAGGCGTGTCGTCGCGGATCGAGACGAACCCGAGGAAGCTCACGGTCTCGCCGGCCCGCTTGGCGAGTGCGCGCTCGCCCTCGGGGCTCGTCTCGGCGGCGGCCACGTCGATCAACGTGAGCTCTCCGCTGCCGATGTCTCCGGCCGACGCCGCGAACCCCGCGCCGGAGAACCCGGCGCGCTTGCCCGCCGAGAACGTCCCGAGGGTCGTCACCGGCGCGAACAGCACGAGAACAACCGGCACGACCATGAGGCCCATGATCCAGAGCTCGCGCCCGGCGAGCGGCTTCGGCGTCGTGACCTTGGCCGACGCCAGCCGCCCGATCGTCGCCGCAGTGAGGAGCACGGCGGCGCTGGGAACCACCCACTCCGTCCGGGTCGAGAGGTAGAAGGCCTCGCGCCCGCTGACCCACAGGAACCAGAAGAGCCCCGCCCATGCAGCGAGCACGACGGTTCCGGCCACGCGCGTGGGACTCCATCGCCGAGGCGGCGCGGCCTCCTGGGCGGCTCGCGCACCCGTTCGCGCGACGATC
>Ga0209842_1000195_pt1 | contig 11068 bp, 9 predicted proteins | sample GWRWS3_10_20_FD_187220 | JGI IMG/M metagenome (GOLD analysis project Ga0209842, IMG submission 187220) | Riverbed sediment microbial communities from areas with vegetation nearby in Columbia River, Washington, USA - GW-RW S3_10_20 (SPAdes)... | ecosystem: Environmental > Aquatic > Freshwater >...
GGTCAGCGGCAGCCCGGTGATGTCGATCAGCCGCGTGGGACGCGCCACGTTCTCCTTCATCAGATCGATGAGATTGGTGCCTCCGGCGATGAATTTCGCAGCCGGATTCTGCGCGATCTGGCTGACGGCGTCGCTGACGTCGCGTGCCTTGATATAGTCGAAGTCGATCATGGCCTCGACTCCGATGGAGCGCCTTGCATGACCTCCTCGATGGCCGCAACGATATTCGGATAGCACCCGCAGCGGCAAACATTGCCGCTCATCAACTCGCGAATTTCATCGGCCGTCTGGGCGTGGCCCTCGGCTATAAGCCCAACGGCGGAGCAGATCTGCCCAGGCGTGCAATAGCCGCACTGAAAGCCGTCATGGGAAATGAAGGCCTTCTGCAAAGGGTGGAGCTCACCGTTCGTGGCCAGCCCTTCGATGGTCGTGATTTCTTTTTCTTGGGCCTCCACCGCCAAGATGGAGCAAGAGTAGACATCCACCCCGTCCATGAGCACGGTGCAGGAACCGCAGCCGCCGTAATCGCAGGCTCTCTTGGTGCCGGTAAGATCCAGCCGATTTCTGAGAACATCGTTGAGGGTCCAGTTCGAATCTATTTCGACAGTGTGAACGTGGCCATTGATCTTCAGCGCGATCTTATGAGATTCCTCGGGCTCCATTTTTCAGGTGTAGTCTCTGCGATCTCTGACTTCAGACCTTATCCCTTCGGTGGCCGTTCGCTTTTGACCCGCTCTCCTCTTGCGATGGCCTCCGCCATTTCGTCGTCTTCCGCGTTCCACAAGCCCAAGGCATATCCGTACCAGGGATTTTTAAGCGTTAACGGCGGTAGCTCCTCTTGCTTCCAGATCTTTAGCGCCCGCTCCATATATTCTTGCTTCGGCAATCCCACCGGCGGGTAAGGTCCCTTGCGCGTCGCATCGATGAGAATTCCGGAGCAACCGAACGGTGGCGGATAGCTGCGCTCTTCGGGTTTGCTGATCAGTGAATAGGCCGAAGGGTCGAGCAGCGGCACTCGCCCGGTAATCACCCGCGTGTCGCGATGCGGCTGCATGGCGAAGCTCATGGCCCACATCACCATGTCGGGATCTTTCGGATCGATATCCTCATCAACAACGATGATCACTTTGTTGGCCGGATCTCTGCCCGAGGCGGCCTGGAGCGCCTGCCAGGGTTTACTCGGGTGGCTGTTGCGCATGCGGATGACCCACCAGTTCCAACCACCGCCCATCTCCGGACAACACACTTCCAACACCTCTGGCAAATTGCAGCTGTATCTTAGAAAGCTGTAGAGAATCATTTCCCGGCAGCTGCGTGAGATACCGTTGGACTCGCTGGGCGGCAAACCGACCAGTATCGACGTCAACATCGCATTACGCCGGTGGGTGATCGCCGTGAGCTTCACCACCGGCCGACGATGGCGCTCCACCATCAGGTAACCGGGAAAGTCGCTGAAAGGCTGTTCCGCCTCCAGCTCCTCAGTGGAAATTTCTCCCTCAATCACGATTTCCGCTTCCGCCGGGACTTCGAGCGGCACGGTTTTGCAGTGCACCAGCTCCACCGGCCTTCGTCTTATCCCGCCGGCCACCGAAAGCTCGTCCAACCCATAAGGAAGATTGGCCGCCGCCACATAGTTGATGTCGGGCAGCGCTCCCAAAACAATTGCCACAGGAAGAGACTCGCGCCGCCCCTTTGCGCTCGGATAGTGATAGAGCATGGCGTGATGCGAGGGGCCGATGCCGGCCAGCAGACGATTGGGCGGCCGAAAGTGGCCGCTATACATCCCGACATTGCGGACGCCGCTCGCGGAGTCTTCAGTAATGAAAGGACCGGTCACACGGGTATCACCGCTGAATCCCGGCTCCTCCACCGGTGCAGGCAGCATCGACAGTCCGATTTTCTCAAGCTCCGGACCGACGTGAACCACTTCGTGTACGGGACCGCTTTCGACGACCACAGGGTCGATGGGCTTATCCACCGCGTGGCGCCAGCGCTCGTAGATCTCTTCCGGGTCTTCGCAGCCCATCCCCAATCCGACAATCTTGCGCGACGCCGCGTAGACTCCGGTCAGCACTTTGATTCCGTAACGGCGGCCTTGGCCGTCAGTGACGTTCTCATACAGGAAGGCCTGGCGCTCGGCGTCCGAGCGGCCGCGATACTGGAGCCGCATGAGCGGCATCAGCTCGCTGTCCTTATTGACCAAACGCTGCCAGCGGTAGAGTAATCCCTGGCGTTCCAGGACTTCGATAAACTCACGCAAATCGTTGTAGTAATTCTCTGGCATCGGCTCTTTCCTTTCAGTCGAGAAGCTTGCGCGCGAATTCCGCTGCCGGCTCGCGCACCTTCACAACCTTTTCCTCCGACTGATTCTCCAGCATAGGATATTGGTCCGGTATAAGACTGTCTTTTGCTGCGATGACGCCGAACTCTTTCAACCATTGCGTATCGACATCGAAGCGTCGAGTGCCCTGTCCCATCGCCCTGCCAAATATGTCCTGCCCTTCTTTGCCGAGGAACCAATTGATAAAAACTTTGGTCGCGTTCGGATGGGGCGCGCCTTTGATAATGGTCACATGGCCGCTGCCGCCGCTCACGTAAACTTCGTCCCGAGGATTGGGCAGAGGCTTCACGGGTAGGCCCGCTTTAAGAAAAGGAAGAAACGAATAATACGTAAGACCCACCACGACAGCGAGCTTGCCCTTGGCGAGATTTTCCGCCAATACCCGTTGATCGCGGCTAAGAAACATCTTTTGGCCCGCTAACTTCTTCAAATATTCTTCGCCTTTAAGCTTCCACAGGAACGACCAGATCGAGGTGCCTGACCCCGCAGTACGCGGGTCGAGGTAACCGATTTTGCCGACCCACTTGGGATTGAGCAGGTCGTTGAAGGAGCGAATCTCCTCAGGCTTCACAAGGTCCGTGTTGTACCACAGGTTCTCCGTCAGATAGGCCTGCGACGAATAGATGTAGCGCTTGGCGTTGTCCACCCAGATATGCCCGCCCCACCAGTTTTTAGGGTCTCTGACTTCCGGTAGGGTCATGGCCGGTTCGAAAGGCTCCAATAGCCCCTCGGATAGGAGGCCCGTGACCATCGATTCACTGCCCCCCATGTGGAGATCGAAATTATAGACGCCTGCCCTCGCCTCCTGTTGGATCTTTCCCACGATGGAGGCCGCTCTGCCGGCGATTAGCTCGGTCTCGATGCCGAAACGCTGCTTAACGATTCTCTCGACGTCCTTTCTCAACTCGGCGCTGGCGGGAACAGAAACGACGACCTTTCCTTCCTTTTTGCCGGCTTCGACGGTCTTGTTCCATTCGTTCTGGGCGGGCTGCCCGGTTTGCGCACGCGCAACGTTACTTTCCAGGATCCAGCCCGCGATGAAAACGAGTAAAAATAACAACTTCATCTGTCACCCAAAGAATCTTTTACTCGCCCAATAGCTTCCGCGCCACGGCGGCTCCCGGCTCTCTGACCTTATAGATCTTTTCTTCCGATTGGTTTTCTAGTTTGTGAAACTGTTCCATCGTCAAAGGAACATCCTTTGACGCGATGATGCCAAACTCTTTCAGCCATTTGGTGTCGATGTCCAAACGCCTGCTACCCACACCCATCCCTCTGGTAAAGATCTCTTGTCCATCTCGTCCCAGAAGCCAGTTCACGAAGACCTTCGTCGCGTTGGGATGTGGGGGATTCTTAAGAATCGTCAGGTGCCCATAACCGCCACTGACATAGAGACCTTCTTTCGGCACCGGCAGCGGGGTCACCGACAGACCCGCTTTAATAAATGGCAGGAACTCCGAGTACCCAATACCTGATGTGACCGCAATCTTACCCTTGGCTAGATTGTCGGCAAGCAGGCGCAGATCACGTGTAACGAACAACCTTTGCGCCACTAGCCGCTTCAAATACTCTTCACCTTTGATGTAGTTCATATAGGACCACATCGAAGAGCCGGAGCCCGGGGTACGCGGGTCGCTGATGCCGATCTTGCCCTGCAGTTTGGGATTCAGCAGGTCGTCGAAACCACGAAATTCAGCTGGTTTGTATTCGTTGGAGTTACTCCATAGGCTCACGGTTTGATACGCGACAAAGGCGTAGAGAAATCGTTTCGCATTGTCAGCCCAAATATGTCCTCCCCACCATTGTTTTGGATCTCTGACTTCAGGTAGCACAAAGTAGGGCTCCACCGGTTCCAGCACGTTCTCCGGCAAGAGCCCGGTAATAATCGACTCGGTGCCACCTATATGAACATCGAAATATTGCACCCCCGCCTTGGACTCGTCGACCATCCTGCGGATGATAGTGCCGCCCCGCGCCGGCACGAATTCCACTCCGATGCCGTAGCGCTTCGGAAAAGTCAGCTCCATCAATTTTCTTAGTTCGGCGCTCGGCGGAATCGATGCGACAACTTTCCCTTCCTTCTTTCCCGCTTGGACGATCTTGTCCCAGTCAGTCGATCGATCCTGGCTGGTTTGGGCCAAGACTAACCCGCTACCAAATCCTGATCCTAAGATCATCATGCAAAGAAAAAACAACTTCATCCCTCACCTGACCCTTGTTTATTGATCCAGGAGTTTCCTTGCCAACGCCGCCCCCGGCTCTCGGACCCGTTCAATTTTCTCCTCCGAATTATTTTCGCGTTTGGCGTATTCCTCAGGCGAATACACATCCTTGGCCGCGGTGACCCCAACTTCCGACAGCCATTTTGTGTTGACGTCCAGCCGGCGGGTGCCCTGTCCCATGGCCCGTGAAAATAGATCCTGCCCCTCTCTGCCGAGAAACCAATTAGTAAAAACCTTGGTCGCATTGGGGTGAGGGCTATCTTTCATAACTATGAAGTGGCCGCTTCCGCCGCTGATGTACACCCCTTCCTTCGGCGTCGGCAAAGGACGAACAGGCAAGCCCGCTTTTACGAAAGGCGCGAAGGTGTAGTAAGTCAGACCCATGACCAGCGTGAGCTTGCCTTTGGCGACATTCTCGGCGAGGACGCGCTGATCGCGGCCGAGGACCAGTTTCTGGCCGGCTAATTTCTTGAGAAATTCCTCGCCCTTGATCTCGCGAAGGTATGACCAGAGCGAGGCGCCGGAACCCGGCGAGCGCGGGTCGAGGAAGCCCATTTTGCCCTTCCACTTCTCGTCGAGTAGATCATCAAACGAACGAATCTGCTCTGGTTTCATCAGCTCGCCGTTGTACCAGATATTATCGGTGGTGTACGCCAGCGAGGTGTAGATAAATTTCTTTGCGTTGTCGGTCCAGATATGACCACCCCACCAATGCTTCGGGTCTTTCACCTCCGAAAGCATAAAAGAATCCGCCACCGGCGCCAAAACCCCCTCCGGCAGCAAGCCGCTGACTACGGACTCGCTACCTCCCATGTGAACGTCGAAATAGCGCACGCCCGCCCGAGCTTCTTCGGCGATCTTTCGGACACTCGCCGACCCCCGGGCGACGACGCTTTCAATTTGTATCCCAAACCGTTGTCTGAAAGTTCTCTCCAAGTTGGTCCTGAGGTCGGCGCTTGAAGGTATCGAAACGACTACTTTACTTTCCTTCTGAGCCGCCTCCACAACCTTCTCCCATTCGGACGGACGGGTCTGCTTGTCTTGGGCGAACAGCGGCGTAACGCTCACGCACAAAATCATCCAGAGAGAAGCTAACAAGCTAATTTTCATGGCGCCCTTTTTCTGGTTCCCTTATAAGGGATTTCACAGGCCTGCATTCACTTACCTAAGAAGAACGTCCGCCAAATTGGATGCCGGCTCACGGAACTTCACAACCACCTCCTCCGATTGATTCTGCAATTCGTGAAACCGAGTCGGCGTTAGGATTTCTTTGCCCGCGATATGGCCGATCTCTCTTGTCCATTGGGTATCGACGTCGAACCGCCGGGTGGGCTGGCCCATGGCATTGGTAAAAATCGTCTGGCCTTCTTTGGACAAGAGCCAATTGACGAATACCTTGGTGGCGTTTGGATGCGGCGCGTTCCTTAAAATGGCGAGATTGCCACTGCCGGAACTCGCATAGATCCCTTCTTTGGGGACAGGCAAAGTTTTGATCGGCAAGCCGGCTTTGATGAACGGCTGGTAGGAGTAATACGATACTCCGATGGACAATGATGCTTTGCCTCTGGCCACTGTTTCGGCCAGTTGCCGTAGGTTTCGGCCGACGATCATTTCCTGCGCGGCAAGCTTCCGCAGGTAACCTTCTCCTTTGATGCGCCAGAGAAATGCCCACATGGACTCGCCTGAACCTTGGGTCCGCGGATCCAGAATGACCATCTTTCCCTTCCACTTCGGCTGAAGCAAATCATCGTAGCTGGTCACTTCTTCTGGCTTGGCCAAATCCGAGTTGTACCAAATGGTTTCGGTCATATAGCCGAGAAACACATAAATAAATTTCTGCGCATTGTCCGCCCAGACGTGTCCGGCCCACCAATTCTTGGGATCCCGAACCTCAGGCAAGATCATCCACGGCAATACCGGCTCGAGGATTTCAGCCCGCAATGGGCCGGTGACAATGGAACTGGTACCGCCTATGTGCAGATCGAAATAATGCAGTCCGGCCCTCTTTTCCTCGAGAATCCGGGTGATACCCGCGGACCCGCGGGTGGCCACAAGCTCCAACTTGATGCCTTCAAAGCGCTTGTGAAAGGCGGCCTCCATCTGCTGGCGAAGCTCCGCGCTTGTCGGAATCGAAACCACTACGGTGCCTTCCCGTTTGGCTGCAGCTACAGTGCGTTCCCACTCGGATTGGGAAAATGCCTTACGGTTCTGAGCCAGAACGGCAAATGACATCAACACAATTATAAAAACCCACAATGAACCAAAACGGAGCCGCTGCAATCGTTTCATGCACTCACCCGCGCATGCCCAGACTGCACATACATGAACTGGGGCATTTCCATCGCAATGCCGGCTCTGCTGATAGCCGCTTCAAAGTCACGGCGGATCTGCGGATCTTCGTCTTCATACTCGATCAGCGTTCCGCCTTCTCGAATGCTCGTGCGCACTCCTTCTTTATTGATCGCTTTCCAGACTCCGAAAAGATACTTCCCCGACTGGCTGCTATAGCGGAACGCTAGCTGCCGCGCCTTTTCCTTCCCTGTGTTGAAGTGTTGATGAAACCAACCTGTGGGCGGGCTGAACACGCTGCCTTCGCGCCAATTCACCTTAACGACCTGATCGCCATTGCCGGATTTGTATGGACGTATCCCTGCTTCCTGCGGCCACATGAGGGTGTACCCTTCGGAGCGAAGTATCAAAAGAATCGCGCCCCCCGTATGGAAGTGTGCTTTGTGATAACGTCCAACTGGCCACTCGGCGAGGTGACCGACCAACGTACTGCCGCCCATATCGAAAGAGGTTATGCGTACACCGTATCCCTTCGCCTCGGAGGGGTCCACGAGCGCCCCACGGGCATCTGCGATAAAGTTCGACTCCCAATTAAAAAAACCCCCTTGAAATTGCCGATTCGATGTCGGCACAAAGTAATCAGCCCGGCCGTCAAAGCGCTCATCGAATGTATGGTCACAACCAAACACAAACGGGACGTCGTGTAGCAGGTCGATCATCAAAGGCGCGCTTGTCACCGCCAAGAAAATAACCGGCTCGCGGCTGCCATTGATCATTCGGTGCGAACAGTTAAGGGGAACCGCAAACAAGCTTCCTTGCTGCCACTCGAATTGGATCTTCTTTTTTTGGTCATTGCCCGACCAGACTTCGGTCGCCCCAAAGCCATGAAGAATATAAATGATTTTTTCGTAGAGATGCCGTTCGATATTCAGGGCCCCGCCGGCGGGGATTTCACCGACGTACATGCCCGTGAATCCTTCCATTCCCTTGAGCTGAATATAAGCACCCTGCCCACCGGTTCGCGCCCAGGGCTTTCGCGGCAATTCAGTAACGTCTTCCACCCCGTACCCCTCGATGATTGGAATACCTTCTGCGCGCAGCCAGGCTTCGTAACTGGTATCTCGCTTTGCCATTTTCGTTTTTGCCCTCCCTATTTTTTCACCGATGCAAAGTAATCGCCGTTGGCTACAGCCTCCGCGAGCAGATCATCTTGAGCTGTCCAGAGATCGAGCGGGTAGCCATACCAAGGCGTTTTGAGTTGCAGCTCCGGCATCTTCGTTTCGCGCCACATTTCCAAGGCCCGCTCCATGTATTTTTTCTTGGGTAAGCCCACGGGTGGGTACTTGCCTTTGCGTGTGGCGTCGATCAACAACCCTCCGCATCCCACCGGCGGCGGATAAAAGCGCTCTTCCGGATTATTCATCAACGCATAGGCGGAGGGATCGAGTAGGGGAGAGCGGCCGGTAATCACTTGTACGTCCCGGTGGGGTTGCATCGCAAAACTGATCGCCCACATCACCATATCCGGATCCTTCGGATCTATGTCTTCATCCACCACGATGATGACCTTATTAGTCGTGTCCATACCGGAGGCCGCCTGCAGCGCCTGCCTGGGTTTACTCGGATGACTCTTGGCCATGCGAATGACCCACCAGTTCCATCCTCCACCCATTTCCGGGCAGCAGACCTCCAAGACTTCCGGCAAATTACAGCTGTATTTGAGAAAGTTATAGAGCATCATCTCGCGACAGGTGCGCGAGATGCCGTTGGACTCGCTGGGCGGAAGCCCGACGAGGATGGCAGTAAAAATGGGGTCGCGGCGATGGGTAATGGCTTTGACGTCGATCACGGGCCGCAGGCCCCGTTCCGCCATGAGATAGCCGGGATAATCGCTGAAGGGCTCACCCCGCTCCATGGCATCAGGAGAAATTTCTCCTTCGATGATGATTTCCGCTTCCGCCGGAACTTCTAAAGGAATGGTCTTGCAGCGCACGAGGTCCACTGGCCGCCCGCGGATGGCACCCGCCACCTCCAATTCATCGAGCCCGTAGGGGAGATTAGCGGCGGATACGTAATTGATATCCGGCAACGCTCCTAAAACGATAGCTACGGGAAGCGGTTCGCCGCGTTTCACCGCCGCCGGATGGTGATAAAGCATCGCGTGATGCGTGCGCGCAATGCCGGCGATGAGTTTATGCCGACCGCGGAAGTGACCGCTGTACATGCCGACGTTTCGCATTCCGGTTTCGGGATCTTTAGTGATAAACGGCGCGGTAAAGCGAATGCCGCAACTAAAACCTGGCTCTTCCACCGGCGCCGGCAAATCCGTGAGACCGAACTGGTTCAGTCTTGATCCACTGTAGACTTCTTCATGCAACGGACTGAAGTCAACGATCCGCGGCTGCAGAGGTTTGGCGAGCGCCCGGTGCCACTTCTCATAGATCGCTGTGGGATCTTCGCAGCCCATACCCAGGCCCAGTATCTCCCTGGACGATCCATACATCCCCGTGGCGACCCTGACAGCGAATTGTCTTCCGTTACCGTCGCAAACCTTTTCGAATAACAGAACCTGCCGCTTGTCGTCAGGCAAGCCTCGATACTGCAGACGCATCAGCGGCATCAATTCGGTATCTTTGTTAACACCCTGCCGCCACCGGTACAGTTTGCCTCTTCTTTCCAAGTCATTAAGAAATGCTCGGAAATCGCCAAAATAATTATCGTTTCCTAGATTCATTTTTTCTCCGCGGTACTTAAATCCGATTTCATTTCTACGGCAGAAGTTTCTAAGCCACTTTCAATGCGGGCTCGCGAACCTTGTCCAACTTTTCTTTCGATTGATTTCCTATCCGGAGATAGTCTTTCACTGTCATGTGGTCCGCAGTTTGTCCCACTCTTCCTGCGGGAATGATTTACTGGCCTGAGCAAATGACCAAGGCGCAAATCACAGAGCCACCCGAATTGTGCGGTCTGCAAGGCAAAAAATCTCATGAAATTCCAAAGCAACCGAGTTGGACGAACTTGGCCTAGGATGCTCAATTTCCATCGATCTTAGGTTCGCAAGGATCACGGTTGTGATATTGATTATCTATATAGTAATATTTTATATGTCAAGTAATTATCGTTAATTCATTCAAAATTCGGCTCCGTCCTAACTAAAGGAAGTTCAAAAAATGAAACTGCGAATTGAACATCAACACTTGGGTAATCGCGTTTGCGAGATGGTCTTTTTCTTTTTGTACGGATTAGTCCGAGTACTGCCGATATCACTGTTTCGCAAAACGGCAGGTCCGTTCCTCCATGTATTCATCCGTTTCGCGATTCCCAGAAAGAGAGTGATCAGGAATCTTTCGGGGGCTTTCGGTCGGAGCTACTCAGCGGCTACCAAGGACGGTCTGGCTAAAGGAATTCAGGAACATTTTTTTCGAAACCTGTTCGATTGCATGTTGCAGCTTGCCGACGATCAACACGCGATGAAGATCGTCCACATTGAAGGCAAAGAACACCTCGATTCAGCGCTCCGCAAAGGCAAGGGCGTCATTGCCTTCGGAGCGCACATAGGCAATTTTGTCCTGTTAGGGACGTACCTCGGACTGAATGGGCACCGGTTTCACACACTCTTTCGAATCCCAAGCGACAAACGGATTCAAAAGCTCATTGCAACGTTTCTCCCGAATTACCACCAATCTGTAATTCCGTCGCGGCCAGCGAGAAGTGCGGTAACAAGAGTCCTCGCCGCACTCAAGAGAAATGAGATCGTTCACATCCTCGGCGACAATTTAAAGAAAGGCAGCGTTGACGTGCTGCTGTTCGGACACCAAGTGCCATCTCCCCGTGGGCCCATCAGTTTAGCGCTAAGGTCAGAGGCGTCTGTAGTTCCGATGTACTTAGTTCGAAACTACGCCGGCGATATGAATCTAATCATAGAGCCTGAGATCGAACTCCTACGGAGCGGTTCTTTAGGGGAGGACATCGCGACCAACACACGCCGCATGGTTCGATACCTCGAGTGCTTGATTGGAAAATATCCCGATCAGTGGAATTGGTTAACGGTTCGTTTGAACAAGCATCATCTCGATCGAGCCCCTGATTTAAATGTTAGCGACTCGTCTAATCTGGACCTGCTTCCAGAGGATAGAAAAAAGGATGCAGCGGGTGAGAGGGGTCAAACTCCCGACCTTATGCTTGGCAAGCATCAATAAAAGAAGGACTGTGTGAT
>Ga0209842_1000198_pt1 | contig 10991 bp, 13 predicted proteins | sample GWRWS3_10_20_FD_187220 | JGI IMG/M metagenome (GOLD analysis project Ga0209842, IMG submission 187220) | Riverbed sediment microbial communities from areas with vegetation nearby in Columbia River, Washington, USA - GW-RW S3_10_20 (SPAdes)... | ecosystem: Environmental > Aquatic > Freshwater >...
AACGAGCCGTGCGGTGAGGTACGCGGCACCGCCGGTGGTGAGATCAACGAGTGCGCCGGTCGCGTTCGCAACAACAATCGCGGTGCTTTTTCCTTTCGGAACGGGCAGGTTGATGCTCGCGTAGGTGTTCCATCCGGGGCTGAGACCGAAGTATCGGACGGTGGTGGTGTCCGCGTCCAGGAGCGGCTGTTTCGCGGTAGCGCGGGCGCGTTGGGTTCCGGTGGCCGCTTCGGTGTTATTGACGCGTCTGGATAGCGCGGCCATGGGTTCGATGACTGCGGCGTATTCGGTGAGGTGTGGTTTCGGGTCAGCCATTCTCATACACCTGCCCCAGGGTGATGGTGACCCACTGGCCGGTTTCGTCGCCGGAAAGCGCAACAATGCGGCGGGTGTAGTCGCCGTCTGGGATGTAGGGGGAACCTTCGACGTGGATGCAGGCGAGGTCACCGACGGCGTATTCCGTGAGGTGTGGGGCCATGTCGGCTCGGGCTTGGAATGACCAAAACTGTGCTGGCAGGTATGCGGTGCGTAAGGCTTCTTTCGCGTAACCGTCCAGGGTTGCCTGTACTGTCACGTCCGAGTGGGACGAGTCCACGGTTTCCAGCAGCGGATACCGGGCGTCGCGAAGACGTGTGGATGAGGCGTATGAGACGAGCACGGTGTCGTTGGAGCGGCCGCCGGTAGCCCACGCAACATCGGCCATTGCTGCCGTGTTGGTGTGGACGCTGAGGCTGCTACCGGCGGTGTCTTCCGCACCAAGGTCCCACCGGTGTGTTGTGGGCGACTGCAACCGGGGCGTGTCCTCGGTCCCGGTTTCTAGCACCCATTCGAAATGGGTGGGGCTTTTTTGACGAAGTTGGAAGCGAATATCTGGCCCGTTTTTACTTTCCGTCAACTGGGACAGCACCGTTCCTACTGCTTTGCAATCGACAGCAGGATACGTTCTTTTGCGTTTCCCCACCCGGTCAGGCTGGTAGATGATCGGAAGATTCGCTCCCGGCCATGCGCACGCTTGTTGAACAACCTTTTTCGCAATTGTTCCAAAATCCAGCCCTGACAGGTTCATGTCGAGGCTTTCGTTGGGAAGCCCGGTCGCCGGGTCCACCAGCGGGGTTCGTGCCGCCGCGGGCGGGAGCACGAACCGGTGGTCGAAGTACGCCCACAAGCCGACCGCTTTCACCTGAAGATCGAAACTGTTCCCGTCAAACATGCCGGTGAGGATCGGCCCGCCGAAGAGACGACCGTGCTCCCCAACCGCGAGTGACGATTTCCATGGTGCGGCGAGGTTTCGCCAGTCCATGCCTGCTAAGTCCGGGTCTGTTAGTGGGATGACCACGTCAAGCTGTTCGGCTTCATTACAGCGAACCGACCAGGCACCTGTTTTGGGGAAGAATTCTTGGAGGATTCTGCCGGTGAGGGTATCGAAAATAAACCATGTTGTCATGGCTTACCACCATCCTGATTCCATGCTGCCTCGCAGGCGGGCGGTGCCTGTGGGGTGTGTGCCGTTGAATTGCACAACAGATGTTGCACCGGGGCTGACATCCCACCATTGGGGTGAGGAGAGGAACCCGGTTATGTCTGATTGGCCGTCGATCACTGCACGGCGGGTTCGCAAGTTCAGTGCCACGGTTGAGCCGGGCGGGACTGGTCGGTGTGATGCTAACCGGCGTCCTGACATGATTTCGATTAGCTCGAACGATCCCAAGCCGCCAACAATGTGAAGGATTGGGGCGACGGGGGCGGTGCCAAGGTTGACCATTTCGATTCGGCCGGGGTTTCCTGGTGGACCGAAATCGGTTGGGAAAACTGTGGGAAAGGTGAGCCCTCCCCCAGCGGTTGGTAAACCGGTTTCTGTGACAACCGGGTCGCTGTAACGGCGTGGGTCGCGTGCTAAACAGTCCAGGTTGAAGGTGAGGGTATCGCGTCCGTGTGAGTCGGGAACTTTCGTTGTCTCAACGGACACCATTCGTGATGTTGTTCGCACCGCATCGATCACTGTCATTCGCACCGGACCGGTCGCACCAACAGCAGCAATATGTTCTTGCGCTTTAACAAGGTTGGTGTGTGATTGGCCGATGAACAGTGCGGTGAACGATATTGCTGCCGAGGACCGCCATGACACGTCAGCGCCGAACGCACCGTGGCCTTGGACCCGTTCGGTTACCGGCATTTTGTTATCTGGCAGCGTGTACCAATCGACGAGGCCGTTGAACGACCAGCCTGACGTTGCACAGTCCGGGAACACCATCGTGCCGAGAATGATCGTGGTCATAACGCCATCGCCGCTAACTGTTCCCTCACACCACGCCCGAGCTGGCGTCCGATAAGACGCGGGTCAGCGTCACTGTTCACGCTCACGTGAACGTTGAGATGGATGGTGTTACCACCACCACCGCCCGCTTTCATGTTTTTCAGGAAGCCGGGCGTGAGAGGAACAACAGCCTCGTCGTAACGGCCCTCACCTGCGTTCACGACAATTCCGCCGGGACGTTTCTTCACAATGCCGCCGTGTTCCAGACGCGGCATCTTCCCTAACTGAATATCAATCGCACCGCCGGTGATCGTTTTCACACCCGACGCAATGTCGTTAATGCCACCGATCACACCATTGACCGCATCAATGATGCTGTTAATGACGCCTTTCACAAACGACACAACACCCTCGAACGCACCCCGAACAATGTCGCCCAGACTGTTGAACACGGCACCGAATACTGCGCCAACAATTTTGATCACGTCAACAATGCCATTCCAGGTATCACTAAAGAACTTCGTGATACCGGACCACAGGCCGTCCCACCATTGACCAATCAGACCGCCGATGATTTTCATTCCGAGAAGCAAATTGTTGAACGCGTCAGTGATGAAACCAACGAAACCGTTCCACATATTGGAGATGAAGCCGGTGAAACCGGTCCACACGTCGGTGATCCAGGAAGCAAACCCGGTCATGACATTGGTGAACCAACCAACGAAACCGTTCCACGTAGTAGTAAGGAACGTGACGATGGTGTCCCAGTTCGTGGCAAGGAGAACAACAACCGCGATCAGTGCCCCTATTGCCAGGATCACTAACCCGACCGGGTTCGCGTTCATCGCAACGTTCAAAAACCATTGCGCGACAGTTAAAACGCCCTGAGCAACAGCGGTTGCCAACGTCGCGATCTTCACCCCGACCTGCGCCGCCTTGTGCGCGATCCACGCCCACGTCGCAGCCGCGACCTTCGCAATGACCGTCCCCAAGGAAACAACCAAGTCCTTGGCGTATAAAGCATTCAACGCAATCGTTTCGGCTTTCGATTTGAGCATCGCCGCCGTGTTCTGCCCCCACGCAACCGTCAGAGCTTTCAAACCGGCCAATGTTGTCCCGAAAGCAATACCAGCCATCACGCCTTTGTATAAAAGCCACGCAGCCACAGCCACCCCAACAGCGGTGGCGTTATCAGACAAAACAGTCAAGAACGGTGTCAGCACGTCCAACACGGACGTGAGGATTGGTGCGAGTGTTGAAATGACCACACCGAGAACAGGCCCCAATACGGCAGCCAGTTCGCCCGCGAACGTTCCCACCTTTCCCAAAGCCGACGCAAGATCAGGTAAAGCCGGGCCAAGAGCTTGGAGGCCTTGTTGGATACCGGCGAAAAAATTGGTCAGCCCTGTCGCGAACACAGGTTCAGACAACGCAGACGCGATCTGACCAAGCAGTTGCCCAACAACCTGACCGGACAAAGACAAAACATTTGAGAGAACAGGCGCCAACACGGTCAACATGCGCCCGATAGGACCCAACGCTGATGCCAGCCCGCTGGTACCAGCAGCAGCACCTTCGAACAGGGTCGTCAACGTTGACTGGAACGGTTCCCTGTTAACAATTCCTGCGACCTTCGAAAGAGTCGCCGCGAGCGTTTCAAGACCCCCACCACCGGCAGCGACCGCCGCACGGAACACCCCAGAGAAGATGCTTGCCGTGGAGGCGATAGCGGAACCGAGTTGTTGCGCCGCGATGACAGCGGAATCGATCCAACCGTGGAGGCGACCGTCGGCGGCAGCATCACCAATCCACGTGTTGAACGCAGCCCCAATATCGACGAACCATTGAGCGAGCGCGGGAAGATACCCGGTGCCGACCAGGCCAAGCGTGACAATGGTTTGCGCGAACGCGTCCGTCCCGGCCCGTGCGATATCAATGGACGCGGCAAGGTGGTCGAACATGGTTTCAAGTGCGCCGCCGCTGAATGCTTGACCGAAGGACGACACAACCGATGACGCCCACAATCCGAGAGAGGTTGAGGTGCGAGCAAGCCCGGATTGAAGTTGCGGAAGAACCGCGTGAACGAAATTGAGGATCGGTTGTTGTGCTTGTGCCCAAAAGTTTTCACTTATTTGCTTTCGCAGCCCCGACCAGACCGGGCCGAGCGTGACAAGTTGCTTCTTCGCGTCTGCTAACGCAATAGCAAGAACAGTGACACCGACAGCAGCACCGCCGAGCACACCAGGAAGCGCAAGACCAGCTGCCGCTATGGACAGCAGTCCTGCCCCAACGGTGCTCAAACCGCCAACTGTGGAGAGAGCGGCAGCCCCGATAGCGGAAACCCCTAACGCGACCGCGGCAAGTTTCGGCAACGACCGGTCAAGGTTTTTAAGCTTGGTGCCCAATTTTTTGACCATGTCACCGGCGACGCGCGCGCCGGACAGCGAGGCGATCAGTGTTCCTGCTTTCACCAGGGACGCTTTCGTCACATCAACCCGGATCGGAACTTTTCGGGGCCGTTTGGACCAGGCGGTAAGTTTCGTGGACGCTGCAGCATGATCAACGTCAACGTTCAACGTGACAGCTTCGCCGTTCCACTTTTTTCGAAAATCATGTATTTTACGGACTGCAACATCCGTGTCAATGACAAGTGGAATGTTGAGCGGGGTGTCGTTCTCGATGCGGGCAAGCGCCTTGCGAAGGTCAGCTTTGAACCGGGTTGAGTCAGGCACAACCCGGATAGAAACGCGGCCAACACTTTTACCACCTGGACCCTTTGCCATCAGAGCCCCCTAACCGCCGATAATGCCCATGAAGTTGTCGATATCGAAATCCGCGATGGTCGTCTCGCGGGGTGCAGTGTTGGCTGATCGTGGTCGCGGATACAGGTCGTCCGCGGTGAGCTTCTCGCCAACAAAAAACGCAAAGAAGCTCTTGATCAGGTCGTACTGATCGGCGGCGATTATCTCGGCAACCCCGTAACCCAAGTACAGGGGGTCGCCCCACGTCGCGGCCCGGTAACGCGAGTCGGGAATAGTTTTCAGTTGCTCCGCGAGAACGAATGCGCGGCGAACCTCGATACGACCACGCCACACATCAGCGAGGTCGAGATTGTAGAACTGTTGAAAATCTGCGAGAAGGTTTTCGCCGTGCTCGTCAATTAGGTCGCGGAGCTGGGCGCTTCCCCCAACGCATCAGCGTACTCATACACCAGCGGAATAAGCCTCCCGGTCGCTTCTGCAAAGGGCAACTCTTTCATCCATGCGCGGAACGCGGTCGATTCGTTCGCGAACTGTGTTTGAAGCAGACCGGCAAGAGCGCCGATACTCTTCAGGTTTTTGGTCGTGAGTGCAACTTGGCTGCCTCGCATGGTGATCCCGGCAAAAAGCGAGATAAATTCTGCATGCTCGGAATAGTCGATGTCCATCGGGTCGCGAAGTAACTCCCACCCTTCGGGACGTTTAGGCGGTTTCACGTTCTCGGACTTTTTACGATCAGAAGGCGTTTTCGCGCCTTCAGGAATTTTAGGCATAAGGAACCTTTCATGAATGGGTGGGTGTGCGGAAAAGGTTCCGCCCGGTCGGTCCGCTACCTGAACCGGGCGGAACAGTGGTGGTTAAGCGCGCGTGTAAGGAAACGCAGCTGAGCTGCCAGCCGGGCACTTAACCGTGATCGGTGCCGAACCGGCCGAACCGGCCGGAACGATAGCGACAATGTTGTTGTCGTTGACGACCAAGAAACTTGCCGCGTCAACGGAACCGAACTTGACAGACTCCGTACCGGTCAACCCGGTACCGGTGATCGTGACCTGCGAACCGGCCGCAACCTTCGGCGGAATCGTGGCCGTGACCCGCGGCGCAGCCGCCAGCAGCCCAGTCTTGAAAACCTTCATAATGCCCGGCCTGCCATTAACACTCGGAATGATCGATTCGGGTGCGGGCAGTATCGACGCCAGAATGGGAAACTCAAGAAATTTCCCCGCATCCATCGACGGGGCATCTTCCAGATTGATCGACGTGTTCGGAAGGTAAAACCCGATCCGTCCCGTCCCATCGACACCAAGAAGAAAAATTGCTTTCTCAATACCTGTTGACGAGTTCGGAACAATATACCCGCCGTCACGTTCGTCGAACCGGCCACCGAACGAAAGATCAAGCGTGCTGGCATCAACCTGAATCAGTTTCGCGCCGAACTTCCACGCCACCGCACTGTAGATCGCTTTAACGCCATCCTCAAGCCACGAGTTCTCCATGGTCGCTTCGCCACCATCACGCTTAAACTCCGGCGCGTTATCCTTCGACGTGTGGCCGACGTTATCCCACCCGGTAGGCGGTTTACCGTTGAGAGTAAAAGCGGAAAGCGGATCGTCCGGCAGAACAGTGTTCTTCGGGCCGGTAAAAAGTGTGCCGTGCCCTGGGATGATCAGTGCATCACGGTTAACGCCCATTGTGGTACCTCCAGTAGGTCTGCGGACCCACCCCAACCGGGATGCAGGAGGATTATTAGGTTCTTACTGCTAGGGCAAAAGACCCTGAGTATTGTGTGACATTTCTGCCGTTGATGTTCGCGGACGCTAAACGCGAGAAAAGAGAAACGTCGTTCACGGAATGCACCCACCCGACACCTGGCAGCACCGCCGGAGCGCTGTCATTCCACGCCGAAACGGCGTCATAAACAGTCAGTGCACTGTCATAAGCAGGCCCGCGGCCAGCACCGAAAACGTTAATGTCGAGCACGATATGCCACAGCCCCGGACCGTTGTCCGACTGCCCGTCACCACCGATAGCGAACGTGACCAACGGCAAGTTGTCGGTGCTGTCCACATCAATTTCGCTCGTCACCGCGAACTCGGCAGGAACATCCCGGCGCAACAGAAAATAGATGAGCTGTTCCGCGTCAACCATTACCCGCACCCGGCATGCTCAAATATGCGTTCCGCATACTGTGCTTCCCCTGCACCCACTGTGTTCGCGCACGTCTTCCACCGCGGGAAACAAAAACTGCGAGGTGACCGAATTCGATTGCTGCCGCACCCTCACGGTCAGCGACCACGAGACGGTCAAGGGCACCATTTCGGCCCCGAACAGTAACAACACGGATGCCACGAACGAACGCCCCAGTCCGGGAGTTTTTCGCCGCTTCCGCTTTCGCACGCACCATCAGCTGTGCAGCAACAGCATCCATCGCAGCACTCCTACCCGCAATACGGGCAGCTTCACCACCGGCAGACTCAAACACCCTGGCCATGTTTGCGACCCTTCTTAATGAGCAACTCCCAATGGTCAGTCGCCGGTGACATAGAAAAATGTTCCGGATCAGCTACCGTGTCCCACTCGTGTCCATCCCACAACACCTGCGAATTAATATCACCAGGCCAAGAACGACAAATGATCTTACGAACCGTTTCGGTGCGCAACCCAAAACTGTCAATCTCGGTCGCGGAGAGCGGCTGACACGAACACGGAACAGTGACCGGTGCACCCGTGCTCACCCGAACCGTGTTGCCTCGTTTATCCTGTGACGGCCCCGTGCGCAGTTGCACATCAACACGGTGCGGCGGATGATCCAGAACACTCACCAGTTCGCCACGTTTCCCCGGACGCCCGGCCAACCGTTCTGAAAACGCACATCAGGATGGTGACCGTACCGTTCCTTCGCGTAACCATCTGTTGCACCACAGATCGAAGAGATTCCTAAGTCAAGACCCAACGTCCGCCAGTCCGTTGCAAGCACGTCAAGCAGACCACTTGCGACAAAAAAGTTGACGCTATACGAATAGCTGCCATCTGACTCCTGTGTTTTACCGGTCGGGTTACGGAAAACACGGGCGACCGCTTCGGCCTCAATCATGACAACATTCGCCCGAAAAACCTCATCAGCCCGGGAACGCTCCACAAGGTTCGGAATACGGGTGCGAAGTTTCATCTCAACCCGGTCAAGCAGCTCCCTCACATGCGTCTGCTCCGGCACCGTAAGAGGCCGCAACAGCGACACCACAACATCCTGCTCGTTCGCAACAGGTGAACTGCCATCGGGTTTCTGCACCGTCACGCTCTCCCCCTGTCCCGCACTGTGACGGAACTTTTCAACCCGTCCCGCCACAGTGCGAACTCACTCATGCCCGACTACTTACCGACGTTGAACTACGACGACACAGAAGCTTTCGCTTTTGCGACCTTTGGCGAGTCGTAGGCGACGAAACTTTTCAGATCACTAATAACCCACCCGAAAGTCGCCTCAACCATGTACGCCTCAAGGTTGTCTTGGAACAAGTGGTAAGTAACGTCACCGTCCACAATCGTCGCCTCGGTTGAACTGGCAATTGTCATCTCGTCTGTCCACCCGTATTTCAACGCTTCGAAGTCGCCACCGAACGCCCGAACACCCGTATCCGCGGAAGCCCCAACACGCCCAGAAATCGACTTGCCGTATGCGGTTGGAAGACCGAGAACGTTATCGAAACCGGCACTCAAATCAACGGACTGCTGAAAGATCGGTCGGCCTTGCGTGTCCACAGCCCCGAGAAGTTGCGACCGAAGTCGATGATCAGCGGCGAACCCGGTGAACTGGTCGTTCACCTGGTCGCCCTCAACAACAAGGTCGTAACCGGTGAGAAGGTCCCGCCCGATTCCGCCTTCCGTCTTCGCCGCAGCACCTAAAGTCACCCGGTTCTTTGTCTGGTTCAGATACTCCACGTCGGGGATTTGCTGACCAGTTCTCGTGCTTCGACCATGAAGGACCGCCAAATCGAACGCCCGCTTGATTGCCCCAGCAAGATCAGCCTGCAGGTTCTCCAAAACGTTAAGCGGATTTCTTTTGCGAACTTCTGTCGAAACAATCGCGATTGCCGCGACCTTGATCGGTTTGATCGACTTTGGTGTGTATTCGGTCCCACCTACAGGCTTCCGGCCGGTTTCACCGACAACCCCAGCCTCAATGTGCCCAGTTTGGACAACAATCGAGGTGCCTTCAATCGGAACCGGTGTCGTACCAGCGAGACGGGTGACAATAGAATCCTCTTGAACTTTCGCGAAGATGCTCTGCGCGATGGGTTTGGGAACGAGCCCCTGGGGAGTCATCCCCGCAATTGTTGCTAATGCCATGATTGACGCTCCTTATGATCGTTTGCTGTTGAAGAACGCGTCCGCGTCAGCAAGTCGCTGCGCATCCGCGTCAAGAGCCGGTTCTGCCGCCTGGGCTGGGTCAGGCCGCAAACGCGCAGCCTGGGTCTCTTCCGGTTTCCCTCGAAAAGCCGCCAGGGCTTCGAGACGTTCAGTGAGGGTCTCCTCGTTATCGGCCGAAATCGTTTCGGCAATCTCAACGGGGATACCGTGCTGGTGAGCAAGACGGTCGCGGGTGCGCCCGAAACGCTCAGCAGAAAGTTCCGCATCACGTGCAGCAGTCGAAACCGTGTGATCTTCGGCCGCCTCCTGCAAAGCAGCAACCTGTGCCTCAAGTTCTGGGGTGCGAGTTTCTGCCTCCTGCGCCCGCTTCCGCAGCCCCTTGTTCTCATCACGAAGATTCGCCACAACTGCCAACGCGTCTTCCAGAGTCGCAATTGGCTGGTTTTTGGATGTGTCTGTCATGTTCGATTCCTTTTCCTTGTTGTGCTGGTGGCGGTTAGGTGCCAGGTGTTGCGGTTTCTGCTCCCCGGATGTTCGGGGCGATGGTTTCGCCGTCACGGCGCATGCGCGCAAGTTCCCGGCGGAGCGCATTGATGGCGTTACCGCCGCTATGCGTTTTCGTTGCTTCGTTCCACAAATCGCGAAGACGGGTCGCTTCCGCCCACCCGGGCCATACCGCACGGTTGTAAACAGGAACCGCGATACAGTCGCAACGGTCGTGGTAGGCGTCGAGTTCTGACCCGTTGAACTGCGCAACCCGTTGCGAGGGGTAGATTGCGCCGCGGGAAGTGAGCATCACGCAGAAAGCACAGTTGTCAGTGCCAGTAAGTTGACGCGCCCACGCGACCGGTTGACGCTGGTGCGGATCCTTCGGTGTGTCCTCAACAGACCGGGTGATGGTCTCTCGGGCTGCTTGTTCAACATGGCGGACGGTTCGTGAACCGATCTGTTCAACCACACTCGCGTCTGTTGACTCGCGTTTCTCTTGGGCCGACAAGGCGTCATCAACAAGTGCGCGGGCCGCTTTTTCTGGGTAGTCAACAATCGGCGGGTGATACGCCTCACCAGTTCCGCCCTGTGCGACCAGTTGAGCGGTCAGGAATGTGATAGCCGTGTCATGTGCGCTGACCCGGGCGGCACGAATCAGCGGAAGAATCTTTTCCGTGATCTCCACACGAGCCGCCGCACGGTCAGGCTGCTGAGCAAGAATCCTGGAAACAATGACGATCATGCGGACAAGAAGCGGCCGCACAATCCTGTCGAGCGCAAGCCGGTAACCGCCCGGTGTCACAGTCAGGCACCAACCGATTTCACCAACCGGTTCATCGGGTCCGCATCATCGGCAACAGCGGCAAGCGCTTTCTGTTCCGGGGTCAGTGGGAGCATGTCCCGTGCGACGGCGGCGGGGATGATTCCGGCGTTGAAGAGGCCGATGACGGCTTGTGATGCTTCACCGATGGTGGGTGTTGCGGCGTCGCGCCAACGGCTTTCGAGACGTGCGTTGTTGTCGGTGGTGCTGCCGTCAACGAAGGACGCGGCGACGCGGATGACTTCTTCCCACGATTCGCCGAAGAGGACTTGTTTGTTTTCGGCTTTTTTGACGTGCCGGTTCG
>Ga0209842_1000202_pt1 | contig 10905 bp, 8 predicted proteins | sample GWRWS3_10_20_FD_187220 | JGI IMG/M metagenome (GOLD analysis project Ga0209842, IMG submission 187220) | Riverbed sediment microbial communities from areas with vegetation nearby in Columbia River, Washington, USA - GW-RW S3_10_20 (SPAdes)... | ecosystem: Environmental > Aquatic > Freshwater >...
GTGCGGTCTCGGTTCGGTCATCGCGTGGTAGGCATCGGCGGCGGCGAGCACGCGCGCCGACGGAGGTAGCGCGGCCGCGGCCGCTCCGCGGTGGTAGCCCGAGCCGTCGCATCGCTCGTGATGGGCCGTGGCGACCGGTGCGAGTTTGGCAAGGAACGGGGAGCGGGCGAGAACGCGCTCCGAGTGGTACGCGTGCAGCCTCACTCGCTCCCACTCGTCCGGCGTCAGTGGTCCGCGCTTCTGCCAGATGCGAACCGGGACGGCGACCCGCCCCACGTCGTGGACCAGCGCGGCGCGACGAACACTGACGAGCTCAGCGGCCTCGAAACGGCATCGCCGGGCCGCCTCAGTCGCCAGCTCCGCTACTCCCGCCGAGTGACCGACCAGATACGGAGAGGCGAGATCGGCGAAGTCCCCCATCGCCGCCAGGGCGCGATCGATCGCGTCGCCCTCCAGGGTCAACCTGGGGGACGGCTCGCATGCGAGCGCTTCGTCCCAGGCGGAATCATCCGCATCGAGCGCAAGGATGTCCGCGGGCTCGGCCGCGACCAGCCCGGCTATCGCCGGATCGAATGCGCCTCCTGCTCGCTCCCCGACGACGTGCGCCGCCAACTCCTCGCCGCCCAGCATGTGCTGGAAGGCCGCGTCTCGAGCGACATGAGCGATTCGGAGAGGCAGCGGGATCTCGTCGCGCTCGAGGCGACCGGGCTCGCCCCTGCCGTCCCAGCGCTCGGTGAGGTGGACCCACAGGGCCTGCAGGGAGCCCGGCAGGCCAAGCCGGTCGGTCAGCATCTGCGCCACCTCGCATAGTGCGACGAGGTGGCGTTGATGCCCCCGGACTGCTCTTGGAAGCCGGCGCGCGATCTGAGCGGCGCGCACCGGCGGCGGCGCGCTACCTGGAGGGGCCAGCGCGCGCATGATCCCCGCCAGCGTCTCGGCTCGCGACCCGAACATGACCGGCGTGAAGTGCGTGAGCAGCGCGGTGTCGTCAGCGAAGATCTCGGCCGTGATCTCGGCGTCGGCCGTGCACCCCACGTAGAACAACAGGCACGCGTAGTAGGTCTGCGACGCAGTCTCGGGCTCGACGCCCAGGCGCTCGGCGAGCCGCATCGCCACCAGCGTGCTGTGCAACCCGTGCTCGAGGGGCAGCCCCATGCCTAGGTCCGTCGCCAGACATAGCGTCGCGATTACTTCCGCGGCACGGACCTGTTCGCCCCCTGGCGATGCCTCGTCGGGCACGCCCGGACAGTAGCCAGTCCTTGCTTCCGACGCCCGGTGCGATCTGTCAGGCGAGGCCGACTCCTTCGAACGTCGCGATCGGTGCGCTCGAGGGTCGACTGAGTGGGCGCGTGTGCTTCGGGGTCACGAAGCAGTTGCAACCGCCTGTGGCGGGCAGCAGGGAAACGGCGGGACGGGACCGACGAGTTGCGCAGCGTCTACGAAACGTTCACCGAAGGCTTCGACACGGTGGATCTCGTGGAGGCTCGCGGCGTCCTCGATGACGTGGATGCGCCGGTGGTTTGAGCACGCGCCGCTTTCGGGACCTAGCGGTTTTGGGCTACCTCAGCGACTGAGGAGCGGCACGCCGATCCACACGTGGGTCGGGCGTCGACGCCAGGTCGACCGTCCGCTCTGCGACGGCGACAAGATCAAGCCACCGCTCGAACATCTGCCTCCCGTACGCCCGCAGCTCGTCCGCGCGGGCCCCGAGCTCGTCCACGAGCGCAGTCGCCGAGCCGGGCCCGAGCGCCCGCCCAAGCGCGTCCGCGTACGCGGGCACAAGCGTCCACTCTGCGGCCATCTCGCGCGAGAGCTCGAGGTGGAACTGGATGCCGTAGGCGCTCCGACCCCAGCGGAAGGCCTGGTTTGGGTACGCCGGCGAGATCGCGAGCAGCACCGCTCCCTTAGGAAGCGAGAACGTGTCTCCGTGCCACTGAAGAGTGAGCAGCTCACCCGGGAGACCGGCGAAAACGGGGTCGGTCGATGCAGCTTCCGTGAGGAAAACGGGCAGCAGGCCGACCTCCGGCGCGGCGCCTGGCACAACCTCGGCGCCGAGGCTTACGGCGAGGAGCTGGACCCCCAGGCAGGCGCCGAAGAAGGGCAGGCCGGCGCGGACAGCCTCGGCGACGAAAGCCTTTTCCGCGCGGAGCCAGGGCAGCTCCTCCTCGTCGTTGACGCTCATCGGACCGCCCATCGCAACGATCGCCGAAAACTCGCGCCAGTCGGGGAGCGGCTCTCCTTCGTCGAGCTCGACGCGGTGGATTGTCGCTCCGCGCTCGGTGAGGACCTCCTCGTAGACGCCCGGGGGCTCGCAGGCGATGTGCTGGAGGACGAGCGCGCGCATCCTCAGAGCGGTACTACGGTCACTTCGACGCCGTGCACGGAGGTGCTCCCGCCCATGTCCGCACGTTCGCCCGGGTTGAGGGCGTTCACATTTGCGCGCGTGGGCTCCCGCTTCGGCCAGCGCCCCTTCGGCGAGTAGGCGACACCGCGAGGGACTGCATCCGAGAGCGTGACCAGGAGACGCAGCCTTCCCGTGTCGTTGGCCATGACGGCCGTGTCTCCCTCCGCAAGGCCTCGTTCGGCCGCGTCGTCGGGATGCAGGGCGACCGTGGCGGCGCCGATCCGCTTGGCGATCTTGGGGTCGTTCGCAAAGCTGTCGTTCAGGAGCCAGGGCGAGGCCGGGGAGAGCAGACGGAGCCGCCCGTCGCTCGGCTTCGCGTCGGCCAGCGGCAGCGGCAGGCGCGGAAGGCCGTCTGCCTCGGCACGGCCCGAGGCGAGCTCGACACGCCCGCTGGGCGTTGGGAACCGGCCGTCGGCGAACTGGACGACCGGCTCTGCGGCAATCGGAACGGTGCCCCTAGCGGCAAGAGAGGTGAAGTTCTCGCCGATCCCCGACCGCTGCAACACGGTCTCGATCACCTCGGCGTCGGTCTCGTAGAGCTCGGGCTCGGCGTAGCCCATCGCCCGGGCGAGGCGGCGGAAGATCTCCATGTTGGGCAGCGAATCGCCCATCGGCTCGGCCGCCTTGACCTGTGCCGAGAGAGTGAGGTTGAAATAGGAGGCCACGAGGTCGTCGAACTCGAGGAAGCTCGCCGCGGGGAGAACGTAGTCGGCAAAGTCGGTCGTGTCGGTCGGAAAGAGGTCGATCGCGACGGTGAGGAGGTCCTCGCGGCGAAGCGCCTCACGTAAGCGCCCCTGCTCTGGATTCGACGCAGCGATGTTGATGTTCCAGCAAAAGAGCGTCTGCGAACGGTCCGTCTCCTCCAGAGCGCCCACGAGATCCATGTGGCTGATGGGTTCGGGCGCTCCGGGGCCAAGGTGGGAGCCGGCGAGGTAATCCTCGTCGATCCCGCGCGACTCGGTCCCGTTGAGATAGAGGAACCCGGTGCCCGGCCTGGCGAGATTGCCGGTTACGGCAGGAAGGAGTGAGCAGGCGCGAACCACGTTGCCGCCGGTTCGCTGGCGCTGAAAGCCCTGCCCGAGCCAAAGCAGAGAGGGACCGGGGCCGTAGATCTGCGCCGCCTCCTCGATCAGACGGGCGGGGACTCCCGTCACTTCTTCGCCCCAGGCAGGCGTGCAGTCGGCGAGGAGCGGCTCTAGCTCCTCCCAGCCAAGGGTGCGCGAGCTGACGAAGGCCTCGTCGACGAGGCCTTCGCGGGCGATCACGTGCAGGAAGGCGAACGCCAGGGCGGCGTCGCTGCCGGGAAACGGCTGGAGGTGCAGATCGGCGGCCTCGGCGGTGGGGGTCCGCACCGGGTCGACCACTAGCACCTGGGCGGGCGACTCCGGCAGCCAATGGTCGTGTTGGTGCGGCGCCGAAGCGGAAGGGTTCGCGCCCCAGACGAGGATGCAGGCGGAGTCGCGCGCGGTCAGGGGATCGAAGCCGACGAGCGAGGTCCCGTACACGTACTCGAGTGCGACGTGCCCTGCCTTGTTGCAGATCGAGTCCGGGTCGATCTCGGTCGCGCCGAGCCGGTGGAAGAAGCGCAGTGGGAAGGAGTAGGCGAGGAGCGAGAAGGTCCCGGTGTAGTGCGCGTTCAAGACCGTTTGCGGCCCTGCCGTTTCGTCGATGCGCCGGAGGCGCTGGGCGATTTCCTCGACCGCTGTTTCCCAGGAGACCGACTCGAACCGCCCCTCGCCTTTCGCCCCCAGCCGGCGAAGCGGCTGGGTCAGCCGCGCCCCGGCATCCAGCAACGCACCGTTGTAGCCGATCGAGCACTTGCGGCAGAGCTTGCCGCGGGCCACAGGATGATCCGGGTCACCACGCACGTGGCGAATCGCCCCGTTGCGCTTGATCACCACGATCCCGCAGGCGTCGTAACAGTCCCGGGGACACGTCGTCCGAACAACCTCATCTACCTGAACCGCCACCAACGCCTCCCCGTAGCCTACGACCTCGCCGAACGGGGTGATGCCTCGGGCGGCACCTCCGAGCCGTCCGCGCCTAGCGCACTCCGGCAGCAGGCTTCGGCAGCGCCTCGATCGCCTTCAGCGCCCGCTCGATCTCCTCCTCCGGAAGGGCGATGTCCTCCAGCTTGCCGGCGAGAAAGGCGTCGTAGGCGCCGAGGTCGAAGTGGCCGTGACCGGAGAGGTTGAAGAGGATCGTCCGCTGGGTCCCTGCCTCGTCGGCGTCGGCCGCCGCTCGCAGGGCACCATGGATTGCGTGGGCCGCCTCCGGTGCGGGGATGATGCCTTCGCTGCGGGCAAACGTGACGGCGGATGCAAAGACCTCGTTCTGCGTGTAGGCCTCGGCTCGAATGAGGCCATCGAGAACGAGCTGTGAGATGAGCGGCGCCACGCCGTGGTACCGCAGGCCGCCCGAGTGGATGGGCGCGGGCACGAAGTCGTGTCCGAGCGTGTGCATCGGCACGAGGGGCGTCAGCTGTCCGGTGTCGCCGAAGTCGTAGGCGAAGGGTCCGCGGGTGAGCGTCGGGCAGGCCGCCGGCTCGCAGGCGAGCACCTCGAGCTCCCGCCCTCCGATCTTCTCGCGGAGGAACGGGAAGGCCAGGCCCGCGAAGTTCGAGCCGCCTCCCACGCAACCGATGACGATGTCGGGGAAATCACCCGCCTGCTCCATCTGCGCGAGGGCCTCCTGGCCGATCACGGTCTGGTGCGTGAGCACGTGATTCAGGACGCTGCCGAGCGAGTACGCCGTGTCCTCGCGGCCGGCGGCGTCCTCGACCGCCTCCGAGATCGCGATGCCAAGGCTGCCCGGGGAGTCGGGCTTCTCCGCCCGGATGGTCCTTCCGGCCTGGGTGTCCTCGGAGGGGCTCGGAACGACCGTTGCGCCCCAGGTCTCCATCATCGAGCGTCGGTAGGGCTTCTGCTCGTACGAGACCCTGACCATGTACACCTTGCACTCGAGCCCGAAGAGCTGCGAGGCGAGCGCCAGCGCACTTCCCCATTGCCCGGCGCCGGTCTCGGTCGCGACTCGGCTGCGGCCCTCTTGCTTGACGTAGTACGCCTGCGCCACGGCCGTGTTGGGCTTGTGGCTGCCCGCCGGGCTGACGCCCTCGTACTTGTAGAAGATGCGCGAGCGCGTGCCGAGCTCTCGCTCGAGGCGGTGCGCCCGGTAGAGCGGGGTGGGGCGCCAGAGCCGGTAGACGTCCCGAATCGGCTCGGGAATGGGGATCTCCGCGTCACTCGAAACCTCCTGGAGGATCAGCTCCATGGGGAAGAGCGGCGCGAGGTCGTCGGGTCCGACCGGCTGGCCTGTGCCCGGATGGAGCACCGGCTGCGCCGGGTTCGGCATGTCCGCCTGGATGTTGTACCAGCGCTCGGGGATCGCAGATTCGGGCAGGAGAAACTTCGTCTCGGTCATGACCGGTGAGGATATTCCTTTCGGAAACCGGGGGCGAGGAGCGGCGTCAGCGCACCTAGAGAGCGCCCACGGCGGAAACGGCGACCTCGAGGCGTTCGATCGCCGCTTCTAGCTGGGCGTCCGACAGGTACGGCGCCGGGCCCAGGCGAAGGTAGCGGCCACGGGCGTCGGTGAGGACTCCGTCTTCCCCCAATCGTCTGGCGACGGCTGGCGACTGAGGGCACTCGATCGCCAGAAAGCCTCCGAAGTGATCCAGGGGCACCGCACGCTCGCGTTTCATCAGCGTCTCCGGAGCGCCGAGCTCATCGAAGCAACGTGCGAGCAGCCCGGTCTGGTGCAAGTACACCGTGCGCAGGAACTCTGGCGAGAGTCCCCGCTCCTCGAAGAAGTCGAAGACGCGTGCGCCTCGGTAGTGGCTCGTCGGGTCGTACGTCGAACCGGCGAAGCGAGCGCCGCCGGGAGCGTACGCCACCGCCTCGCCCTCCCGTTCCGTGGCGAGATCGTCGAACTCCGCGAACCAGCCGGTGAGCACGGGCCGCATCGTCTCCGCCTGGGGCGGTAGGCGGAGAAAGCAGTTTCCTTCGCCGAGCTGCAGGTACTTGTAGCCGCCGCCGACGACCCACGCCGACTCGAGCTCGAGCTCGGGCACTCTGAAGGGCAGCGCCCCGAGAGCGTGGTAGGCGTCGACGAGGAGCTCGGCGCCGGCCTCGACGCAAGCGCGCGCGAGCGCGCCGAGGTGGGGCACGATCCGGCCGGTCTCGAACAGCACGGAAGAGACGAGCACGGCGCTTGTGCGATCGTCCAGCGCAGTCGCCATCCGCTCGGCCAACGTCTCGGCAGGCTGAGCGCGCAGGCGCACGACGTCGAGCCCCTCCTCGCCGAGCCTCGCGAGCTGCCGGCGAAGGGTGTGGAACTCGCCGTCCGACGTGATGAGCCGAGTACGCCGGCCGAGATCGAGCGCCGAGAGGAAGCGGGTCACGAGCTCGTGCGTGTTCTGCGCGAGCGCGATCTCGGCGCCTGGATCGCCGAGGAGGCGCCTGAACCCGTCTCGCACGAGCTCGGCCTTGGCGAAAGCACGATCCCACTTCTCGTCGACGCAGAGCGCCGCGTCCTCGAACGCCTCGAGGTGGCCCTCGCGCGCCACGTCCGGCCAGGCCTGATGCGAATGGCCCGTGAGGAGAAGGCGATCGGCGACACGGAACGACGAGTAGTCGGAAGCAAGCGCGTTCGGCGTCCGCCGCAGGTCGTCGAGCTCGATCACAACTCGGTGCGCACCGTCCAGAGGTCGGGGAAGACGGGCTGGGAGAGAGTCGTGCGCAGGTAGGGCGCACCGGGCGAGCCGCCCGTGCCCGTCTTGTCGCCGATCGTCCGCTCGACCATCTTGACGTGCCGGTAGCGCCACTCCTGGAAGCCCTCGTCGAGGTCCACCATCCGCTCGCAGACCATCGCGGCCTCTCCTTCGTCGCGGTAGGCCGCAAGGATGGCTCCGTGGACGCCCTCGGACTCCTCGGCCGGCAGGGTTACATCGCGCTCGAGCCGGTCGGCGGGGACGTTGTAGCCCCGCGCCGAGATGTAGTTCAGAAACGAGTCGTAGAGCGAGCGCCGCCCGAGCGCGGCCTCGATGCGCCGGTACGAATCGCTCCCCTCCTCGTAGGCGCGGAGCACGCTCCGTTCGCGCCGGCCGAGCACCGCCTCGAGCTCCCGGAACTGCGCCGACTGGAAGCCGCTCGCGGACTCGAGCCGGTCGCGGAAGCTCAGGAACTGCACGGGCGTCAGCGTCTCGATCACATCGATCTGCGCCACGACGAGCTTCAGGATCGTGAGGATTCGCTTGAAGGTGTTGAGCGCCTGCGGGCCTCGTCCTTCCTCGAGGAGTCGCTGAAGGTACGCGAGCTCGTGGAGCAGCTCCTTGAACCAGAGCTCGTACACCTGGTGGACGACGATGAAGAGGATCTCGTCGTGCTCGTCGGAGCGCGGCCGCTGCGCACCGAGGAGCTCGTCGAGCGCGAGGTAGGACGTGTAGGTGAGTGCCTTCGAATTCTCGCTCAAACCGTCTCCTTGAAAAGCTCGCGCGCGATGATCTCGCGTTGCACCTCCGACGCGCCCTCGTAGATTCGAGGCGCACGCACCTCGCGGTAGAGGTGCTCCAGCAGGTGTCCTCTCTCCAGCGCCCGCGCCCCGTGAACCTGGATCGCCACGTCCACGGCGTGCTGGGCGGTCTCCGTGGCGAACAGCTTCGCCATAGCGGACGCCTGCCGGACAGGGCGGACGCCCGCGTCGTAGGCGGCGGCGGCATCGTGAACGAGGAGGCGCGCCGCCTGCACGTTCACGGCCACGTCGGCCAGCTGGTGCGCGACGGCCTGAAACTCGGACAACGGGTGGCCAAAGGCTTCTCGGCGCGCGGCATACGACACCGCAGCGTCGAGTGAGGCCTGGGCCATGCCGACTGCGAGGGCGCCGACGCTCGGGCGGAAGAGATCAAGCGTCTCCATGGCGACGCTGAAGCCCTTGTCGACCTCACCGAGCACCTGCTCCGCGTCGACGAAGACGCCGTCGAACTCGAGCCGTCCGATCGGATGGGGGGAGAGGAGCTCGAGCGCCTCCCCCGAGACACCCTCGCTCTCGCGAGGGACCGCGAAGGCCGTCACCCCGCGGGCCCCCGCACCCTCCGTCGTTCGCGCGAAGACGGTGTAGACGTCAGCCTCGGGCGCGTTCGAAATCCAGATCTTCGTGCCCGTGAGGCGAAAGCCGTCGCCGTCGCGGTCGGCGCGCAGCGCGAGCGCGGCTGCGTCCGAGCCGGCTTGCGGTTCGCTGAGCGCGAACGCGGCGACGGCCTCGCCCGCGGCGAGCCGCGGGATCCACGCCTCGCGGATCTCGAGCCGCGCCGCGCGGAGGATCGGGTAGCCGCCGAGCCCCTGGAGCGCGAGCGCTGTCTCGGCCTCGGTGCATCCGTACGCGAGGCCCTCACGTAAGAGGCAAAGGTCGACGGCCGAGCCCTCCCCCTCGCTCGGGAGGACCCGTTCGAGCAGTCCCTGCTCGCCGAGAGCGCGCACGAGCGGCCGGTTGATCCGGCCGGGCGCGCCCTTCTCTGCGAGCGGCTGCAAGACCTCGCGCCCGAGCTCACGGGCGTGCGCGAGCAGCTCGCGCTGGGTCTCGGACAGATGGCTGTACTCAGTCATCCGGAACGACTGCGACACCCATCAGCTCGAGCCGAGCCATCGGGTCGAGAAGCGCGGAAACCCCGACGAGCGCCATCGCCGGGTAGCGGCGCCCGAAATGGCGGCGCCACACCTCTCCGAGATCGCTCAGCGAGGCGCGGTACTCGTCGAGATCGGTCGCGTAGACGACGAGGGACACGAGGTCGTCCGCTTCTCCGCCCGCGGCACGGAGCGCCGCGACGAGACTCGCCGCCGCGGCGTCGAATTGCTCGACGACGGTCTCCCCGGCGCCGATCTGCCCGCCCAGATACACAGTCCGTCCCGGCGCGGCGACGACCGCGTGCGCGTAGCCGACCGGCTCGGGCAGCCCCGGCACGTCGACGATCCGGTGGTCGGTCGTCATCGCCCTGTCCAGGCGGGTGGGCGTCCATCCGACCAGGCCGCATAGAACTCGCGGTGATCCTCACTCTGCATCATGAGAGCCTGGCCGAGGGCCTCCAGCTCGATCGCGCCGGCGAGATCGAGGTCGAGCTCCCGCGTGAGCAGGACCTTCGTCGTCGAGTAGGCGAACGCCGGGCCATCGGCGAGGCGGCGGGAAAGCGCTTCGGCCGCGGCGGGAAGCTCCCCGTCATCGACGACCTGGGTCGCGAGGCCGATCTCGAGCGCGCGTTCTGCCGAAAGATCGTCGCCCAGGGCCAGCAGCTCCATTGCGCGGCCGAGGCCGACGAGGCGCGGGAGGAGATACGCGGAGCCCATGTCGGCGCCGGCGAGCCCGACCCTGGTGAAGAGAAACGCGAACGACGCCGAGCGCGCCAGCAACCGGAAGTCGCTCGCGAGCGCGAGCACCGATCCGGCTCCGGCGGCGATGCCGTTGACGGCGGCGACGATCGGGAGCGGGCAGTCGCGCATCGCCTTGACGACGCCGCCGCTCATCCGCGTGAAGGCGAGCAGGTCAGCCGCCGGCATGCGCTGGAGCTCGCCGATGATCGCGTCCACGTCGCCACCGGAGCAGAAGCCTCGCCCCTGCCCGGTGAGGACGAGCACGCGCGCGTCTCCCCGGTGGGGTAACTCGCCGAGCAGGTCGCGCAGGTCGGCGTAGACCTCGAAGGTCAGCGCGTTCAGCTTCTCGGGTCTCGAGAGCGTTACGGTCGCCACGCCGTCCGCGACGGCGAAGTCGAAGTTGTCCCAACGCTCGGTGAAACCGGCCGATCCCCGGAACGGAGTCATGACTGGATCCCTCCGCCGTCGAGCACGAGCGTCTGCCCGTTGATCGCGCCCGCCGCGGGGTCGGCGAGGAACGCGACTGCGAAGGCGACCTCTTCCGGCTCGAGCAGCCGACCGAGCGGCGACGTGGCCACGAGCGCAGTCTCGGCCTCCTCTTCGCTGCGATCCGTGGCGGCGACGATCCGGGCGATAGAGCGGCGCGTCATGTCCGTCCGCACGTATGTCGGGCAGACAGCGTTCGCAGTGACTCCCGTGCCGGCGACCTCGGCGGCGACTGCGCGCATCAGGCCGACCGCGGCATGCTTCGACGCGGTGTACGCAGCCGTGTAGCGAGCGCCAGCGAGGCCCGCGGTCGAGGCGACGGTCACGATGCGTCCATTCCCGCGCGCGATCATGCCGCCGACCGCCGCCCGTGTGCAAAGGAACGTGCCTGTCGCGTTGACGTCCAGGTGCGCGCGCCACTCGTCGAGTGTCGTGCGCTCGAGGGGAGCGCTCGTCGCAACGCCGGCGTTGTTGACCAGCACGTCGATCGTGCCCAGGCGCTCGAAGAGCGTTGCCACCTGGTCTTCGTCCGTCACGTCGCAGACCTCGGCCTCCGCGGCCCCAGCCGCCTCGAGGGCCTCCCGGTCGCGGCCGACCGCCACGACGTGATCGCCGGCCGCGGCGAAGCGCGCGACGAGCGCCCTGCCGATGCCCTTC
>Ga0209842_1000203_pt1 | contig 10880 bp, 9 predicted proteins | sample GWRWS3_10_20_FD_187220 | JGI IMG/M metagenome (GOLD analysis project Ga0209842, IMG submission 187220) | Riverbed sediment microbial communities from areas with vegetation nearby in Columbia River, Washington, USA - GW-RW S3_10_20 (SPAdes)... | ecosystem: Environmental > Aquatic > Freshwater >...
AGGGGGAACGCGTGGGAGAATATCACAGCAGAAGCAAACACAAGGCGAATCACACCGAGCGAGTTATTACCTCGACTTAGCCCGTCGGCGAGGGATCTGCCGTTGTGTGGCAGCACAGGGTCAGCGAGAGACACACCAGCACTCGGCCCGTGGTCGCGGCCAGAAACAGTATCACCGCTCATTCGGCGAGGATCTGATCGTCACGTGGAGAGCTGTGCGCTTGCCACGCCGAGGAGACCATGTCATGAAGGCTGAGACTCGAAACCCAGCCGAGATCCTTCTCAATTCGCGACACATTAGCGACGACGCGGGGAGGGTCACCTGGCCGCGCAGAGCGAACGATAGCAGTCAGCTCCCGCTCGGCAACACGAGCGATCTCGTCGATCACTTCTCGCACAGAATAGCCACGGCCGGTGCCCACGTTATAGGCGAGCGACGGTGCCGATTCCGCGACCAAGGCATCGAGTGCGACGGCGTGCGCATCGGCGAGATCCGACACATGCACAAAATCGCGAACACATGTTCCATCGGGGGTCGAATAGCGATCACCAAAAATTTCCGGCGCTTCGTCATGATCGATTCGGTCGAAGACCATAGGGATCAGATTCAGAACCGCCGTATCCGCAAGCTCGGCGCGCGCTGCGCCCGCCACATTAAAATAGCGGAGCGCAATGGGGTTTATCCACCCCTCACTGGCTGCATTACGAATGAACCACTCCCCGATGAGCTTCGTCTCGCCATACGGGTTGATCGGAGCCACAGGATCGTCCTCGCCTACCGACTCAGACGCTACCTGCCCATAGACCGCCGCCGACGACGAATACACCAGGTCGCGCACCCCCACGGTTTTCATGGCGGACAACACGGTGTTGAGTCCCCCAAGATTTTGCCGGTAGTACCATCCCGGCCGCGAAACCGACTCCGCCACTTGTTTGCGCGCGGCGAGGTGCACCACGGCCTGAACCCGGTGGTCACGAAGCGCACCAACGATTAGTGCTTCGGCAGCCGGGTCACTCAGGTCGGTCCGCACGAGAGGGACGTCGCCAATGCGCGACAACTTTCCGGTTGCAACGTCGTCAACGACGACCACGTCACTGCCCCGGTTTTTCAAGACATCGAGTACATGCGCGCCAATGTAGCCGGTGCCGCCCGTGAGGAGCACTCTCAATTGATGGGCCGCCCATCGGGGTGGTCTGTTGCCGACAATTCGGTCGGCGAACCGGCCTGAGCCAGAGCGAGGGCTCGAGTCAGGTCAGTGATTTGGCGATCTGTTCGCCGGGTGTGTGCAGCTGCCGCCACTACGTAGCCGAGAAAAATAATAATCAGGCCATAGAGAAGAAGGTCGGTGCCTCGACCGATACCAAGAAAGACCGCCAACCCATTGGTGAGATGGGGAAACGCAATGGCGAGAACTCCGACACCGAGAAAGACGACCCCAGCCAGTCGACGAATCGCCAGCCCCCTGGCCCCCCTGCCGGGCACAATCACAACGAGAGCGAGAACGGCGAAGACCGTTATGAGGATCGACTTAATGACTATTTGATTGGCATCCACAAATTACCGCCGGTTCTTGTGTACGTTCATTTGAACAATAGGTCGTTAAGAATATTGACAGAGTTCCAGACCGACTGCCCCTTGGAACGGGAATAGTCGCTATAGACGATCTCCACCGGTTGTTCGACATACTTCAGCTTGAGGCGACGAATCTCACTCACAATTTCAGAAGCGTGCGCCATGCGATTTTGTGTGATTCTTATTGACTCTGCCGCGTGCCGCGAAAGCGCCCGTAGCCCGTTGTGAGCGTCGGTCAAGCGGATTCCTGTCACCATTCGCTCGAATACCCTGGCACACTTCAGAACGACAACCTTGACAAAACCAAGTTTCGTCCGCGAATCCAGAAAACGGGAACCAACGACGATATCGTTGTCAGAATCGTTCAAAACCTCAACCATGGCGACGGCATCAGAAACAAGATGCTGCCCATCGGAATCAAACGTCACAAAAAATTGCGCCCGAGGATCTTGCAGAGCATATCGAAGTCCCGTCTGAAGAGACGCGCCCTGGCCAAGGTTAATGGGATGACGCACCACATGAGCCCCAGCGTTCTCAGCGAGGCGAGCGGAATCATCGTCGCTACCATCATCAACACACACGATGTGGGAGAAAACCCTCCGCGCATCTGCTATCACATCGCTAATCACGGTCGCCTCATTGAAGAGAGGGATCACCAGCCAGGTGCGCTCAAGCGGATTAGGCACTAACACGTCACACCTTTCAGGACAACAACACGATCCAAGACCACGAGCGAAGGAGCGGAGTATCGTCTCACTGGTGCCATCGACAACCAAGCTATTGTACATGCGAGGCCCCCATCCTCTCCGGGCACGCGCTCACTTCGCCTATGCTGGCCCTGGAGCGCTTAGCCGCCACTTCGACACCTTTAGGGAGCAACGCGCTCGTGAATACGCCCACACGATCAGACTTCGCTCGCCCATCTGGGCGTTGGAAGACATTTGGACTCGCCTTCATTCTCACGCTAGCTCCGATGCTCACGTGGGCGCTTGCGACACCCCTGATGGCCTCTCCCGACGAACCAGCGCACGCCATTCGCGCGGCGGCGGTTGCGCGCGGAGATCTGGCAGGTACGCCGTCAGTCGAAAAACCGGGGCAGCTTGACGCGCTCGTACCGCGCTGGGTTAGCCACGCAAACGCACTCACCTGTTTCGCTTTTCAGCCCGCGATCTCTGCGGCGTGCCAACCGGCGCTTGAGGACGATCCCAATGAATTGGTCACTGCGCACACCTCAACTGCCTTAAACAGCCCAATGTTTTACCTCGCGACCGGCTGGCCCAGTCTCCTGGTGTCAGGGAATGTGGGCTTCTATCTCATGCGGGTTGTCAACGCCATCCTCACTGCTGGACTTCTCGCCTTCGCCTTCATGGCTGTCCGTCAATTTCCCCGCAACCGATGGTCAACACTCGCACTCACGATCGCCGTGACACCGATGGTGTTGTTTCTCGGCGGCGTCCTCAACCCAAACGCCGTCGAATTTGCGGCGGCAGCAGCACTTCTCGCGACACTCATCCTGACCTTTTCCCAACCGTCACCGGGGTCCCTCCTGTGGGAACGTGGCGCAATCGTCATTCTCAGCACAACGCTCTTAACCTCGACGAGAAATATTTCGTTTCTCTGGCTTGTCTTAGCGTCGATAATTGCGCTTTTTTTTGCTCATCGAACGATACTTTTCCGCCTCCTGAAGCGGCCAGCGCTGTGGCTCACACTCGTGATCGTCGCCGTTACATGCGGATTTGCGCTGGCGTGGTTCACCCGCCGCTTCACTCTCAGCCACGACAGCACCGACTTGTCGTTCAACACCGTGTTCATCGGAATGGTCCAACGAACACTGGACCAGTGCAATGCATGGGTGGGCAGCTTCGGCTGGTTAGATTGGCCTGCTTCGTCTCTCAGTGTTGCGATCTGGATCACCGCAGTGTTTGTCATGACCACGGCCGCGCTGCTTTTTACGCGACCTTCCGCACGCGTAGCAACAGTCGTCGTTCTCTTAGCGATCATTTTAGTTCCGGCCCTTGCGCAAGCTGCGGTGGCCTCGACCGTGGGCTACATTTGGCAGGGTCGCTACACCCTCGCGCTTTTCTTCTTCCTCATGATCACCTGCGGCGCCGCGCTCGACGGAACTGACGCATTGCCTGCGTCGAATCGTGTCAAAGAATGGAATCGAGTCCTCGTCGCGACCCTCATGCTCATCGGAATTGGCCACATCGCGACTTTTGTCTGGGTTCTTGAACGCTACGTCGTCGGTTCAACGGACCTGTGGCAAATGGTTTTTCACCCCCTTTGGCAGCCTCGATTGACATGGGAGGGACTCACGCTTGTATTCATCCTGGTCACCGCCATTGGTCTGAGGACGTCGTGGCGTGCGATCCGGTTTACCTCACCAATTGACACACCGACCAGCATCACAACTTCCCGCTAGAAAAAGCGGCGGCCATCAACGCCGTTTGTGACGTCGATTCCTGGTTATCCGATCACGCGCTTTTCGCGCCACATGAATCGGGCCACCGTCAAGGAGATGGTTGAAAAAGATTCCGATGTCCCCCCGCAGCCCGTGGTGGGTTTTCGGCCGTCCTCGCCTCTGCCGCACCTCTGACGTAAGCGAGATGACTCCGCGATCAACGAGGTCTTGCGCGTGCTGCGGTGCAGCAACAAAATCAATGACCGGCTCAAGCGTTTTCGCCCAGGCAAACCGCCCCCGCACGCGGTCAATGTTCTGGCGAGCCTCGGCTATGAATTCGTCATCGAAGAGGATTCGCTCGAGGCCGCTGACGAGGTCATCGACATCACCCGACTTCACGACGACACCGAGGTGCTCCTTCGCGATGAGTTCAGCAAAGCTATCACCCTCGGTGACGACCATCGGCAACCCTGCCCACAGGTAATCAAGGATGCGGGTGCGAAATGAAAACGTCGTCTCCACGTGGGCGCGATGAGTACTCACTCCCGCGTTCGCTTCTCGCAAAAAACTCTCACGATCATCGAAATCAACCCACGAATCATTGAAAAATACTGATTTGTCGAGAACACCAAGACGCTGAGCGAGAGATCGCGACTCGGGAACAACCGCCATCTCGGGCACCCCGGGGTGCGGATGCTTCGTCCCCTGGAAAAAAAGCCGAACGGAAGGACGCGTCTCTGACAGCTTCGCCACCGCTCGAATAAGCGTCGCCGGATCAAACCAGTTGTAGAGGCCGCCGCTCCACAACAGCACCTTGTCATCACGCTCGATTCCGGGCACAACACCCCGAAGAACATCGCGGGTATGCTGTGGAATTCGCTCTTCGAGCCCAAAGGGAACGACCGCAATGAGACGCTCCAGATCGGGGTCATCGGCATAGTTCGACGGGTTAATTCGACCGAGAGCGGCCAGCTGTCCGACGTACATGTGCTTTTGGCGCTCGGATGCGCACAGAAAAAAGTCGCCGCGTTCGAGCTGTTCGTTCATGACCGCGGTCGCATCACTAACCTGTTTTTCCCAGGCTCCACGACCTAATTCTCGCGCCTGCTCAAGCTGCTCGAGATGCATGGGGTCGTAGACATCAACGACCACGATTTTTTTGGTCGTACGTAATGCATCGAAGATGGCCATCGCGTGGCCCTGAAAAATAATGACATCGGCCCACTCCTCGTACCTCGCGAACGCACGTTGATCACTAGGCCGAATCGCGTTGATGCCGAAGGGCGCAATAACCTCGGCAGCACCCGACAACGAAACGAGCGAAACGTCGTTCTCGCGAGATAGCGCGAGCGCCATGTTCCACGCGCGAATAGCCGGGCCAGCCATCTTTGCACCAATCGGATCCCCGGTGATGATGAGCACTTTGGTCGGGTCATCAGGATCCGCAACGTCGAAAGTCTCCACAACCTTCTCGTAGCCGTCGAGATAATACGGGATCTGGTAGGACGGCGCGTCAGTGAAACCAAACATTTTGCGCAGACGAGCGTCTGAGACCACACGACTCGACTGAATAGCATCTCGCGATTCCTTCAGTTTCGGCAGTTCTTCTACGAACTGGTCAATACCAAAAACGGTGGCGATGGCGTCTTTCGAGACAGGCGCTGTCTCCTCGTGATCGTTGTCGTGCCGCCGCAAATCGAACGACCGGGAGTCGAATCCTCCGCGAGCCACGGAGCGCCGAACCGCAAGAGACAGGGCCGCCGGAAGAGTGCGGTCAAGCGTCCCCTGCTCCAAATTCTTGAAGAGGGTGAAAAGCGCGTTTCGTTCGAGCAAGTAGGTCTCTTTATATGCCCCAAACGATGACATTGATGCGTGATGCTGGTGAAACGCAAGAGAAGCGGGCTGAAATCGAAACCGCCACCCCCGAAGGTTCAATCGCCACCCCAAATCAACGTCTTCGAAAAACATGAAGTAGCGTTCATCGAACCCGTCGAGTTGCTCGAAGACGCTACGGCGCACAAACATTGCCGACCCCGTCCCGAACAACACGTCAGTGGGACGGTCACCTTGGCCGCGAAATGGTTCGGCTGTGCCCGGTTTGTATCCCATGCCGAACCACGTGAGTCCCGAACCCACGTAATCAATGAGCTCGCCCTCCCAATCCAAGACCTTGCTAGCAACGGCGCCAATGCGTGATGATTCGGCGAACGTGTTGACAGCTTCGCGAATCCATCCGGTGTCCGGGCGCGCGTCGTTGTTAAGAAAGCCAAGAAACTCACCAGAACTCTTCGAAACACCGAGATTACAGCCGCCCGCGAAACCCCGGTTCTCTTTCGACTCGACGAGAACGATGTCGGGGTGCGCGTCGCGGATACTCGCCACGCTGCCGTCGTCGGATGCGTTGTCGACGACCACAATCTCAAGCAGCTCAGGCGGCCAATCAACACGTTTGAGCTGCTCAACCGCGTTATTGGTGTCTTCCGCGCCGCGAAAATTCACAAGAACAACAGAAACAACACCTAGCCGCAGCTCAGGCATCCAAACCTCCCGGCATCGGACAACTAGAGAATAGTAACAGCTGCGCTCCCGGACCTAGCATGGTCTTGTGCCCAGCCATTCAACTCGCGTTGACGTCGTCATCGTCGGTTTTAACAGTCGAACTTTCATTGATGAGTGTTTGAGCAGCCTCGAATCTCAGAATTATCCTCGCGAGCTCGTCTCGCTTATCTTCGTTGACAACGGGTCAACCGACGGCTCGGGTGCCCACGTCCGGCGCACTCATCCGCACGTCACCGTTGTCGAACGACAGCACAATGGTGGTTTCGGAGCGGGAGTTAACACGGGAATCGCCCACGGTACGGCTGAGATCATCGTGCTGCTCAATAGCGATGCCCGGGCACATCCCGACTTCATCACCGAGCTCGTAAGCTCGCTCCAAAAAAGCGAGCACATTGCCGCCGTCACCGCAAAGATCATCCTCGAGGGAAAATTTGAACCGTCAGAGAGTCACGACACCGGTTTTGTTTCGTATGACGGCTGGGTGTGGAAAAGAGCTGCAGAAGGAGTGCCTCTGCTGAACAGCACAGGCCTCCAAATCACGCGTTCGGGAAACGGCCGTGACCGCGACTGGCTGCGGCCGGTAGACAGCCCGGAGCCTCCGACCGAGGTCTTCGGATTCACAGGAGGTGCAGCCGCACTGCGCAGAAGCGCGCTCGATGACGTGGGCTTCTTTGATGAACGCCTCTTCATGTACTACGAGGACGTTGACCTTTCCTGGCGAATACGGCTCTCTGGGTGGCAAATTCACTACGCCTCATCGGCTATTGCCTTCCATCAGCATGCCGCGTCGTCTGATGCGACCTCGCCCGCATTCCGCACCTGGAATGAAACCAACCGTGCGCTCGTCGCGATCAAAAATGGAACACCGAGCATTGTCTTTCGTGCCCTCGGTCGCACACTGCTTCATGCGCTCAAAATACACGTTGGCAGCTCTCACGCCGGGTGTCAAAATGGCGCAGGTCACCTCGAGCCGCGGCGGCGACTCAGCGTGCTCGTCTCACTTATGAGGCGTGCACCTCAGTTCGCTCGAGATCGCCGCAACACGAGCCCGCGAGACCGACACCGAGTGGCACAATTCACTCTTCCCGAATGACCTCTCACTGGTGGCCGAGCGTCGCTTCTTTGTAGGCGGAAATTACCGGACCCGCGTCACCAACCTGCTGGAGCACACCGTGGCTCAGCCAGGCGGCACTGTCACACATGCTCTGCAGAATCGGCATCGAGTGACTGACGATCACGACCGTCTTGCCCGCCGTCTTGAAGTCGCGGAATTTCTGGGCGCACTTCTCTTGAAAAGCGGTATCGCCGACCGCCAAAACCTCGTCGACCAAGAGAATATCGGGGTCAACGTTGATTGCGACAGAAAACCCGAGACGAACGTACATTCCTGAGGAGTAGTTTTTGACAGGCTGATCAATGAATTTTTCTACCCCCGAGAAGTCGACAATGGAGTCGAATTTCGACTGGATCTCCTTCTTTGACATTCCCAGGATAGAGCCGTTCAAATAGACATTTTCTCGCCCGGACAACTCCGGATGAAATCCCGATCCGACTTCGAGCAGCGCCGCCATGCGGCCGTTTCGCGTGATCGTCCCCTTGTCGGGAAACAGAATCTCGGCGACACACTTGAGAAGAGTGGATTTACCCGAACCGTTGTCACCAATCAACGCATACGTCGAACCAACGGGAATATCGAACGACACATCGGTGAGCGCCCAGAAATCCTCATGCACAAGGCGCCGACCGCGCATGACGGCAGCTTTCAATGTCTGGTTGCGCTCGTGATAGATGCGGAATCGTTTTGACACCGAATTAACGGAGATCGCTATAGGAGTCACAGGAGTTCAGCCAATTTCTTTTCGTTGCGCTGGAAAATGAAGAAACCAACCACGAGGGCAACGGATGCCCAACCCAGACACCAGAGAGAATCGTCAATCTCTGGAAACCGATTGTCATAGATCAGGCTGCGAAACACGGCCGAGAATCGCTCCATGGGATTGAGACGATAGATGTCAAGAATCGTGATGTTCGTGCCCAGCAAACCGCCGTGTTTTTCACTTCGGGACGCGACCTCCGTAATCGGATACAGAATCGGCGTCAAGAATATCCACATTTGCAAAAGGATGCCGACGAGATACTGGGTATCGCGAAAGTGCACGTTGATGATCGACAGAGCGAGCGAGACTCCCGCGGCGAACAACACGAGAAGAAGCATAAAAATGACGAGCAGGGGCAGCCACGGAATAACGAAAGCCCCCGCGATTGACATCGCCACTAACAACACGGCCATCTCTATACACCAGGTGTAGGTCGACGAAAGGACCTGAGATAACACGAGGGTGCTTCGCTGAAAGTGCACTTTTTTGATGAGGTCGCTGTTTCCGATCAGTGCCCCCATGCCGCCAGTGGTTACGGTGACAAAAAAATTCCATGGGAGAAGCGCGCACAAAAGCCACAGCGCATAAACGTGAACACCGCTCGGATTTCCGGGCAACGGCTCAACCCGCAAGATGAGCGCAAAAACGACCGTGTAGACAAGCATTGACGCGAGCGGATTGGCAAGAGACCACAGCTGGCCAAAAATCGTGCGCTTGTATTTTCCTCGAATTTCGCGGAGCGTGAGGTTTAAAAGCAGCTCGCGCGAGGCAATGACCGCTTTCAGCGAGTTCATTCTCCAACTTTCTTGTGCCGCAACGAGAACCGCCGGGAAGTGTCTAAGGTAGTTAGTGTAATCGCGATTCAACCGAGGTCAGCAACCGAAGGTTCCAGCACATTTGAGCAAATCTCTCACTGTTCTCCTTGACGCAACGGCGATCCCCCGCAATCGTGGAGGAGTCGGGCGTTACCTCGAAGGCATCGTCCCACCGCTCTCCCGTGACGACGCCATCCGCCTCATCGTGGTGTGCCAGCAGCACGATGCCTCGCTAGTCACGACGGTGGCACCCGGCGCGACGGTCATCGTGCCGACCTGGATTCGGACACGACCACTGCGCCTTATTTGGGAACAACTCAGTCTGCCGCGACTAGCACGACGGCACAACGTCCAGGTGATTCACTCCCCGCACTATACGTTTCCTCTTTTCACGCGACGACCGAGAATCGTGACTCTGCACGATGCCACCTTCTTCAGTCATCCAGAACTCCACGGTCGCCTCAAACGCATTTTTTTTCGAACGTGGACTCGCGCCGCTCTGCACAAGGCGGCAGCAATCATTGTGCCCAGCCGCGCAACAGCCGACGAATTGAATCGGTACAGCCGACGACGCCCCGCGGTGTTCGTGGCGCACCACGGGGTCGACAGCACGGCGTTTCACACACCAGACGCTCGGGAGTCTGACGAGGCGCGAGCCATTGTCGGCGCCGCGGCCGCGGCGAACGGGTGGCTGCTCTTTCTTGGCACACTTGAGCCACGGAAAAACGTTTCCGCGCTCGTGCGCGCATACAGCGCAATCGCGACCCGACACTCACCAACCGACGCCCTCCCCGCTCTTGTTGTGGCGGGCGCGGCGGGCTGGGACCCGACAATTGACGACGCGATAGCCTCCGTCCGTGCGCCTGGCTCGGTTGTTCAAGCCGGATATGTTGATCGCGCCGCTCTGCCAGGGCTTCTCGGCGACGCTGACGTCGTCATTTACCCGAGTTTGGGTGAGGGATTCGGTTTGCCCGTCCTCGAAGCCATGGCGTGTGGGGCGGTTGTGCTGACCACCCGCGAACTCGCTTTGCCCGAGGTTGGCGGCGACGCTGTCTCCTACACCGGTACGTCGTCACCCGAAATCGCCGACGCCCTCGAAGCCCTGCTAGTGGCCAGTCCCGAAAAACGTTCGAACCTGCGCACACGCGCCATCGCCCGGGCCGGAATTTTCACCTGGCAAGCAAGCGCCCATGAGCATGTTCGGGCCTATCGAAAGGCATCACTCTGACTATCGGAATCGTGACGATCACCCACAACCCCGGACGTTTTCTCGAGGATTTCCTGGGGTCACTCGGTGCGGCTACGACGGAGCCGGTGGAGGTCATCGTCGTGGACAACGTCTCGACCGACGGGTCGGTCGAGACGACTCTCGCCCGGTGGCCGCGCGTTTCCCTTGAAAAGCTTGAGCACAACGTCGGATATGGCACGGCTGCGAACCACGGTGTTGCACGCGTGGAAAGCGATCACGAGTGGGTCATTGTCGCGAATCCCGACACTCGGTTTCTGCCGGGGTCAATCGACGAAATGGTTCGAGCCGCCAAGCGGTACGAGCGCGTCGGAGCAGTGGGCCCCCTCATCCGATCCGAATCGGGATTCGTCTACCCGTCAGCCCGCACCCTGCCCTCTCTCTACCTGGGCGTGCCCCACGCGCTGCTC
>Ga0209842_1000207_pt1 | contig 10701 bp, 8 predicted proteins | sample GWRWS3_10_20_FD_187220 | JGI IMG/M metagenome (GOLD analysis project Ga0209842, IMG submission 187220) | Riverbed sediment microbial communities from areas with vegetation nearby in Columbia River, Washington, USA - GW-RW S3_10_20 (SPAdes)... | ecosystem: Environmental > Aquatic > Freshwater >...
TGGGTTCTAAGACCCGCGAAGGGGACGTGACTTTGGCTCTGGATCACAAAAATTTCGGGATAAGACTGCTTTAGCCGGTCCCGGACGGTTTGAACATCTTCGACTTCCAGGCCGAAGTGATCGAGCCCGGCAGGAAAACCCGGTTGGCGCTGCAGTAGTGCGAGACCAATCACACCATCGCTCAGATGGCCCCGTTCCTTATCGTAGTTGCCATTCTCATCGGTCATTCCGGCGGTAATCTTCTTCATGCCGAAAAGCGTCTTATAGAAGTTGGCCATGCGGAAATGGTTGTCGGTATGAATCGCGACATGTCGGATTTTGGTAAACATCGGTAATTCCTCCTTAGTTACTGGATTCTTTTCAAAGTTCAAGGATTCTGTCAACAGCTTGCGCGAAGCGCCGCGTAAACTTGACTTCTGCCCGACAAGAGGATTAGTTGCGGGAAAAGCCATTATGACGATTCGATCTTTCGATCTTTTGCAACCGCGATCGCTTGCTGAAGCAAGCGATCTACTGTTGAAGCACCGCGATGAGGCCCGGCCCATCGCAGGTGGGACCACCTTGGTGATTTTGATGAAGCAGCGGGCGGTGCATTATCCCTACCTCGTAGACCTTCAGTCGATACCCGGACTCAATCGGATCGCGAAGGAAGTGGATGGCATCCGCATCGGTGCGCTGGTCACGCACAGGACCGTCGAACTTTCGCGTCTTGTCAGGAACTCGTTTCCGGTTGTCGCTGAAGCTTTCAGTACGATTGGCAATGTGCGCGTGAGGGAAACCGCGTCTGTCGGCGGCAATCTGGCCCATGCCGATTATCGCCTCGATCCACCCCCGCCGCTACTGCTTCTGAAGAGTGAAGTGACCCTATTCGGGCCGGGTGGTTCACGCGTGATCCCATTGAAGGATTTTTTCACGGGAATGTATGAGACTGCACTAGAGCCGGGGGAGATTCTTGTGGACGTCAAAATCCCTAATATGCCAACGGGAAGCAAAGCTGTTTACCTGCGTCACAGCGCATTGTCCGCTAATGACTGGCCTTGCCTCGGCGTGGCCGCGCTTGTCTCTAAGGAAAACGGTCGCGTGAGGGAACTTCGACTAGCGCTGAGCGGTTTGGCGGCAACGCCGGTATCCGTTGACGGACTGGAATTCGTTCGAGATTGCTCGTTCGATGATTCGGTACTCGACCGGATATTGGGCATTGTCGATGAGCAGATCGCGCCTTTCTACGATCTGCGTGGATCGGAGTGGTATAAACGGCGTATGGCTCGCGTCTTTGTAAGAAGAGCGATTGCTCAGCTGGAAAGTCAAGCGTGAGCGCGAGGTAATGTGATGGCGAACTTGGCAGTCGTAGGGCAGTCAGTTTACCGAAAAGACGCCAACCCCAAAGTAACAGGGAAGGCGCTGCACGTCGGTAACATCGAGATGCCGGGCATGCTCCAGGTCGCGGTTCTGCGCAGCCCCTATGCCCACGCACGGATCACGCGCATCGACAAATCCAAAGCCGCGGGACTCGAGGGCGTCGCGCTGGTGATGACCGGAGTGGATGTCGCTAAGATGCCCGGGGTCGATCCATACTACGGTCCGGCTTTTCGCGATCAGCCGATTCTTGCCGTCGATAAGGTCTGCTACGTGGGTGATCCGGTGGTGGCGGTTGCGGCAAGAGACCAGCGTACGGCCGAAGATGCCCTGCAACTTGTCGCAGTGGATTACGAACCGCTGCCGGCAGTTTTCGATGTGCTTGAGGCGGTAAGGCCGGAATCGCCACTCGTCCACGACAAGCACAGACCTGCCAAAGCATTCGCTGATCTGGCCCACGTCAAGGCCGGGCAGCAATCCAATATCTGCTACCACTTCAAGCTGCGCACCGGCGACGTGGAGAAAGCCTTTGCCGAGGCGGACCGGGTCTTCGAAGATACCTTCAGTTCTCCGCCGGCGCAGCACATGCCTATGGAACCGCATGTAACCTTGGTCTATTTGGATGAGCAGGAGCGCCTCAACGTCTGGACCGCCAGCCAGTCGCCTTCCTACGTGCGTACGGAGCTTTCCAACACCTTTAGCATACCGATGCATCATATTCGTGTGCGCGTACCGTATATCGGCGGCGGTTACGGTGCCAAGCTCTATGCAAAGCTGGAACCGCTGGTAACAGCACTCGCTTTGATTACGAAAAAGCCGGTTCGTTATGCTCTGACCCGTGAAGAAGAATTTTTGACCATCACCAAGCACAAGGTAATTACCAAGATCAAAACCGCGATCAAAAACGGTTCCATCACCGCGCGCAAATGCGAAGTTTTTTGGGACACGGGCGCCTACGCGGAAATCGGGCCGCGCATCGGACACAAGTCGGGTTACACCGCAGCGGGCCCATATCGTATTCCCAACGTCTGGATCGATTCCTACTGCGTTTATACCAATCACGTGCCGGCCGGCGCCTTTCGCGGCTTCGGCGTTCCACAGGTGATTTGGGCCTATGACTCGCAGACGGACATCATAGCTCGGGCCATCGGCGAAGATCCGGTGGAGTTTCGTTTGAAACCTGCTTTGGAAGAGGGTGAGCCCTTTGCTACCGGAACACTGGTGCGATCTTTTGGGATTAAAGAGGCGATCCGACAGGCGGCGCGAGCCATTGAATGGTCAAAACCCCGACCGGTCCAAACCGGGACGAAGCTTAGCGGCAAAGGCATTGCGGCGGGGGTGAAGGCGGTGCTGACGCCGTCTATTTCCGGCGCCATTGTCATCATGAACGCCGACGGCACTGCGAATGTGTTGAGTAGCACGGTGGAGATGGGACAGGGATCGGAAACGACAATGGGACAGATTGTCGCCGAAGAATTGGGAATCGCGTTCGATCAGGTCCATATCGTTCAGCCAGATACGGATGTTACACCTTACGACACCATCACTGCGGGGAGCCGTTCAACTTACCACATGGGAAACGCCGTGCGTATGGCCGCGGTAAAGATCAAAGCGAAGTTGTTTGAAGTCGTGGCAGCGAAGCTGGAGGCTCATCCGGATGATTTAGTCGCGGGTGGCGGACGCATCTTCGTGCGGGGTATGGCAGAGCGCGGGATGACGATCAGCGAAATTTTCTTGGCCAAATTCGGCAGTCTCGGCACCACCCTTGCCGCAGAGGCTGTCTGCCAACCCACGGCGGGCCACATGGACCCAGAAACAGGCCAGTCCGAAAAGTGCACGGAGTACTGGTTCCCTTCGGCTACGGCCGCCGAAGTAGAGGTCGACACAGAGACGGGACAGGTCAAAGTTTTACAACTCTTTAGCGTGGGCGATACAGGAACGGCGATCAATCCGCGACACTGCGAACAGCAGCTCCTTGGCGCCGCGATTATGCATCTGGGATTGACCCTTTTTGAAGAAATGATTTTTGACGAAGGACAATTGGTGAACGGTTCGCTGCTCGACTACCAGGTCGCTTCCATTAAGGACATGCCAGAGTCTTTTCGGCCCATTGTTGTCGAGGTGCCCCACGAGACTGGGCCATTCGGGGCAAAAGGAGCGGGAGAAACAGGCGCCTTGACGGTGGCTCCTGCGATTGCTAACGCGATACAGGACGCCACCGGTGTTCGTATCCGCGGTTTGCCCATCACGCCGGAAAAAGTTTTGCGCGCGCTTGCGGAGAAAAAAGGCGAAGCGCTGCCGCAGGATTAATCCGAATGAAGCGCGAAATTACCCTGAAAATCAACGGGCGAGAAGAGACGATTACGGTCGAGGACGCTGACACGTTGCTCGAAGTCCTACGGGACCGATTCAGACTCTGGAGCGTGCGGGAAAGCTGCGGTGTTGGAGCGTGCGGAACCTGCACCGTCTTGCTCGACGGTCGGCCCGTCAGTTCTTGTTTCTTGCTCGCGGTTCGCACCGCAGGTCGTAACATAACGACCCTTGAAGGTCTGAGCGATGGACAATCGCTCCACGTCATTCAACAAGCCTTTGTGAGCCAGCGGGCCCTGCAATGCGCCTACTGCACGCCTGGGTTTGTCCTTGCCGTGAAAGCGCTCCTCGACGAGATCCCAAATCCGTCCGACGAACAGATTCGCGAATACCTTTCCGGCAACCTCTGCCGTTGTGCTGGCTACGCGGATATCCTGCGCGCCGCTCGGTTGGCTCAGGAGCGGCAAATAAGCAAAGAAACAGCGATGCCGCGGAAATAGCAGCTAACCATTTCCTATTAGAGCCGGAGACTTCTCAGTTTCAGTTGATTGATTCTTGGAACCATCCGATTGCTCCACGGAGAAACAAATTTGTCCCTAAATGGCTGCAATTGTTCAACGCCGCCTAATTAGCCTAATGATTCACCGCGCTATTTGTTTTGGCTAACCGTTTAGAATTGTTGGCAATATTTTCTTGTAAGAGGGGCATGCCCCCATAACGCGCCATTGGCATGTAATGTGCGTCGCGTAGCTGCACGAAAGTTCGCTCCGATTGAAACAGGCACATATCATGGGCGTTGTGCAGACCATCGAGCCTTCTGCATCCGCGTCACCTCGCAGTCTCGATAGATTATTCGAAGCAGCAAAAAAGAGAACCGTCATCCAACTGCGGTGGCCTCTTGTTATCCTTTGCTCCTATTTGCTTCTTTATGCCCCAAACAGCTGGCTAACGCCGGCTCATACAAATGCCATCCTCATCTTCTATCTGCTTACCAATGCCACGCTTTATTTTGTGGCAGACGAGTTTTTTGATTCCCCCTATTTTTATGGGCCGCTGTTGTTTTTTGACACTGTATTTCTAGTTATTTCTCTGACGATCAGCGGCGGCGCAACCACAGATTTCTATGTTGCTTGTTTTTTTACGCTTATACTGAGCTGTATTTGTAACGATTCCCGGGGGCTGTTCGTAGTGACCCTCTTGGCTCCGATCCTCTATGCTTATGTCGTTTTCAATTCCACTACGACCCACGATTCAAGCGTTTATTTGCGTCTACCCTTTCCCTTTGTCATCTCGATGTTCTATGGCTACTTCGCGCAAGTCGAGCGCATAAAACGGCAGGCGAAGGAGAAAGAGGAACAGGCGAGACAGCAGCAGAAAGCTGCAGAAGAAATCAAACGGCAACGTGAGCGGCTTGAGGTTCTCCACGAGGTCAATGTCGCGGTGACTTCAACCATCGATTCGAAAAGAATTCTCGACGCCTTCCTGGAAAAAACATTCATTCATCTACCCTACGCAGCCGCCATGATGCGATTGCGCCACATAGAGACAGGGCTTCTCGAAACTGTGGCGTCCAAAGGAATTTCGACAATAGAGTTCGAAACGTCATTGAACTCGCTTGGCTTGGTCGATGAAATCCTTGAAGCTCGATCTCTGGTGCAGGTTGGCAGCGTGTTTACAGACCCTCGGATTAAAGATTGTGAATTGTTTCGCCGCGAAGGGCTGGTTTCTTTTGTTGGATTGCCCATAGTCGCCAACGGCACGTTCCTGGGCAGTTTGATCTTTTTGACGCGCGAAGAACATCATTTCGGCGAGGAAGAGATAGAGTTTCTTTCAACCCTAACCGGGCAGGTTGCCATGTCCCTTCATCACTCTCAGCTGTTTAACCAGATCCAGCAGCAGGCAAACGAATTGCGACAAGCCAACCAGGTCAAAGATGAGTTCCTCGGCGTCGTCTCGCATGAGCTGAAAACTCCTTTAAACGTGATCTCGGGTTACAGCAGTATGCTGACTGAGGGAATGCTCGGAGAGATCACTCCCATTCAGGAAAAGGCTCTGCAAACGGTATCGAGACAATCTAAAGAATTGCACAACCTCATCAATAGCGTTTTGCAGGTCAACAGTATCGAAGCGGCGATGCTTCAGGCCGAATTTCAGCAGGTCAATTTCTGGGAATTCCTCTCCGAGTTGCGAGCCTTCTACGATTATCCCCTGGCGAAAGACGTCAGGCTGGTTTGGGAGCTTCGCACGGATCTACCCATTCTCTCGGCAGACCGAGGAAAATTGAGGCATATCCTCGAGAATCTGATCAACAATGCGATCAAATTCACCGACCAGGGTAGCGTAACCGTCTCGGCACGATTCCTTGCGAGCAAGAAAGTCATGGAATTTAAGGTCACCGACACCGGTATCGGAATACCCAAGGAATTATTACCGAGTATTTTTGAGAGGTTCCGGCAAGTGGATAGCTCGGATACAAGGGTCTACGGCGGCGTGGGCTTGGGACTCTACATTGCCAAGAAATACGCGAACTTGCTGGGCGGTACCATTCACGTGGAGAGTAAACTGGGTCAGGGCTCAACCTTCGCGCTGCGGATTCCTTGTCAGGCGCAAAGCTCGTCCTGTGCGCAGGAGCAGTTGTCGTTTTCGATTAAAAGTGAATCGCCGAAAGTCTTCTCAACTTCTTCTATGTGAAGCGTCCCGCGCTGGAATCAGCGCACATCTAGCGAGGAAAGTCCGAAAGGGCGCGATTGTCGCGCCGCAGATACATTCTCACCCAAAGATCGTATAGGTTGTCGGGTCGAAACACATCGATCTGCCGTTGACCCTGCGTCGTTTCGACGACAATGCTTATCGAAAAATCCTGCCAGGAGATGCCGAGAAGTCGTTCGCGTCTCTGTCCAACCACGGCTCCGACGGTTCGCAGCAGCTGGGAAAGACTGTGACCGTCCGTGATGGTGCTTTTCCGGCGGCGACGACTCTTGTTTTCATATTCCATGCGCTCGATATCGCGGAAGGAATACCTATAGCGTTTCGTCGGCAGGGACGAAGGGAGAGTGAAGCGCTCTTCATGTCCGTAGGATCGGGGTTGGGATTTGTTCTTCCATAACTTCTGCAAACGATTCTTGCTAAGACGTGAAAGAGGATGCCCCTCCGTGTCAGCTTTGTCAGACGGAGACCAAATGAGGTAGGCGTCCCCCGTGCATTCGAGGTTGAACGTTTTGAGACGAAGGTTTTCTAGATCTTGCCCGATGACTCTCAAGTGGCGAGGGTAATCCAATAGAGAAAATGGCTTTTCCGTATCTTCGATTTGATAACGAGCATCAGAGCTGGTTGTTTGCTCGAAGTTTGTGACGGACGCCAATCTTAGCGCTGCGCGGCGGAAGGGTGAAGTCGTGCGCCGGATGCCGCGGATAATCCTGTTTATGGGGAGCTTGTAGCTACAGTTGAGACAGAAGCTCGTGACGGAAATTTCTTTACTCTTGGCCGGCGACTTGGTGATCGAGAAGCCCAAGTAATAATTACACTTGGGACAGTTACGCGCACGATATTTTGCCATAGGCCTATCCTTAGGACTCGATGTTTTTAGTTCGATCGCCGGCAAAAGTCAAGGTGAACTCCAATGTCAACCCGGCTTCGGGACCGCGCCTCAGTTTTTCAAACTTCGTAGGGCTTTTGGGATCTTAAGGAATTTTTCTCCCTCAATGTCATGCATTGACTAATGTTGGAGCACCTCGCAGTGCCCCTTTTTCCATCCACGGCCTTTGGTGATAACGATGTCATCAAAACAAGAAAGCTTGGAGGTTTTTGACCATGGCGGAAAGTATTATGGTCTTTGATTACGACGGCCACATCATCGAATCGATTCCCGAACAGTCGAGCGACCGGGGTTTAACGCATGCGGAGAAAGTTGCGGTGTTGGGCGGAAACGCGAAGAGATTTTTTAGGCTCTGAAAAATCCCTTTGTTCAAGTCGTTCAAATCGTTCAAACGGTTCAAGCCGTTGATGAAAAAAGCCGGGAGCGGAAAACCTCTCCGGTTTTTTTATTACTGAGGTGAGGCCGGGAAGATCAGTGACTTGATGACTACGGGAACCGATCCCGAAGACGGGATCAGCGCGCCGATATCGATGTAATCGAAATCGTTCAAGGCGATGCCGTCAATGGAAATGATCGGGTTTTGAATCTGAAGTTCTTCTTGAAAGTGAAGCCCGACGATGCCGCCAATATCGCCATCGTTCACAAGCACCAGGGGATGACCTTTATCGAGAATATCCTTGAGTCCTTGAACCAGGCCCTGGGAAAACGACTGCAGCCGAAAAAAAGTTGCGGAACCTTGCCAGTGAAAGGCGATGGCCACGGGTTGGCGCGCGTTCAGCAGATCCAGTCTCCGAAGAGCATTGAGGGTTGCGTCCTTCACGGCCTCCTTGCTTAATTCATCCCCGTCTAGGGTGAATTCCGGCGCAACGACGGGGACATTACGCACCGGAACCGCGTCCTGCGGTGTAATAAAGATCGTATTGCCGCTTACCTGAATCGTATATTGGGACGCGCCGATAACCGTTGCGCGAATCCGCGCCGTCGGTTCCATAACGAGCATTCCCAAGTCGGCCATGCGACGATGAATTTCATCCGCGATCAACGGCCCGAGGTCACCGAAGCTCGTCTTTTCCCGATTATAGATGAACTCCGACACGCCACCGGAAAACATGACCGAGTCGACCTCGCCGCGGTAGTTCAAACGGGGCAGCCTTAGTAGCCCTTGGATCTCTTCAGTAAGAGGCTCAGGTTTTAGGATGGCGAATAGTTTGTCTACCATTCCCGAGGCTATCGCGCGTAAAGCATCTTGGGAAAGCTTCTGACCGAGCGCAACGTCGATGCCGGCCCACGCCGCGTGCTTTTGTCCGGCGTCTTCGATCCGTACCACTGTTCCATCTTGATCAAAAGCCACCAAGCGCGCGCCGATGTCGACGGCCGACACTTCCTGAACTTTACCGTTGTTGCAGAGAGCCAACTTGCTCGTCCCGCCGCCGATGTCGATGTTCAGGACGATCCCACCGGTTTTGGCGGAATGAGCCGCCGCGCCGGAGCCATGTGCCGCCATCGTGGCTTCGAGACCGTCGCCTGCGCTTACCGCGACGAATTTCCCTGCCTCTTGCGCGAACAGTTCCGCGATCGCGCGCGCATTGCGTCGCCGGACGGCTACGCCCGTCAGAATCAGTGCGCCGGTATCGACTTCTTCGCGGCGAATCTTCGCGTTCTTGTATTGTTGGTTAATGAACGCTTCGAGGGCTTCAACGTCGATTCTGGTATCGTCGACGTAAGGAGTCAGAAGGATCTGCGATTCGTTTAATATCTCGCGTTTGGTTACGCGATAGCGGGAACCTTCAAGGGTCAGTTCGAGCCGGGAAAAGACCAGATGCGAAGTCGAGGAGCCGATATCGACGCCCACGCTGGTGAGCTGAAGCTCTTCTTCTTCCTGCATGTGGCGGTTGGCATTGGAAAATGAACCTCTGGGTGTGGTGGCCATGAAAATCCTTTGGAGGGTTGAATTCGTTTGTGGTCCAGAGTCTAGAGTTTGGTGTTAATCCGAACCCTAGACTCGAGACTCTAGACGCGAGACGGCTGGCTTAGTAAGAGTTCTTGTAGAGTTCCGGTTCCATGCGCGACTTCGCACCGACATTGGCCAGCGTTTCCTCGAATTCTTTGCGCAGGAAGGGGTCTTCTTCGTTATAGGGGATCGCCGTGCCGCCATCTTTCATATCTATGGCGCCGTAGTCGATCGCTTTTTCACCGGGACGTCCACGCTCGCGCCCTGGCGCGTTGGGGCCGAACCACGCGGTCAGACGGAGCGGCTCTTTGCTGGCACCGAAATGGGCGTGGAACCAGTTGCCGCTCATTGGCGCTGCGCTGACCATGCCAACGGGTTCGTAATCCTGCCGTCTTATTTCTTCCGTTGTGCCTTTTTCCCACGGATGCGTGCCCAGTTTTGACGGCCACGTGTATGTGTAGCCTTTGCCGCTCAAGCAGATCAGCACCGCAGCCGAGCCATGGGCGTGGGCCTTCGAGTAACGGCCGGTTTCATGCTGGCCGATCCACATGTAGAAATGCTGCCCAGCCATGTGCGGTTCGATGCGCCGATAACCCGGCGATCGGCGGTTATCCATGGGCAACTCACAACCCATGACGTCTGGAATAATATTGGTTTTGCGCATTGCGAGACCGCGCACCGGGTCCGGTGTGACTTCATCTTTGTACTTGTAATAGTCGTCCGACGGATCGAAACGATCTTTGAACTGATAGGGGCAATTGAAGATAAAATCCTCGCTGCCGAATATGTTCATCACGTTCGGCGCCGTCGTTCCGGCGAGCAGCAGCGCCGGACTCGAAGTCGCGTTGACGATGCGGTGCGTGGCATTGATCGGGATGGCAAAGATCGAACCTTTCTGCCATTCAAACGTGAGTTTCTTCGGATTGCCGTCAACCCAAACTTCGGTCGTGCCGCGGCCATCGACGACGAGGAATTGCTCTTCGTACATATGTTTTTCGGCATTTAACGCGCCGGCGCCGGGAACTTCGACCACGTAGCAACCCCAGAGCCCTTCGGTGCCGAGGAGCTGGATGAAAGTGCCGCTACCGCCCATGCGTTTCCACGGCTTGCGCGGCAAATCTTGCACGCGGCGCACGCCGATATCGCGATAAATGGGTATTCCCTGCGCTTCCATGTAGTTGTCATAGGGCGTGTTAGGCCTGAGAAACCTACCAAGTCCGGCCCTGGTTTTATTATCTGTCGGTTCCTGAAATTTTTGTTCCGGTGGATGATCCATAAAGCCTCCTTATAAAAGTTTTGTCGTTAGAATCTGCGCTTTGGCGAGAGATTGGATCGCGCAAGCTCAGCGAATTAACTCCGTTAATTTATAGTCTAGAGGTTTAGGAGTCAAATGAACCGGGCCAACGGAACAATTACAGTCACAGCGACGAATTACAAAGCAAATTTTCGACTGGGGTGTGGAATGCCTTACGGCCCGGAAAAACGTCAG
>Ga0209842_1000208_pt1 | contig 10668 bp, 9 predicted proteins | sample GWRWS3_10_20_FD_187220 | JGI IMG/M metagenome (GOLD analysis project Ga0209842, IMG submission 187220) | Riverbed sediment microbial communities from areas with vegetation nearby in Columbia River, Washington, USA - GW-RW S3_10_20 (SPAdes)... | ecosystem: Environmental > Aquatic > Freshwater >...
CCTCAGCCCGGAACAGCCCCGCTAGCGAAACAAACTCGTGTAACAGAGGGGGCATAATGACCACGGTAATAACCCCCAATAAGGGCCCGCTCTCCCCTGTGATCGAAAAGATCGTGGTGAAAAGTTGGCGGCTACCAATCTCGCTGGGCATTTTTGCGTTACTCGCGGTTGTTTTGTTCGTGGTGTTTGGCCGAGACGGGTGGAGCAGCTTCCAGCTTTCAACCGAAACAGATGTCATTCAAATACCGATTTTTGCCCTGCCCAGTCGACTGACCGGCGCGGTTGTTTCCGGGGTGCTCATCGGGATTGCGATCACGTCGATTGTTAGCGGACGCATCAGGCGCACGGCGAACCTGTGGCTTGTTCTGGGGTTTTCCCTTATCTTTTTCATCGGCTTTCTCACCTGGGCGGCAGTCGGCTCAACGGTGCCCGTCTACGGGATTTTCGTGGGAACAATAGGGCTGGGCGTCCCCTTGATTTTTGGTGCGATGGGTGGCGTGATTTCTGAGCGCGTGGGTGTCATCAATGTGGCAATCGAAGGCCAATTGCTCGCGGGCGCGTTCGTATCAGCACTTGTTGCGTCTGTTACGCGACAACCATTTCTGGGACTCTTCGCCGCGCTCGTTGCCGGAGCACTGGTGGCATTCGTGCTCGCGGCCTTTTCGATCAAATACTTTGTCGACCAGGTGATTGTGGGGGTTGTGCTCAATGTTCTCGTCGTGGGGTTGACGAGTTTTCTTTACGTTCAGGTACTGATTCCCAATGCGGGGTTCCTCAATAGCCCGTCGCGGTTCGAACGGATATCTATACCAGTTCTTGCCGAGATTCCGCTCATTGGTCCTGCAATGTTCCGCCAGACGATAATCGTCTACATCATGTACGCGGTCGTCGCCCTCGTGTATCTCGGTTTGTTCCACACCCGCTGGGGGTTGCGGGTGCGGGCGGTTGGTGAGCATCCACAGGCTGCCGATACTGTCGGTATCGCGGTGAACCGCACGCGTTTCTGGAACGTCTTGCTCGCGGGCGCGATTGCGGGTCTTGGTGGTGCCTACTACACGCTCGGCGAGCTGGGTGCGTTCAGCAAAGACATGACGGCCGGATACGGTTATATCGCTTTGGCGGCCGTGATTTTTGGCCGATGGGATCCGATCAGGGCAACATTTGCGGCGCTCCTGTTTGGTTTTGCGACCAACCTTCAGAACATTCTTGGTGTTATCGGGTCGCCCGTTCCCAGCGAATTTATGCTGATGCTTCCTTATTTGGTAACCATTTTTGCCGTAGTGAGTTTTGCAGGGCAGGTTCATGGGCCAGCATCAGCGGGCAAACCGTATATAAAATCGTAGCGAGACGGGGTTGGTATGAGTAAAGAATCCTCGGCGCCGCCGTCCGGCGAGATCGACTGGGATACGCTTCGCGAGGCGGCTACCGATGCGCTGGCCCACGCCTACGCGCCCTATTCTCATTTCGTTGTTGGCGCTGCGGCGATCGTGACTGATAAGCGACTGGTTACCGGGTGCAACGTCGAGAACGTGTCTTACGGTTTGACCCTGTGTGCCGAGTGCGCACTTGTTTCGGTTTTGCACCTCACCGGAGGAGGGCAACTGGTGGCGTTTACCTGCGTCGACGCATCGGGCGCCATCGTTGCGCCGTGTGGTCGATGTCGGCAGCTTCTCTATGAACATGCCGTTCCGGGCATGCTCGTAGAGACCGCGCTGGGTATCCGAACGATTGAGGAAATGTTGCCGGAAGCGTTCGATCCGAGTCAACTCGTCAGAGACCCCTCAGACGTGTGAAGGCGACGAAATGAGAGTTGAATCGTTGCCTAAGGTTTCTCTGCACGACCATCTCGACGGTGGTTTGCGCCCCCAGACCCTTCGTGAACTTGCCGATGCTATCGAACTTGCCGTACCTGAGAGCGACGATGCGAAGCTCGCTCGATGGTTCGCGCACCAGGCCAACAGCGGTTCGCTCGTTGACTACCTTGCGACCTTCGAGATGACGACCGCCGTTATGCAGACTCGAGAGAGTCTCATACGTGTTGCGCGAGAGTATGTCAACGACCTCGGCGCCGACGGTGTCGTCTATGGGGAGGTGCGGTGGGCGCCCGAACAACATCGTGATTGTGGACTTACCCTCGACGAGGCCGTTGAGGCCGTGCATGATGGCATCGAGCTCGGTATCGGCGACGTTCGCACGAATACCCGCGCCGACATTGACGTTACCCAAATCCTTTCTGCCATGCGTCATACCGATCAGAGTTGTGAGGTTGCACGGCTCGCGGTCAAGCACCGCGCCGACGGGGTCGTCGGTTTTGATATCGCCGGTGCTGAAGTGGGGTTTCCGGCAAGCAATCACTGTGAAGCGTTCGACTACGCCGCTCGACACTTTATGCCGGTCACTGTGCACGCGGGTGAGGCCGACGGCCCAGAAAGCATCCGCTCCGCGCTTTTCGACGGCCGTGCGCTCCGCCTCGGTCACGGTGTGCGGGTTGCGGACGATATTGAGATTGTGCGTGACGACGGTGACAACACGTTTGTCACCCTTGGTCCGCTCGCCCAGTGGGTGCGGGATCGTCAAATCACACTTGAAGTGTGCCCAACATCCAACATGCAGACCGGGGCAATTGCCCCGTGGGGCAACCGGCTTATTGACCATCCATTTGATTTGTTGTTTCAACTGGGGTTTGCCGTGACGGTCAACACCGACAACCGGTTGATGGGCAACACCACACTCTCTCGAGAACTTGGGTTGCTTTCCGACACATTCGGTTACGACCTTGACGACATTGAGTCCTTCCAGTTAAATGCGGCCGAGGCCGCATTCCTGTCGCGTGAGGATCGCGACGAACTTCTGGACGCCATTCGGGCTGGCTTTGAAGCGGCTCGACAGTAATGGTCGGCATCGATTAGCAGTCTCTCAACTACGACTCGTGTGCCTCAATTGAAGAGTTCGGCGACGGAGTGGCGTGAGTAGTTCCCATCCACATCTCTTCCGGCGACACGTGCTCGGTTCGTGTATTGGTGAACGTCCCACCTCGGAAAGGCGCCTCGGAGGAGAGGCTCGTGGTCGTGACCGTGACCCGTCGGTCGGCCACCCCATGCTGCCCACCAGATGCGGTTTCCGAGGGCGGTAACTTGTGGCCACGGGGCGTGTCCTCGCGCGTTGCTCGCGTCAATGTATAGCCACACGCGTTTTGCGGGAATTCCGGTGCGTTGGATAACCCGGGACATGAACGCGGCGGCGTCCGAGTCGGTCCAGAAAACACCATTGCTATCGAGAACCTCGTCGTCAAGGGCAAGCACGTCGTGATTTCGATCAAAGTTGTGCAAATTGTTGACAAAAAAATCTGCTTGCTGGACGGGGCTTAGTCCGCGCCCGGGCACATAATAGTGCCCGATATAAAGACCCGCACCGCGAGCCCGATCAACCATCGTTCGGTAGTACGGAGAGACATAGTGCGGTGCGACGTTGAGACCGCCCAGTTTCACGATCGCGAACTCGGCTCCCTCTCTTCGCACCTGCGCGAAATCGATATCGCGTTGCCAGGTTGAAACGTCAATGCCGAAAGAGGCCCCTTGCGCCGATGATGTGGTTCCGACAAACGAGGCAACCAGCGTCGCAGCCACAATCGCCGTGGCTGCGAACCGCTTTCTTGACTGAACATGGTTTCGCACGATGAACTCCCCTTTTAGTTTTCGCGGCCGACTTCACGCTTGGTGCCGAATCGTCGTGGCGACGGCCCCCAACCGCAATGCCACTATATCGGGGGTGTTCCAGAGTGCTGGGATTGTGGTTCGCTAACTTAGCTACGTGACCAGTCCGCACAGCGCGGCGGCGAGTTCGCGAACACATTCGGATGCCCGGGCCCGGCGCTCGGCCACGCTGCCTTCGTTGCTTGATGAGTCAATGTAGATCTTGAGTTTCGGCTCGGTACCGCTCGGTCTGATCATGACGCGAGCGCCACCAACGAGATAGATGCGAACAACATCGCTCGGCGGAAAATTGGCGAAGCCACTCACGAAGTCATCAATGCGTTCGACCGTGAACCGACCGATTGATTGTGGCGGGTGTTCGCGGAGGGTTGTCATAACGCGAGAAATCGCCGACAGGTCGGTGACTCGAATCGACACCTGGTCGGATGCGAAATAGCCGAATCGTTCCGCAAACCGGTCGAGCATATCGATTGCTGTCTCGCCGCGCGACGCAAGACGCGCGGCGAGATCGAGGAAAAGAACCGCAGCAGAAATGCCGTCTTTATCACGGACCGTGGCCGGATTAACGAGGTAACCGAGCGCCTCTTCGAAACCGAAGGTCAGATTCGCGACGCGCGACACCCACTTGAATCCGGTCAGGGTCTCTTCAAAACGGAGCCCATAGGCTGAGGCGACACGAGCGAGGGCGGGAGACGACACGATTGAGGCGGCGAGCGTGCCGCCTTCGCCGCTTCCCGCGGCGCGTTCGGCGATGAACCAGCCGAGAAGCGACCCGACCTCGTTGCCTGTCAGCCGACGGTACCCGCTGGGCGTTCCCGCGTCGGGGAGCGCGATTGCGAGCCGGTCTGCATCGGGGTCGTTTGCAACAATGAGATCGGCGCCAATCGTGCGGGCGGTCTTAAATGACAGATCGAGCGCACCCGGTTCTTCGGGGTTCGGAAAGGCCAGGGTAGGGAATGCGGAGTCGGGTGCAACCTGTTCACGTACGACAGTGGGCTCATCAAAACCGGCTTCGGTAAACACGCGGCACGCGATTTCCCACCCGACCCCGTGCATCGGTGTGTAGACGACGGTCGGTTGGACGCTGGGGCGGAGGGCGATTGATGCGGTCACGTGCACGTAGGCATCGATAATTGATTCGTCGGCGGTCTCGTACGCGGTCGAACGGGGCAGCTCGGGCACGAGTTGCTGGGAGGCGACCTGGTCAATGTGGTGAGCAATCGCGGTATCGGCCGGTGGAACAATTTGCGAGCCATGATCGGCATCGCCGAGGTAGACCTTATATCCGTTGTCATGTGGTGGATTGTGCGACGCGGTCACCATGATTCCTGCGCTGGTGTGCTTGTGTCGAACGGCAAAAGCGAGTACGGGCGTGGGGAGAGGTCGTGGTAAAAGCACGGCCTTGATTCCCGCTCCCGCCATGATTTCAGCAGTATCGGTCGCGAAGATGCGCGAGTTTTTTCGTCCGTCGAAGCCGATCACGACCGACGGTGGTGTGGCATCGCGAGCTCGGTCGAGCAGGAAGGTGGCGAGTCCGGCGGCCGTCTGTGAGACGAGGACGCGATTCATTCGATTGGGTCCGGCGGCTAACTCGCCTCGCAACCCCGCCGTGCCAAATTCGAGTCTCGTGTCGAAACGAGAATGCACCGCGGCGAGGGCCGAAGGAGAACCGGACTCTGCCTGGGCGAGGAGCGTGCTGAGTTCGGTGCGTGTTTCAGGGTCGGGGTCTTGTGCCAGCCAGGCATGCGCGGCCGCGAAAACAGAGTCGGTCACAATTTTTCGACGATTCGTGCAAGGAGCGCGCTCAATACTGGTTCTGCTGACCGACCGGCGGCGAGAACTTCGGGGTGGCTGAGGGGAGTTGTCTGAATTCCCGCCGCAAAGTTGGTCACGAGGGAGAGACCAAGAATCTCCATGCCCGCCTGACGGGCAGCGATCGCTTCCAGGGCAGTTGACATGCCAACGATGTCTCCGCCGAGCACCTTTGCCATGTGTACCTCGGCGGGTGTCTCATAGTGCGGACCGCGAAATTGAGTGTAAACGCCCTCGGCCAAAGTCGGATCAACTGAGCGTGCGAGCGTACGCAATCGACTCGAATATAAATCAGTGAGGTCAATAAAGGTGGCGCCCTCGATAGGCGAATCGGCAGTCAAGTTAATGTGGTCTCGGATGAGCACCGGCTTTCCGGGGGACCAGTCTTTGTTGATTGCTCCGGCGCCGTTGGTCAAGACCATGATTGTCGCGCCGGTCGCGGCGGCCGTTCGCACACTGTGAACGACCCGGCGAACACCGTGGCCTTCGTAATAGTGCGTGCGTGCCCCCACGACGAGTGCGCGTTTTCCGTTCGCGAGCTCGATGGAACGAAGCGTGCCCGTATGTCCGGCCAGTGCGGGCACGCCAAAGCCATCGATTTCAGCCGCAGACAGGGTTGTGGTCGTCTCACCGATGAGGTCTGTTGCGCCGCCCCAACCGCTTCCGAGAGTGAGCGCGATGTCATGGTGTTCGACACCGGTTTTTTCAGCGATCTGGGCCGCTGCCCGGCGAGCGACCTCAAAGGGATCGGTTTCGGGCGCATCAAGTGGATTGGGTTCATCCATCGGACCACTCTAACGTGCGTCTCGCGTCAACCGGAGCCGACGACACGTCCACGCTCCGCTCGCTTTGTCGATTCGGTGGACCTTGAGACAATGTGCACATGGGTCACGAGTTCGAGCGAGCACAGAGCATTGCTGTGGTGGGGGGTGGGCCCGGCGGATATGAGGCTGCGCTCGCGGGAATTCAATTGGGTGCCGAGGTTACGCTTATTGAGCGTGTTGGTGTTGGTGGTTCCGCGGTGATCACCGATGTTGTGCCTTCAAAATCTCTCATCGCCACCGCCGAGGCAGCGCACGCAATCGGCAGCGCTGTTGATCTCGGGGTGCATTTTGTGGGCTGTGCAGAATCGTCTGGGCGAGCCGTGCGCCCCGATGTCGTTGCGGACTTGGCTGCCATTAACAAGCGTCTGATTGCACTCGCGCACGCTCAATCAGACGACATGCGAGCAAACCTGGTTCGTGCAGGCGTGCGTCTCATCCACGGCGAGGGGCGTCTTGACGGTGCGGGTGGAGTTATTGTCTCGACCGGCACGGGTGTTGGTCGAGACGCGGTTGAGCGGGTTGCTGCCGATACTTTTGTGGTATCGGTCGGGGCGAGTCCGCGCATTCTCCCTTTTGCCGTGCCCGACGGTGAGCGCATTCTTACCTGGACGCAGTTGTATGACCTTGAAGCGGTTCCCGAGCGTCTTATCGTTGTCGGTTCGGGCGTGACGGGTGCTGAGTTCGCCTCTGCTTACACCGCCCTCGGGTCAACGGTCACCCTTATTTCCAGTCGTGACCGGGTATTGCCCGGGGAAGACGCCGATGCCGCGAGCGTCATTGAAGACGTCTTTCGGCGAAGCGGAATGACGGTGTTGTCGAAGTCGCGTGCCGAATCCATCGTTCGTGCTGACGACGGTGTGGTCGTGACTCTCTCCGACGGCACGATTGTTGAGGGCACCCACTGTCTCATGGCAGTCGGCTCCGTGCCCAACACCGCCGAAATTGGCCTGGAGGCCGCTGGTGTGCAGGTGACGGCGAGTGGCCATATCCGGGTCAACCGGGTGGCGCGAACGAGCGTGCCAAATATCTACGCAGCTGGAGACTGCACGACCTTGATGCCGCTTGCGTCTGTTGCGGCTATGCAAGGGCGTACCGCCGTTTTTCACGCGATGGGCGACGCCGTCAGTCCGTTTGAGGTGCGAAACGTCGCAGCTAATATTTTTACTCATCCCGAAATCGCGACGGTCGGTTGGACACAAAAACAGATCGAAGAGGGAATGGCACAGGGCGATATCTATAAGTTGCCTCTGGCATCAAACCCGCGCGCCAAAATGCTGGGCATCAAAGACGGTTTCGTGAAGCTTTTTGCACGCACGGGGTCGGGGACGGTAATCGGGGGCGTGATTGTTGCGCCCAAGGCGAGCGAACTGATTTTTCCGCTCGCACTCGCCGTTGAACATCGACTGACCGTCGATCAGGTTGCTCGCGCGTTCGCCGTATATCCCTCGTTGTCAGGGAGCCTGTCGGAGGCTGCACGCGCCATGCACATCGTGCTCTAAACCGGGGAGGAGTGTTTCACCCGAAGTATTGGGTACTCGTTGGCCGGGCGCCGCGTGTGCGATCAGTCGGTGATCGACAAGAGAACGTGTCCCGATGCGACCGTCGAGCCAACCTCGGCCGCAATCGACCCCACAACGCCGTCTTTGTGTGCGGTCAGCGATTGCTCCATTTTCATTGCCTCAAGCACAATCAAAAGGTCGCCCTGAGCGACGCGGTCGCCTTCGCGGACCGCGATTTTCACGACTGTTGCCTGCATGGGTGACTTGACGGCGTTACCGCTCAGGGTTACCGCTCTCAACGAGTGTTCGCGTCGTCGGGGCGCTTGCGGCTTGCCGCCCACAGACGCGTGGATTCCTGGGACGCGTTCTCCTGGGTGAGAACTCGTGTTTCTCCCGAGCGTGATCGGGAGACTTACCTCGATACGGCGGCCATCGATTTCGACCACGACGGTGTGTCGAGGGGGTGCGATTTCATCGCCGCCGCGGGTTCCTGCGTACGGCTCGATGGTGTTGTCGAACTCGGTTTCGATCCAGCGCGTGTGCACACTGAAGGGACCGCCGTCGACACACGTGAACGCTCGGTTGCGCACGATCTCACGGTGGAAGGACAACACCGTCGGTAGACCCGTAATGTCAAATTCGTCGAGGGCGCGTCGCGCACGGGCGAGGGCCTCGTCTCGTGTCGCACCAGTCACGATGAGTTTTGCAAGCAGGGAGTCGAAAGATCCGGAAATAACGTCGCCGGCTTGCACGCCGCTGTCGACTCGCACCCCGGGGCCGCCTGGCGCTCGGAACACGTGCACGGGGCCGGGGCTGGGCACGAAGCCACGGCCAGCATCTTCGCCATTGATGCGAAACTCAATGGAATGCCCGGTGGGAATCGGGTCGTCATAGTCGAGAGATTCGCCTGCCGCGAGTCGAAATTGTTCACAAACGAGGTCAATTCCGGTGATCTCCTCCGACACCGGGTGCTCTACCTGGAGGCGCGTGTTGACTTCGAGGAATGATACGGTTCCGTCAACACCGATGAGAAACTCGCATGTTCCGGCCCCGATGTAGCCAACCTCGCGCAAAATCGCCTTTGACGCGCGCGTGAGTTCGGCATTTTGTTCTTTGGTGAGAAATGGTGCCGGGGCCTCTTCGACGAGTTTTTGGTGGCGGCGTTGAAGGGAACAATCTCGCGTGGAAACAACGACGACTTTGCCATTCGCGTCGGCGAGGCACTGAGTCTCGACGTGTCGTGGGCGATCAAGGTACTTTTCGACGAAACACTCTCCCCGACCAAACGCGGCGACAGCCTCGCGCGTTGCCGAGTCAAAAAGTTCACTGACTTCGTTTCTTTCACGGACAACTTTGAGACCCCGCCCACCTCCGCCGAATGCCGCTTTGATGGCAACGGGCAGACCGTGGGTGTCGATAAAGTTGAGCACTTCCGTCGCCGACGACACCGGGTTTAGCGTTCCGGGAGCCAGTGGTGCGCCGACTTTTTCTGCAACGTGTCGTGCCGACACTTTGTCGCCGAGGCGTTCGATTGCCTCGGGACTTGGGCCTATCCACGTGAGTCCAGCGTTGATGACTGCACGCGCAAATTCAGCGTTTTCAGCGAGAAACCCGTAACCAGGGTGTACCGCGTCTGCGGATGATCGACGGGCTACAGACAGAATTTTATTGATCGCGAGATAGGTTTGCGCGCTTGTCGTGCCGCCGAGTGCATAGGAATCGTCGGCGAGGGTCGCGTGAAGCGCGTCTCGATCTTGATCGGCATAGACGGCGACAGAGGCGATACCGCTGTCGCGTGCACCCCGGATGATTCTGACAGCAATTTCGCCCCGATTGGCAATAAGGACCCTCGTGATGCGTGACATAATCCCTCTAGCCTATTGACTCGTCATCGTCTCGTGCACATCGCTCCCTACCAAAGGGTGTGCCACTCCACCTCGACTTCGCGTACGAGCGTGCGTAGTAGAGGCAACGAGAGGCCGATGACCGTGCTCGGGTCGCCGCTAATTGTGCTGATGAACGCGGCGCCGAGGCCGTCGAGTGTAAACGCTCCCGCAACCGAGAGCGGTTCACCGGTCGCTACGTAAGCGTCAATTTCGGAATCGGTAATGTCGTTGGCGAAGGAGACTCGGGCGTGGGACACGCCGCCGACCGCCGCCGTGACGTGACCGTCATCAAGACGAACAAGCCAGTGTCCCGAATAGAGGATCCCTGTGCGCCCGCGTTGAGCGCGCAATCGGGCGGTCGCCGCGGGCGCGGTGTGTGGCTTGCCATAAATGACTCCGTCGAGCACAAAAGCCGAGTCGCCGCCAAAAACAAGACTGTTGTGCCCCATGGCGGCATCGTTATCGTCAATTACTGCGTGCGCTTTTGCTTTCGCGAGCAAGTGCACCAGTGCGGCGCCGTCGAGTGGTCCGGAACGTGCTTCGGCGCGCTTAACAGCGTCGGCTTCATCAACGTTGCTGGGCACCACAATCGGCTTCAGCCCGGCCGTGCGAAGCAGGCTCAAACGGGCGGGAGACGCCGACGCGAGATAAAAACGCACGGGGTTCCTTTCGGACCGACATGTGACAGATGTCCACCGTAGCTCACGGCAATGCCACCGTGGCACGACAATGACCTCGTGTGTTGGGGAAGCGAACAAAATCGTATTCGGCTTGCTGATCGCTGATAAGAGTCCGGCTGGTTAAGATTGGAGCGACGACAAAACAGGTTGTCAAGACGGGATCAGTGTGGCTGAAGTAGTGCAGGCAGGCCGTGGTCGAGAGGTTGCCACCATGAGTTCGGCTGTCACTGTGGGGATCGTTGATGATCATGAAT
>Ga0209842_1000210_pt1 | contig 10640 bp, 13 predicted proteins | sample GWRWS3_10_20_FD_187220 | JGI IMG/M metagenome (GOLD analysis project Ga0209842, IMG submission 187220) | Riverbed sediment microbial communities from areas with vegetation nearby in Columbia River, Washington, USA - GW-RW S3_10_20 (SPAdes)... | ecosystem: Environmental > Aquatic > Freshwater >...
CCGAAGACCGGCAGGAGGGGAATCGCCAATCCGACGATGACGGCTGCGACCGCGAGGCGGAGGGTCGAGCGGCGGATGTCGGAGGGCAACGTCGAGTGCATCTTTGGGATGCTAATTCACCCGGAACCCGCGGCGTCATCCTCGCTTCCATGGCCGAGCTCCTGATCGACTGCGAGGAGGACAGGACGCTTCGGGCAGTGCTCGTCGGGATGCTGCGCCGACCGGAAGCCAGACTGTCGGATACTGCACGTCGCCAAGCACGAGGTCACTCTGGCACCTGGGACCGCTCTGATCAGCCGCCGCCCGTATCGCCACGAGTACTTCATGGGAGTTGATCGACTCATGCTCCGGGACTTCGACCGAACGCACCTTCGCCGGGCTCCTGATCGACTGCGAGGAGGATCGAGTCCTCCGCGGCGCTCGTCGGGATGCTGCGGGAAAGCGATCGACGCTAGCGGGATGCCAACCCGAGCGGAACGACCTCGAGGATGAACCCCCTCAGGGGTGTCCGTAGGTGGCGTACAGCAACTCCCGAAGCTTCGCCTGGACCTTTGGAGCTGCGTAGCGGAGCAGGTTGGTGCCGTGCTCGCCCGTCGGAAGGACCATGAGCTCCTTCGGCTCGGGGGCGAGCCGATGGACGCGCCGGACGGCTCGCGCCAGGGAGCCATCGAAGCGACCGACCACGAAGACGAGGGGGATGTCGAGGCGCGAGAGGTCTGCACGGGTGATGTCGTAACCGACCGTCGGAACCCCCGAGAGCGTGACGACCCCGTCCACGGGAACACCCCGAACGGCCGCCTCAAGGACCGCCAAGCCCCCGATGCTGGCGCCGGTCAGGTAGACGCGCTTCACGCCGCGCTCGTTCAGGAAGCGGACCGCCCCGGCCACATCTTGCCACCCGTCGGTCCCCACGCTGCCTTCGCCGCTGCACCCGTCGGCCCCACCGGGACAGTACCCGCGGAAGTTGAAGGTCAACGCCACATACCCACGCCCCGCCAGCTCCCCAGCGAACGCGTACCAGGCCGACTGAACCTGGTCGACCTGATGGGCCAACACGATCGCCACCTGCCCATCGCCGAACAGACGACCTTCGATCCTCGTGCCATCAGAGGCGCGGAACGTGACGGCCTCGCTCGGGACCACCGGCAGGGGGGACGGCGTCCCGCTGTGGTCCTCCTGGGACCCCTGGGTCGCGGAGACCTGATCGGACGGAGCGGCGGTAGGCGCCTCGTCGGATGAAGCGCACCCGGCGAGGCCCACCAAAATCGCGAGGAACAGCGGACCTCGCTTCATCAATCCGTATGTACGGTCGGGTTCCACGTCCCGGATTCGGTAGGGCTCAGCACCTTCCGTCGGAGCACAGAGGAGCCGATCCACGTCGACCGAGGGTTTGGCGACGTGCGCGTCGCACGCCTCGACTTCGACCGCGACGGCAGGTCGAAATGGGCGACCGCATCGTGGTCGGGGGCCACGACGTTCATCGGGTCGGGCTCGGCGCCTCCCCGGACAACTGGGCGCGCCCGGAGCCCGCGCCGCACGCTGAGCCAGCCGTCTAGCCGACTGAAACCTCCGTCGGCGGTTCGGGGCCAGCGGCTGAGTCCGGCTCATGCTTCGTGGGTCGTGCCGAGACCCAGGCGATGATCGTGCCAACGATCACAACACCGACGCTGACGAGCATGGACCAGTAGCCCACTTCGTGTCCAAAGAGTCCCGACACACTGACGAGAATGCCGATCCACGACAAGGACCAAGCCACCGTGACGGCTAGAAGGATCGAGGGCGTCTGTCGACGCTCGTGTTGGCCATGTCGGAGTCCAGCGAGCGCGACCCATGCGACGGTCGCGGTACCGCCGAACAGAAGCAGGAGCCCGCCCATGTATTCGATGGTTCCTCCCCGGCTCGCCGTGGCCAATCGGTAGTAGGAGATGGATACCTGATCGAAGAATTGCGTGTAGGGCAAGAAGAAGCTCAGGACGAACCCGGCGACACCTACCAGGACGACCAGATACCCGATCCCCCACCTCGGCCGCGTGGAGCGTTCCTTCGCGATGCGGTCGGCCTCCTGGTCGCGGCGGAGGTCTTCATCGACCTCCTTGAAGTGTTCGCGCTGGGAGGCCTCATCGTGGGGCAACTGGGGCCCGTAACGTCGTCTCAACTCACCCATGGGTCCAGGTTAGCCAGTCGCGACCACTTGGCGCACCGTGATGCCGCGCCGCACGGCGAGCCGTAAAGGCCCGCGTTCTGTAGGGATTCTGGGGAGTAGACCTTCGGCGGTGTGGTTCCCCAAATGGTCCGACTGTGTAGCCGGGCTTCCAGATGCCAGGATTGCCAGTCATGGCGGTCATCGAGAGGATCGAAAGACCCGAATCACACCCATACGTCGTGGCTTGGGGACGGTTGACCGAAGAAGACGAGGGGCGCCTGCTCGCACGTGTCCTGACTTCGCGCCATGTCGGCGTCACGGTCGATCTATGTGAGATCGAAGAAGTGACGGACGAGGGATGCACCGCGATCAAGAATGTGGCCGAATACATGAGTCAGGATCAGACGATGGTGGTGCTGTACCTCCCCGACCGGGAGGCGACTCGATCGCTCGAGCGATCTGGGATTGCGGATGACGGCCGGATCGTGCTCGTCGCATCCTCGCCGTCTCGTCGCATCGGTCTCGCGGTCTGATCCGAGCAGAGACCCGTTTCCTCGCTTCGAGCGGCGGCTTGGTGACGCCCGGACCACTCCTCGCGGTCGAGCCGTAGGTAGCCGTTGGCGATCGGTCCGGTCATCACGTCAGCACGGCTCCCTCCGAATCGGGATGCCCTCCCACGTCTCGTCACCCGACGCTCTCGGCGTAGTGGGCAACCTGCCAGCCTGCCTCGCAGGAGCCGCATTCGACCCAGTCGTAATCGCCCTTGTCGGTGACCACCCGCACGCCGTACCGCTGATGCGCCGCCAGCAGCGGGGGAGCCGCCGCGACGGTCAGCAGGTAGACGGCCAGGAACCTGACCGGGAGCGCCACCTCTCGCCCGCCGGTTCGCGCCATCCCGGACGGGAGTCCCACGAGGACGGCGAGCATCGGCAGGACGGTCCAGAAGGCGACGAACACGAGGGCGGGTCCGAGCAATCGGGCCGAACGCGCACGCAGCCAGGTCGCGTACGACACGCCGCGCCGGCCCGCCGAACGCCATGAGCCAGTGGCCGATGACCAGGACGAAGATCAAGGCGACACGGAGCAGGTCCGCGTAGCGGTTCCTCGTCTCGGGTGTGGCGGCGGCGAGGTCGTGCGCACGCCGGCTCCTCGGGCTCGGCGGAGCCGTCTCGACCATCGCGCGAAGGGTGCGCCTCCGCCGATAGGTTAGGAAGTTCCTCCCCCGTGAATCGAGCCTGGGCAAGTCCCGGATCGGGACCGGTGTCTTCCTCCGTCGATGGGCGATATCGAATTCAGTATCGGGCGTCGACTCGGACGTAGGATCCGGCGAACGACTCCGTCGGAGCCGCGTGCTAGCCTCGGTGGACTCACACGGTACGTCTCCCCCAGAGAGGTACGCGAGGCTGATGGATCTCCTGGGAACGTCGATCAACGCTGCGGTCGTCGCGGCTGTGGGAGCCCTCTTGGCATGGCTCGCCAGGGGTCGCTTCGATGCCGTGGAACGGAGGATCGACCGGCTGGAGACGCGGCTCGTCGGGACGGAGACTCGACTCGATGGGCGGATCGACGGGATGGAGTTACACCTCGATGGCCTGGCGACTCGCCTCGATGGCCTGGGGACGCGCCTCGATGGACGGATCGACCGGCTGGAAGTAAAGGTCGATGGACGGTTCGACGCCCTCCAGTCCTCGATGGACGCGATGCGTTCGGATCTCACGCAGGTGGCCCTCGCCGTCGGCGTTCGTCCCCGGGCTCAGAACGACTGATCCGGGGGACGTCGACATTCGGTCTCGGCCCCGAGCGTTTCAGGGCCGGACTTCGAGGTTCGATTCAGGAGTCGCCCGGCTCGCCCATCTCAAGCCAGTCCGAGCGGGGGAACCAGATACGGTGCCGTCCCGCGGTTCGAGTCATCACCAACAGGGCCGAGTCGCAGTGGGTGCATCGCAACACGATGCCTGGGGCCTGCACGTACGCGTGCTCCGCCCCGACGGGCTCCACGTTGCCACATCCCTTGCACGCGATCCGAGCCGCCGTCATCTCGTGAACGAACACCTCGCCCAGCGTGCCCGCGATCGCATTGCCGTCGAGCCTGAGCGCCTCGCCTTCCATCTAGCCTCCCGTCGGACCGAATCGCTCGGTCTTCACGGTGTTCGATGGATAGCCCAGAAGCACCAGTCCCCCGGCCACCGACTCGACGAACGAGGTCGGTCCGCATACGAACGTCATCGGCATGGTGGCGGCCGCCCACGCCGACTCGGAGAGCATCGCCCCGTCGACCCGGCGAGCGTAGCCCGTCCATCCCGGCGGCTGGGAGCGCGTCAGGGTATGGATCACCTCGGGACCGTTCGAGGCGGCGGCGAGCCGTTCCAGCTCGTCCCGGTAGATGACCTCGTCCCACGATCGAGACGAGTAGATGAGCCGAGCCCCGTCCGCGACGTCCGACGCCCGGCGGTGTCGAAGCATGGACATCAGCGGAACGATGCCGGAGCCTCCGCCCACGAGCAGGAGCGGCCCGCTCGAGTGGGCCTCCCACACGAAGTAGCCGCCGATCGGACCGCGGAGCTCGAGCATGTCGCCGCGGCGCAGCTCGCCGACGAGGTAGTCCGAGACCTCACCATCGGGCAGGCGCTCCACCGTGATCGCGAGGCGCCCGTCTTCGGGAGCCGAGGCGATCGAGTAGCTGCGCTGCGCCTGGTATCCGTCCTCGGCGGTGAGGCGAACGTCGACGTGCTGGCCCGCCCGGTGGCCGGGCCACTCGGGGACCTCCAGGACGATGCTCCGGACCCGAGGCGTCTCGTCGATCAGCTCGACGACCTCGCCGAGCGTCCAGTTCAGTCGCCGGCGTACCGCTGCTCGCGCCATGGGTCTCCGTAGATGTGATAGCCGTAGCTCTCCCAGAAGCCGGGCTCGTCGTGATCCATCAACCGAAGACCGCGAACCCATTTCGCGCTCTTCCAGAAGTACAGGTGGGGAACGAGGAGCCGGGCGGGCCCCCCGTGTTCGGCCTCGAGCGGCTGCCCGTCGTAGGCGAACGCGACCCACGCCTTGCCGTCGAGGACGTCCTCGAGCGGCAGGTTCGTCGTGTAGTCGCCGTCCGAGAACGCCATCAGGTGGGTCGCCTGGTGCTGGACGCCCTCCAGGAGCGCGTCGATCGCAACGCCCTCCCACGTGGTGTCGAGTTTCGTCCACTTCGTGACGCAGCTGATGTCGGCCCGGATGTCCTCGCTGGGAAGGGCCCGGAACTGTTCCCAGCTCCACGTCTTGAGCGTCGCCACCTCGTTGTCGATGGAGAACGTCCACTCGTCGAGCGGCGTGTGCGGCGTCGGACCCGCCGACAGAACCGGGAAGTCGTCGACGAGGTACTGGCCCGGGGGGAGCCGCGCGTCCTCACGCTCGCTCGCGCGTTTCCCGCGGAAGCCGCGGGAGATGTACCCCATCCGTTCCCCCGTCCTTACGTCCCTCGAGCGACCGTGATCGTATGCCGCATCGGCCTTGGGAGCATCCGCCACGAAGTCGGCGTCCTCGAACCCGGTCAGTTGGTAGTCGCCAGGCACAGACACGGGGATCAACGGCCGTTCGCTAGGCCGCGGCTGCCCCGGGCGTCGACGTCGGTCCCGGCCGACGATGTAAACCGGTTGCGTCGCTCTGGGCTTTGTCGGGTGGAGGATCGTTGATGGGTGTCTCCTGACGAGGCGGACTTCCGCCAGGTGTACGAGCAGGCGTTCCCGGTCGTGTATCGCGTCGCGTATCGCTTCTCGGGGCGGCGCGAGGCGGCCGAGGACGCCGCGCAGGAGGCCTTCGCGAGGGCGTTCGAGCGCTGGGGCCGCCTGCGCGCAGAGCCGTGGGTCGTCGGATGGATCGTCACGACCGCCCTGAACATCCTTCGCAGAGGGGCGCGCCGCGTGCCCGAGCCGTCGCGGGAGGGCGAGGAGCCTCGCTCCCCGGCGACGGACGTGGAGGGCGCGTTGGACCTGTGGCGTGCGATCAGGGAGCTCCCCAGGAGGCAGGCGCAGGCGGTGGTCCTGTACTACGTGGTCGACCTGCCGGTCGCGCAGGTCGCGGAGGTCATGGGCTGCCGGGAGGGGACCGCCAAGGCGCACCTCGACCGAGCCCGCGACCGGCTGGCCCGGCTGCTGGAGCCGTCGGAGGCACGATGGGAGGAGGGATGACGATGCGCGTCGACGAGGAGATCAGGTCTCGGCTGGAGCGGTCGCTCGAGATCGTGGAGGCGCCGTCGACCCGGGTCGAACCGGTCGTCCGCCGCGCGAGGAGCCTGCGGCGACGACATCGTGCCGCCGCGCTGATGGTCGCCGCCGTCGGGATCGTGGCCCTGGTCGTTCCGCTGGTGCTGCTGTGGCCGCTCGGTCGAGACGAGGTCGCCGACGTCGGCCCCGCGACCGAGCCGGGCCGGTTGGTCGTGGCGGCCCGCGTGCCGATCGCTCCGGGGATCACCGATGTCGCGACAGGCTTCGGCAGCGTCTGGGTCACCGGCAACAACGGCGTCACGCGGGTGGATCCGGGTTCGGACACGGTGATCGCGCACATCCCCGTCCCTGGGACCGGCGACTACAGCGGCATCGCGGTGGGCGAGGGTTCGGTGTGGGTGACCGCGCCCGAGCTTCGGCCGGACGGGTCGAGGGGCAACCTCGTCCGCATCGATCCCGATACGAACGAGGTCGCGGCGACGATCCACATCGGCGGCCCGATCCAGTACCTCGCCGTCGGTAGCGGTTCGGTGTGGGTGACGCTGCCGGACGCCGGGACGAGCACGGTCTTCCGGGTCGACCCGGGAAGCGATCGCGTGATCGGGAGCATCCCCGTGGCCGAGGCGTCCGGCCCCGTCGTCATCGGCGAGGGATCCGTGTGGGTCACCCACCCCTGGGTCGGCGGAATCGTGACCGAGATCGACCCGACGACCGGCCAGGTCGTCGACACGCTGGATGTCGCGAGCGTGCAGGCGGTCGGCGACGGGTCGCTGTGGGGATCGACCGGCGAGTCGGTGCTTCGGATCGATCCCGACTCGGGAAGTGTGCTGGCCACGATCCCGATCCCTCGGGCTCAGACCGTGGCCTTCGATGGATCGACGGTGTGGGTCCTGGTCTCGCCCCGCTCCAGCGACCCGGAGCTCTTCTATCCGATCGCCGGCACCGCGGGTGTGGTCCGGATCGACCCGGCGACCGATCGCGTGCTCGGCGAGCCCGTCGCGCTCGAGGATCTCCAGCCCATCGCGATGGCGGCGGACGATCGGGGTGTGTGGGTGGCCGACTACTACGACGGGATCCTTAGCCGGGTCGAGGTCGGCGGATGATGGTTCGGAGGTCCGCCGCGATCACCATTGCCGTGTGAGGACCAACCGCGCCGTCCACGACCTACCATCGATCTCGGGCTGCCGTCCCTAGGACCGTGAGGTCCGACTCGATCGGACGTGTCGGGCGAGCCGTCGCGACGAGGGTCAGCCGACTGCTGTCACGTGTTAGGTCTTCTCTTGGGGGCGGACCAAGAGGTCGGCGCCCGTCGCGGTCTCCTCGGCGTCCAGGACCGCGTTCTCGAGCTCGGGGGCGAGGTCCCTCGCTACGACGACCGTGAGGCCGCGCGCGTCTGTCGGCTCGTCGTTCGGTCCGGCCTCTCTGATCGGCTCGACCCCGACCGACAAGCGGCCGTCTGGCTGAGGATTCGGAACGAGGCGGATCCCTCCGTCGCCGCGCTCCTCTTGCTCGAGAACCTTCTTGAACACTGATACAGCTGCGTCGGTGACTTGAAGCATCGCGCGCCTCCTTCCGACGTCGTCTCTCTCTCTTACCCCCCGCGCTCGACGGCACACGCGGACTGGCCGGCTCCGCCTGGCGGGCGTTTAGCGAGTCGCGCTCGCGTTCTGGATCTCGACCGCCCGAACCATCTCCTGGAACACATCAACTCTTTGACGACCTTCCTTGGCTCGGCTGTGGCGTACCTCACAGCGTCTCGAACACCTGTTCGATATCGTCGCCGCACATGAGCATGCTGCGATCGGCGCTCGACGAGCTGCGTGGGGAGGACCTCCGCTCGTTGTCGGACGATGCGCTCGCAGGTCACCTGGACGAGATCGAGCGCGCCGATCGCATCCTCGAGTTCGAGCGCGGACGCAGCCTGGCGGAGCTCGAACGTCGCAAGGTCTACGCGCTTGACGGTCACCTGTCGGCCGCGGCATGGTTGGCGCACCGGCAAGGGCTGTCGCGTTCGGCCGCCGAGGGCCGCGTCCGTCGCGCTCGTGCGCTCGAAGCGATGCCGGAGGTCGCCCGCGCGTTCGGGGAGGGTGAGGTCTCCGAATCTGCGGTTCACGTGCTCGTTTCCGCCCAGGAGGCTGCTCCCGAGGCGTTTGCGCGATCCGAACCCGCGCTCGTCGAGGCTGCGCGCTCGATGCCCTTCGGCGAGCTCCGCCGGGTGACCGAGACGTGGCGGATCGCCGCCGATCCCGCACGGGCGCTCGTGGACGAGGATCGTCGCCACGAGCGCCGGCGCTTGGACATCTGCCCCACCGAGGACGGCATGACGGGCGTGCGGGCCGAGCTGGACGCGGAAGACGGCCAGGGGCTCATCACCGCGATCCGGGCGCAGATGGACGCCGAGACGCGTTCGTCGACTGCGCCTGCCCCGCGCACGCCCACGCAGCGCCGAGCCGATGCGCTCGGCGAGATCTGTCGTCAGTGGCTCGCCTCGCGCGAGCGTCCAACCATCGGCGGCGAACGCCCGCACGTGGTGGTCACGGTCGACCTGGAGACGTTGATCGAGCGTTCAGGACAGCGCTCGGAGCTGCAGGACACCGGCCAGATCACGCCCGAAACCGCTCGCCGGCTCGCCTGCGACGCCGATGTCACCCGGGTGATCACGCGCGCGGGCTCCGAGCCGCTCGAGCTCGGCCGCCGCATCAAGGTGGTTCCGCCCGGCCTCCGACGCGCCGTCGCCGTTCGGGACCGCGGATGTCGGTTCCCGGGCTGTGGACGGCCACCCGGCTGGTGCGACGCCCATCACGTTCGCCACTGGGCCGACGGTGGCGAGACCTCGCTTGGCAACCTCGTGTTGCTCTGCCGGCCACATCACCGAGCGATCCACCGCGGCTTCGGCGTCGAAATGATCGACGGTCGACCGCTGTTTTGCCGGCCGGACGGCACGATGCTCGAGGATCGCGCACCGCCCCCGACCTGACCGTGACCGTGCGGATCAGCTCGTGGGGCTCCTCCTAGGCGAATCACATGGTGCTCGATCGGCCGTGGACAGATGCGGTGGCCCCGCATCTCTCCGGCGCCTCGCGCGTGCGTTACCTCAGCCCTCGAGCAGGTCCGGCCACTGCTCGAGCGTGTAGGCCATCTGCCAGAACCCTCGTTCCAGGCGCGAGCTGGTCGCGAAGATGTCTGCGATGTCACGCCAACGCTTCTCGGTCGTCGCTTCGTGGACGATGAGCTCATCGAAGTCCCGGCGCATCTGGGCGACCATGTCGACGACCTCCGGCCTCGAGAAGTATCCGATCCAGCCGCCATAGGCGGGATGGGTGGTGTCGGTCCGTTCCAGAAGTGCGGTGGCGATCTCGACGTAGCTCCATGAGCAGGGAAGCAGCGCGGCGATGATGTCGAGCGGGCCGCCTCGCAGAGACAACGCCTGCATGTAGCTCGTGTACGCCACGTTCGCCGGCGCCATCGCGATCGAGCCGCCCCGGTCCTCCGCGCCGAGCTCGATCACCTTGGCCAGGAGCTCGCGATTGCTCGGGATCTCGGCATCGAGGACCTGATTCAGGTCGACCGTGAAGTTCCGCAACTCACGCTCGGTCCGCGACTTCGCCGCCCCCATCGCCAGGCACCGGCCGTACTCCTCGAGGTAGAAGTTGTCCTGCTCGAGGAAGAACCGGAACTTGTCGAGGGGCAGCGTGCCTTCGGCAAGTTCCGTGATGAACGGATGCCGATGCAACGCCGTCCAGATCTGGTCGCACTCTTCGCGGAACGCGCCCGAAGCCGAGGTCGTGGTGTTCATCGGTCAGTCACGCCGAGCCCCGAGACGCGAGCAAAGTTGTCGCCCATGATCCCCTCGAGCTTCTCCTGCGGGATCGGTGGCAGTCCGAGGACCGCTGCCTCCTCGTTCACGGAGAGCAGCTTGTCACGCAGGGCGACGGGATCGTAGAGGAAGCCCGGGTAGTCCGTGCCGAAGAACAACTTCTCGAGTGGCACGAAGAAGGGCTCGGATCGGTGCAGGAAGAGGAAGAGATCCCGTCTCGTCCGTGTGGCGATGAAGTACGAGAGCTCCGCATAGAAGTTGGGATGCTTGGTGAGCAGGAACAGGGCCTCGTCGACCCACGGGAGACCGACGTGGGCGATCGTGAGCCTCAGGTCGCGGAACTCGCGCCCGACGTCGTCCAGGAGTGCGGGCCGACCGAGCTCCAGCTTCGCATCGATCCGCGTAGACCCCGCCTGGTGCACCATCACGGGGATCCCGAGCTCCTGCGCCTTGGCGAAGATCGGGAAGGCGAGCT
>Ga0209842_1000213_pt1 | contig 10554 bp, 7 predicted proteins | sample GWRWS3_10_20_FD_187220 | JGI IMG/M metagenome (GOLD analysis project Ga0209842, IMG submission 187220) | Riverbed sediment microbial communities from areas with vegetation nearby in Columbia River, Washington, USA - GW-RW S3_10_20 (SPAdes)... | ecosystem: Environmental > Aquatic > Freshwater >...
GGGAGGGGTGTGATGAGGATGCCGCCGGTCTCGGTCTGCCACCAGGTATCGACGATCGGGCAGCGCTCTTGGCCGATGTACTTCCAGTACCAGACCCAGGCCTCCGGGTTGATCGGTTCCCCCACCGTGCCGAGGAGACGGAGCGAGGAAAGGTCGTGGCGAGCCGGGTACTCCGGGCCCATCTTCACGAATGAGCGGATCAGCGTCGGCGCCGTGTAGTAGGCGCTGACTCCATAGCGCTCGACGATCTGCCAGTGGCGGTCCCAGTCGGGGTAGGCGGGGTCCCCTTCATAGAGGACGCTCGTCGTCCCGTTGTTCAGGGGCCCGTAGACGATGTAGCTGTGCCCCGTGATCCAGCCGACGTCGGCGGCGCACCACCAGACCGTGTCCTCGTGGATGTCGAAGATCCATTTGTGCGTGACCGAGACGTGGAGGAGGTAGCCGGCGCTCGTGTGCTGGGCGCCCTTCGGCTTGGCCGTGGTGCCTGAGGTGTGCAGGAGGAAGAGCACGTCCTCCGCATTCATCCGCTCCGCTTCGCACTCCTCGCTCTGTTCGTCGACGAGCTCGTCCCACCAGACGTCGCGGCTCTCGGTCCAGGGGACGTCGTCGCCAGTGCGCCTGAGGACCACGAACCGCTCGAGGTCGGGTGCCTCATCCGCGGCGTCGTCGGCGTTCCGTTTCAGCGGGACCTTGGAGCCCTTCCGCCACCCCTCGTCCTGGGTGATCAGCACCTTGGCGCCGGTGTCACGCATGCGCTCCGCGAGTGACTCCGCGGAGAAGCCGCCGAAGACCACGACGTGCGCAGCCCCGACACGGGCGCAGGCGAGCATGGCGACGGGAAGCTCCGGCACCATTCCCATGTAGATTCCCACGCGGTCGCCCTTGCGGACTCCGAGGCTGCGGAGGCCGTTCGCGAGCCGGGACACCTCTCGGAGGAGTTCCTCGTAGGTGAGGTCGCGCGTCTCGCCCTCCGGCTCACCGACCCAGTGGTAGGCGACCTTTCCGCCGCGGCCCGCGTCCACCTGCTTGTCGAGACAGTTCCAGGCGACGTTCAGCTCGCCGTCGGCGAACCACGTCGCGTGAGGCGGCTTCCAGTCCATCGTCTTCGTGGGCTCCTTGAACCAACCGATGAACTCGCCGGCGAGCTCGGCCCAGAAACGCTCGAAGTCCTTTTCGGCCCGGCGGTAGACCTCCTCGTCGGAGATGGCCGCGCCGGCGCGAAAATCCTCGGAAGGAGAAAACGTGCGCCGCTCCTCGAGCAGAGCCTCGATCGCGGCGTGCGCGTGCTCGGTCTCCATCTGGGAGGAAATATGACCGATAGCAAAGCGGCCGTGTACAGCGATAACCTCTTGTTCGTGCGAGCGAGGATCGCCTTTGGAGTCGTGCTCGCCTTGGGAGCGCTGGCGGCCGGCGGCTCCGCGGGAGCGGCCGTCTCCCAGGCCGCGGCCTCGGCGAGTTCCTTCGGCGTGCGCGTCGTCGTGCCCGGGCGGAACACCGTCACCGCCGGAGCGATCTCGTCGCCGCCTCAGGCGGCTGCTTCGCTCGTCAGTTGGGTCCATGCGAGCGGCGCAGTCTCCGTCGGCGAGATTGCGGCCGGGACAGAGGCGACCGGAACCGACGGCCGTGGCAGCGGGCGAGCGATCACGTCTGTGAGCGGAGTGTCGCTGTTCGGTGGCGAGCTCACCGCCGATTCCGTCGATCTACGCGCCACCTCGCACGCCACCTCGAGGGTCGCCGGAGGCAGCCTGGCCGAGTCCACTCTCACGAACCTGGTGGTGCTGGGGCAACCCGTGGCGGCGGGGATCAACGCGCGCGTCCCGCTCGGAGACTGGGGCTACGCGACGCTCCTGGAGCAGGCTGTCGTCCGTCAGAACACCACGACGAGACGTGGCCACCGCGGGTTCGTAACGGGCATACACGTCCGCCTGACCGCCGACCACGGCGGGCTTCCGGCGGGCACGGAGATCTTCGTCGGCTATGCAGAGGCCGCCGCGACCGCGCTGAAGGGCTCGCCGGCGCCTCCGCAGCCGCTACCCCAACCGACGCCCACTCCTCCACCTCCACCTACGCATCCGGCGCCTCCGCCGGTCGTCCATCCGACGCCGTCCGGCGTGAAGCCCCAGCTGACGAGCGGCGGCTATGTCTTCCCCGTCTACGGCCCCTCGTCGTTCGGCGACGACTTCGGCGCTCCGCGGGCCGACACGGTGTGGCACCACGGGAACGACATCTTCGCGCCGAAGGGTGCTCCCATCCTCGCCGTGGCGGAGGGGACGCTCTTCCTCGTCGGGTGGAACACCGTCGGCGGAAACCGCTTGTGGCTCCGAGACCTGCAGGGGAACGAGTTCTACTACGCTCATCTCTCCGCTTTCTCGCCGCTCGCGGGCGACGGGGCGCACGTCCAGGCCGGCGACGTGATCGGCTTCGTCGGGGCGACAGGTGACGCCGAGGGAACGCCGCCGCACGTCCACTTCGAGGTCCACCCGGTCGAGCTCCGCTGGAAGGGTTACGACGGCGTCGTCAATCCCTATCCCTATCTGCTCGCGTGGAAGCGCCAGACCGACCTCAGCTTCGACGTAGGCGCATGGAGCCCGCCGGGCTCCAAGGCGCCGGCGCCGGCGGCCGTCCTGCTCGAGGCCGATGACATCTCGACCATGAGCGGCCTCGACCCCGCCGCCTTCTCGACTCTGCTCGACATGGGTCCGCTGTTCGGCGAGGGACCGCCCGGGCCCACGATTGTCGAGGCAAAATCCGCCGGCTAGTCATCGGCCGAAATCTACGGCTGCGCCGCGATCTCGGCCGAGATGAACTGGGCCGTCAGGTCAGATCAGCGCGCTACTGCTCGTTCGACTGGTTGTTGTAGGACTCGAAGGGCTGCTCGGGGCCGAACAGCCTGTCCTTTAGCCACCGGCGCGTGTCGGGACCCGTTGCCGGGTTGAAGAGGACGCCCAGTGCGATCCCCGCGAGGAGCAGTGAAGCGTTCCGCCCGGTGTGCGAGTCCTTGCCCTGCACGCGCTGACCGGCTTGGCGAAGCTCCTCGACTGCCTTCCTGAGCTCCTTCTGGAGATCCTTGTCCCGGGCCACCTTCAGCGCCACGCCGGTGGTGCCGCGATCGCCCAGGAGCTCGGCATAGATGCGTCGCGCCGACTCGTACGCGTGCTTGACGTTGTCGTGCAGGTCCTCGTCGCGGGCGAGCCGCTCGACGTACGGCCGCGCTGTATCCACGGCGTCGCTCATCCTGTCCTTTGCCTTCGCCATTCGTCTCGTCCTTTCTTGGTTTTCGCGGGAAGTATCTACCCTCGGGCCGCGGAGGAAAACTCCAACACCCGGGCCCCCGGGAACGCAGCCTCGATCACTTCGTCGATCGAGTCAGCGGGCACGAAGTTCATCGACTTGCGCACCTCTCGCGGAAGATCGTCCAGGTCGCCCTCGTTTTCCTTCGGAAGGACTACCGTCGTTACGCCGGCACGCTGCGCGGCGAGCACCTTTTCCCGGACGCCGCCGATCGGCAGCACCTGCCCCGTGAGCGTGATCTCTCCGGTCATGGCCACGTCCTCGGAGACCGGGCGATTCAGCGCGAGTGAGGCGAGCGCCGTGGCGAGCGCGATCCCGGCCGACGGGCCATCCTTCGGCACCGCTCCGGCGGGGACGTGGATGTGGACGTCCTTGCCCTCGAACCAGTCAGCTTCGAGACCGAGGTCGCTCGCGTGGCTCCGCACCCAGGAAAGGGCGGCCTGGGCGGACTCGCGCATGACCTCGCCGAGCTGGCCGGTGACGATCAGCCTGCCCTCGCCGGGCATGGCGGTCGCCTCGATGTAGAGGACGTCGCCCCCGACCGGGGTGACCGCGAGGCCGGTCGCCACGCCTGGATCGGAGGTCCGCCTGCGGACCTCGCCCGAGAAGCGCGGGCGCCCCAGCCACGAGCGAACGCGGCGTTCGTCGATCCGCACGCGCTTGCGCTTGCCTCCCGCGATCTCGGCGGCCGACTTCCGGCAGAGCGCGGCGATCTCGCGGTCGAGATTCCGGACGCCGGCCTCCCTCGTGTACTCGCGGATGACGAGGCGTAGCGCGTTGTCCGTGAACTTGGCCTGCTCGCTGGTGAGACCGTGCGCCTCGAGCTGCTTCGGCACGAGATAGCGCTTGGCGATGCCGAGCTTCTCCTCCTCGGTGTAGCCGGAGAGGCGAATGACCTCCATGCGGTCGAGGAGCGGGGGCGGGATCGTCTCGAGCTGGTTCCCGGTGCAGATGAAGAGGATCCGCGAAAGGTCGAAAGGCAGGTCGAGATAGTGGTCGCGGAAGCTCGAGTTCTGCGCGGGGTCGAGCACCTCGAGCATGGCGCTCGAGGGGTCGCCTCGCCAGTCAGAGCCCATCTTGTCGATCTCGTCGATCATGAAGACCGGGTTCTTCGTCCCGGCGTCGCGGAGCGCGCGGATGATCGTTCCCGGCATCGCGCCGATGTATGTGCGGCGGTGGCCGCGGATCTCGGCCTCGTCGCGGACACCGCCGACCGAGATGCGGACGAACTTGCGTCCGAGCGCGCGCGCGATCGACTGCCCCAGGGACGTTTTGCCGACGCCTGGGGGCCCGACGAAGCAGAGGATCGGTCCCGAGAGGTCGTGCTTCAGCTTCGAGACGGCGAGGTGCTCGATGATCCGCTCCTTCACCTTCTCGAGGTCGTAGTGATCCTCGTCGAGGATCTTCCGCGCCTTCTCGAGGTCGAGGTCGTCCTCGGTCGTCTCGTTCCAAGGGAGCGACAGGATCCACTCGAGATACGTGCGAATCACGCCATACTCGGCGGCCGCGGAGGGCAGCTTCGCGAGCCGGTCGAGCTCGCGGCGCGCCTGCTTCTCCGCCTCCTCGGGAAGGTTCGCCTCCTCGATCTGAGCCCGTAGCTCGGCGATCTCTGCCTGCTGCTCGTCGCCTTCGCCGAGCTCCTCCTGGATCGCCTTCATCTGCGAGCGCAGGAAGTACTCGCGCTGGGACTTCTCCATCTCCGAGTGCACCTGCGACTGGATCTTCGTGCCGAGCTCGAGCAGCTCGAGCTCCCGGTTCAGGATCACCGTCAGCTGGCGCAATCGAGCCTCGACGTCGGCCTCCTCGAGGAGCTCTTGCTTCTCGGAGGTCTTGAGCCGCATCGTCGTCGCAATCAGGTTCGCGAGCGCGCTCGGGTCCTCCGCATTCGTGGCGGCGAGCTGCAGCTCGTCCGGGAGGTAGGGAACGAGGGCGATGATGCGCGAGAAGAGCGCCTCCACGTTGCGAGCCAGCGCTGCGATCTCCTTCTCGCGGTTGATGACGTCCGGCAGCTCCTCGAACTCGCCGACGAGGTAGGGGTCGTCCTGGACGATGCGAGTCAACCGCACACGGCGAAGGCCCTGGACGAGGATGCGCAGCGTCCCGTCTGGGACCCGGATCATCTTGTGGATCACGGCCGCCGTGCCCACGGAGTAGAGATCGTTGGCCGACTGCGCCTCGTCGTCGCCCTCGCGGGAAGTGACCAGCGCGATGGGTCGGTCGTTCGCCACCGCCTCGTCGACCAGGCGGATCGACCGCTCCTGGCCGATGGCGAGCGGGATCATGGAGTCCGGGAAGACCACGGTCTCCTTGAGCGGGAGGATCGGCATCACGTTGTCCACGGGCTCCTCCGCGCGGTCTTCCGGCTCGATGAGCGTCTCCTCGACGGCGCTCATGCGCTCCCCCTCGTGGTGATCTGGACGCTCAGCTTGCGGGTGGGCCGTTCGGCGAGCGGAAACGTCACCACGAGCAGCCCCCGGGAGTAGGTCGCCTCCGCCGCCTCTGCGTCGACGGGCTCGGCGATGGGAATCTGGCGCTCGAACGGTCCGTAGTCGATCTCCATGTGGACGACTCGCTGCTCCCCCGCGCTCCGGCGACGGATACCACGGATGACGAGAATCCCCTCGGTCAGCACGAGCTCCGTCGCGGCGGGGTCGACGCCTGCGAGCTCGACGACGACGGTGACCGCGCGGGGATCCTCGGTGCGGTAGACGTCGACGGCCGGGCGGAAGCCGCGTCGCGAAGCCACGAGCCGGGGCACCTGGCAGAGGTCGGCGAAGAGCTCCTCCATCTCCAGCTTCAGACGGTCCATGTCCTTGCGCGAGCGCATGAGACAATCGTACCCGTGGGCCGCATCGTCAAAGTCTCCGGCGCCGCCTTCGGCCTCCTTCTGTATCTCTGGTTCGCGGGGGTCAAGAACGTCGATCGGGTGAAGGAACGGAAGCGATCGCGCGGGCACGTTTGACGTGACGCGTAGCCTCCACTAACTTAGTCGGCGCTAACCCTCCCCGAGGAGTCCGCGTGGAGCGCTTCACCCGCACGATGATTCGGTATCGCTGGGCGGTCCTGGCCGTCTGGCTCGTTCTCCTCGTCGTGTCTGTAATGGCCATGTCGGGACTCAGCGCCCTCCTGACGAACCGCTTCACCCTCCCCGGGACGGACACCCATCGGACCGAGAAGATCCTCGAGCAGCACTTCGGCCAGAAGACCACGGGCTCGTTCAGCCTCGTCGTCCAGGGCCCGCCCGGCTCTGCCGAGCGGCTCGTCCCCCTAGTGCGGGAACGCGCGGCGAAGGCCGCAGCGGAGCTGCCGACGGGCAAGCTTGCCGGCGTCCAGGTGGTCTCCGGCTCGGTCGTGTCGGCGACGATCGTGTCGAACCTCGAGCCTGCCGACGCTAAGGGGTACACGGACGACATGCGCGCGGCGGCGGGCAAGATTCCCGGCGCGCAGGTCTACGTATCGGGCCAGGCGGCGATCGAGCACGACCTCGACCCGGTGTTCGCCCACGACCTCAAGGTCGGCGAGCTCTACATCGCCATCCCGATCGCGGTCCTCATCCTCGCCTTCGTCTTCGGCACAACCGCGTTCGTCCTTCCGCTGCTGTTCGCGGGCTTCGCCATTCCGACCACCCTGTCGATCATCTGGATCTTCGCCCACTTCATGGAGCTGACGACGTACCTGCAGAACCTCGTCATGCTCATCGGCCTCGGGATCGCCATCGACTACTCCCTCCTTGTGGTCTACCGGTACCGAGAGGAGCTCCTCGGTGGGAAGTCCAAGGAAGACGCGCTCGTGCGGACGATGCAGACGGCCGGGCGCGCGGTCGTCTTCAGCGGCTCGGCGGTGGGAATCGGACTCGCGCTCATGCTCTTCATGCCCTTGCCCTTCATGCGTGGGTTCGGCATCGGCGGCTTCGCGATTCCGATCGTCTCCGTTCTGTGCGCGCTCACGCTGCTCCCGGTCCTGCTCTATTTCCTCGGGGCGAAGCTCGACCGCGTCCGGCTGGTGCCGAAACGGGTCCTGGCCCGTCGCGATGCCGAGTACAACTTCTGGATGCGCCTGGCGCACGCGATTCAGCGCCGGCCCGCAGTCTTCGCCGCAGGCACGGTTGTAGTTCTCCTCGCGCTCGCCTCGCCGGTGTTCGCGCTCCAGCTCGGGCCCGGGTCCAACAAGGGCATTCCGCAGAACCTCGAGGGTGTCCAGGGACTCAACGTCATCTCCGGCGCGCTCGGAGAGGGCGCGCTCGCGCCCACCGTGATCGCCGGGGATACGGGCCGGCCGCGCGGAGCTGAGGCGCCCGCCGTTCGAGCGGCCATCGACGAGCTGATCGGGGGCCTGCGGAAGGACCCCGAAGTGGCCCGCGCCACCTTCGACGAATCGCGCCAGTACGTCGATCCGACGGGTCGCTACTTCCAGATCGAGGTCGTGGGAAAGAGCGAGTACGGATCGCCGCCGGCACTCGATTTCGTGCACCGCCTCCGTGACCGGATCATCCCGGCTGCCGGTTTCCCAGAAGGAGTCCAGGTCTACGCGGGCGGAGGCCCGCCGAGCGGCGTCGACTTCCTCGAGCTCACCTACGGCGCGTTCCCCTGGCTCGTGCTCGGGGTCTTGCTGCTCACCTACATCCTGCTTCTGCGGGCGTTCCGCTCCATGGTTCTTCCGCTCAAGGCGATCATTCTCAACCTGCTCTCGATCGGAGCGGCCTACGGCGTGCTCGTGATGTTCTTCAAGTGGGGAGGGGCGGACGCGGTCGGGCTGATCTCATTCGACCAGATCGAGGGCTGGATTCCGGTGTTCATCTTCGCCATGGTCTTCGGGCTCTCCATGGACTACGAGGTCTTCCTCGTCAGCCGGATGCGCGAGGAATGGGACGCCGGTCGCCCGAACGCCGAGGCCGTGGCGCTCGGCCTGGCCAAGACCGGACGCATCGTCACGGCCGCCGGGCTCGTCATGTTCGCGGCGTTCATGGGCTTCGTCGCCGGCTCGATCGTCGGCCTGCAGCAGTTTGGCTTCGGGCTGGCAGTGGCGATCCTGCTCGATGTGACGATAGTGCGGGCCCTGCTGGTTCCGAGCGCCATGGAGCTCTTCGGACGCTGGAACTGGTGGCTGCCCGAGAACGTCGCTCGAGTTTTCCGCGTGAAGCCTTCGCCGCTGGCGTCGAAGTCGCGTCCGGCGATGAGCCCCAGCGGGCGTTAGATGGTTGAGCGGAAAGTGTGTCGCCGCCACGGTTTACGATCAGTTTTCGATCAATCATCTAAGTTGCCTGTGTGCAGCTCGACGTAGTCGAGGGCGACATCGCGGAGCTCGAGGTCGACGCCATCGCGAACGCTGCGAACAACCAGCTCTGGATGGGCGCCGGCGTGGCGGGCGCGATCAAGCGTGCAGGCGGTAGTGAAATCGAGGCCGAGGCAATGGCGCAAGGACCGATCGAGGTCGGCGAAGCCGTGGTCACGGGCGGGGGAAGCCTGCGCGCCAGCCATGTCATCCACGGGGCGGTCATGGGTCAGGACCTACGCACCGACGCGGACCTCGTGGCCACGACGACGCGCCGCGTTCTCGAAGTCGCCGACGAGCTGGGCGCTCGCTCGCTCGGGCTGCCGGCGTTCGGGACCGGTGTCGGGGGCTTTCCGCTCGAAGAGTGTGCCGCGATCATGGTGGGCGAGGCGCGCGCGTACGAGCCGCGAAACCTCGAGCGCGTCGTCTTCGCGGTCTTCGGCGATCACGCTGAGGAAGCTTTCCGGCGCGCGCTCGGCGAGCTAGAGGATTAGGACTAGTCCCCGGTCTCGCATTTGGCCCGGGCCTCGTCGATCTCGTCGCGCTGCCCCTGGAGCTCCTCCGAGCGGTCCAGATAACGGAGGGCCTGCTGGCAGCGGCCGAGCTCGGCAAGGGCCTTGCCCATGTTGTAGGCGGCGTAGGCCTCGTAACGGAAGTCGTCCGCATATGTGTCCTCGAGCGCGTTGAGGGCCCGTCTCTGCGTCCGTAGCGCGTCCTCCCACCGCTCCTCTCCCAACAGCTGGGTCGCCTCGTCCGTGAGCTGCACGGCTTCGTCGAGGGAAACCTGGCCTGAGGACGCCTCCGCGGTCGTCGTGACCACGGTCTCCTCCGTCGTCACTGTCACGGGCCCCTGTGTGGGCGGTGCGGTCGTCGAGTTGTCGTCCTGTGAGGTGAGCACGGCGGCGACGAGGCCTGCTACGAGGGCTGCGGCGAGCGCTGCGAGCAGAAGCGGGATCGCCCAGGGTGGACGCCCCGGTGCGGGCGGGCCGCGCCGTAGAGGAGGAGGAGGAGCGGCCGGGCGCAGGCGGGTACTCGCCTCGCGTGCCTCGAGAGCGCTTCCCAGCGCGGAGACGAATTCGGCGCCGCTCGAGTAGCGCTCCCTGGGATCCTTGGCGAGCGCACGCTCGAAGACACGGTCTACCCCACGCGGCAATCCGAGCTGGCGCTCCGACGCGGGCGGGACGGGCTCGTGGATGTGCGCCGCGGCCTCCGCGGTCTCGGACTGGCGCTCGAACGGACGGCCGCCGGTCAGGAGCTCGTAGCCGACCACTCCCAGGGCATAGCGATCGCTCGCAGGCGTGGCTGGCTGCCCCAGAGCCTGTTCGGGGGCGAGGTAGCCCGCCGTTCCGAGCACGGTTCCCGCCGCCGTCATGCCGGTGAACGTGTCGTCGGCGATCCGGGCGATCCCGAAGTCGGCGACCACGAGCTCGTCGCGCGCGTCGAAGAGCAGGTTCGGCGGCTTGACGTCTCGGTGGACGATGCCGAGCTCGTGCGCGGCGTCGAGGGCCTCGGCGGCCTGCCCGAGCCAGGAAAGAGCGTCGGCTGATTCGACCGGCCCCTGCCGCGTCCGGTCTCCGAGCGTCCCGCCCGGTAGGTACTCCATGACGATGAACGGGCGCCCCTGCGAGTCTCCGACGTCGAAGATGGTGACGACGTGCGGGTGACCCGAGAGCCGCGCGGCAGCCAGCGCCTCGCGCTTGAAGCGCTCGCGGAGTTGGTCGTCGCCTGCGAAGCGGTCGTCGAGGACCTTGATCGCGACCTTGCGACCCAGCTCGCGGTCCTCGGCGAGGTAAATCTGGCCCATGCCGCCGCGCCCGATCGGTCGGGGGTCTGCATAGCGGTCGGGGAGCGCCCCTGCCATCAGCGCTACAGCATGCGTGTCCTAGCCAGGCTCCTGTCGCGACAAACGTCCCCTCTCCGTTACTCCCTCGTTACAGGCCTCGTTCATGCTTTCCTTACGAGGTTCCACTACTTTGTCGATGGGGTCTTACA